>Ga0082212_10012447_pt1 | contig 10720 bp, 9 predicted proteins | sample TergutNt197P3_FD_71548 | JGI IMG/M metagenome (GOLD analysis project Ga0082212, IMG submission 71548) | Neocapritermes taracua P3 segment gut microbial communities from Petit-Saut dam, French Guiana - Nt197 P3 | ecosystem: Host-associated > Arthropoda: Insects > Digestive system > Gut ...
GACAACGAATCATATTACCGCGATTCCTTTGTCACGCACCAACGCATGATGTCGAACCATAAAATGATTGCCGAAATCGGCCTTGATGCTTTTCTCAAGCAGCAAGCCGAGCGGATTGCGTTCCTTGAAGCCGCATTGGAACAGCACGATAACGGCAGAAACAAAGGCTATTTTTGTAATGCCGCTGCACTGCTGCCGGTTGAAGACTTGGAAAAAGCGCTGTCATCGGCAACAAATGGCGAGAATCTGCGTGATACATTGAAGAATCTTGCCGATGCCAAAGGTATTGTACTGACGCTGAGAAAGAAGTAGAAGCACATCGACGCAGGACTGACAGGAGTGGAAAAGTGAGCGGTTATTCGTCTGGAGGGTTAGGCTATGCGTATAGCGACTTGGAATATTGAACGCTTGCGTCACAAAAAAGAGCTTGAGAGCATAATCGCGAACTGTGCGAAAGTGTCGGCCGATATATTGGTATTGACCGAAACCGATTCACAAGTTAAGTTGGACTACGATCATTGCTACAGCACGGCATCGCCTGAAAACGAAACTGTCTCTTACAGCAAAACCGAAACCCGTGTGTCGATATACACGAACTATGAGTTGGTAAAGTGCCACGCCACTTTCAATGAACGTGTCGCCGTATGCGTTGAACTGAAAACCGGCTTATGCAACCTGATTGTCTACGGGACGGTTATCGGAATCTACGGGAACAGGCACAGCAGCTTTATGCCCGACCTGTCGGCGCAAGTTGCGGATATTGGGCGCTTAGTTACAAATGGCAACCCTGTCTGTATCTGCGGCGACTATAATTGCAGCTTCTCTGATAACTATTATTTCACGAAAGACGGCAGAGCGGTAATCGAGGATATGTTGAGAACAAACAGGATTGAACTATTGACGCGCAATCAGCCGGAGTGCATAGACCATATTGCCGTATCGCGTGATTTGGTGGGCGATACCGAAGTATTGGTCAAGGAATGGAATCTTGATAAGACATTATCTGACCACAAGGGCATTATGGTTGAATTTGCAAAATGCCGGGAGTAAGTTGTCTTCAGCCGGCTTTTCATCCGGCCTATCGAAGATGGAAGCGACTGATTCAAAAAGGTTCTTTCCCTGTTCACGAAGCGAAGCGATTGTGCCCGCTTGGGCACAGATATTCCGGGCTTTCAAAACTTCTCTGAGACATTCCTGATGGAATCGCAAGGCCTGTGAAGCGCCGGAACAATGTCGAGCAGAATTACATCTTCCTCATCACATATTTCTGCGTCAATTCATTTTCCGGGACCGTGAACAGATTATACGTCGTATTGCTCTCTACTATCTCGCCTTGATAAAAAAACGCGGTGCGGTCGGATATCCTTGCCGCCTGTTCCATATTGTGCGTCACCATGATGATCGTATAGTTCTCCTTGAGCTTCATAAGCAGATCCTCTATCTTATAAGTTGAAACAGGATCAAGTGCCGAGCAAGGCTCGTCAAACAGAAGTATTTTCGGGTTGAGCATAAGCGCTCGCGCAATGCAGAGCCGCTGCTGCTGCCCGCCGGAAAGTTTCATCGCCGCTTTGTTCAGCCTGTCTTCCACTTCTTCGAAAAGGCCGGCGTTTTTGAGATTCCGAACGGCCAATTCGACCATTTCGGAATGCTTGTCTTTGTAATGCTCCTTGACAGGCAAAAGCATATTTTTCATTACTGTCGTCGGGAGGGGATTGGGCTGTTGAAATACCATGCCTATACCCATACGCAGCTCTAAAACGTCTTTTTTACCGCGGAAGCTGTAAACATCCGTTCCGAAAACCTCTATCTCTCCTTCCCGCCTGAATGAGGATACCAAATCGTTCAGGCGGTTTATCGAGCGAAGCATAGTGGTCTTTCCGCATCCGGACGGGCCGATAAACGCGTAGATTTGATTTTCGGGTATGTCAAGATTGATGCTTTTCAATGCTTGATTATGTCCGTAATATGCGTTGAAGCCGGTTATTTTGACTGCTGTCTCCGGCGTTGTTTTCTCATCCATTTATCTGCCCGCCTTCACCTTCGACAGGTTTCCGGTCACAGTGGCGATCGTGTTGAGTACAATGATAATGATTATAAGGACAAGCGACGCGCCGAAGGCCACCGTGTAATTATTCCCTTCTCCTACGGGTGAAGTGTAATAAATGTAGCTTGTCAGCGTCAACCCGGTGTTTTGCAGTGTGGACAGCCAATTCTCAGGCAAAAACCACGGCTGCGTCCCGCTCATCCTGAGCGTGCCGCCCAAAGCCAGCCATACGATGGCCGTATCCCCGATTATTCTGCCCATTCCGAGTATAACGCCTGTTACAAGCCCTTCGTTCGCGCATTTCAATACAACTTTTGATATCATTCTCCACTTGCCGGCGCCGAGCGCATAGGCTCCTTCGACATACGACTGCGGAACGGCTTTGATCGATTCCTCCATCGATTTGATCACAAACGGAAGTATCATTATCGCCATGGTTATCGCGGCGACCAAAAACGATTTTCCGTAAGCTTTCTCCACCACCCCACTCGAAAGTTCCACCGGCGTCGATAAGAAAGCAAGCCGCGGCAGGGTGAATACAGATAACGCGAATAACGCCACAACAACGGTCGGTATGCCTGAAAGAATATCGACAGCCGTTTGTACGGAGCTTTTAAGCAGTCCTTTTTTTGAATAGAAACAGAAAAATATCGCGGTCGCCAGTGAAAACGGGAAAGCGATGAGGGTCCCGAGCAGCGTAAGCAGCACGGTACCCACCAAAGGGGTCAGTATCCCGCCGTCTTCTGCGTTCCTCGCGGAAGCGGTCGGCTCGGTCGTCAGAAAATCCCATGAGAGAGCCGGTAGACCCTCCTGAGCAATATTGATGACTATGAACAGGCAGACGCAGACTACCATGATCACGGCAAACCACGAATACGAATATCCCGCCAAAGAACTGAAGGCATTATTCCTTCTCTTAATCATCGTACCCTGCCATCCTCCTCAGACGATTTTCAACGATCTTCGCGCCTACAGAAAGCAATGCGCCGAAAATAAGCAGCACGGCGCCGCAGGCAAACAACGCGCTCTCGACGGAGGCAACGCTCATTGCCTCGCTCTTATTGATTATGGCGGCCGACAAAGGCAGCACCGGCGTGAGCAAAGCGGCAAAACCATGGGATAATTTCGGTATATTCCCGACGCCGCCGCAGACCATCGACACCGCTATGGCTTCTCCTATGCCGCGGCCCGCGCCGAGGATGATACCGGCAATTATTCCCGAGCGCGCCGATGGGATCACTATCTTCCATATCACCCTGAAACGGCTCATGCCGAAAGCGAAACCGACTTCCTTGCGCTCATTGGGTACGGTGTTGAAAGCGCTTATGCAAAGCGAGATTATTGTCGGAACTATCATAAATGAAAGTACGACTATGCTTGACAGGAGATTTCTGCCCGACATCTGGAAAAAATCAAGAAATTCGATCTGCAGGTCCACTGTCACAATATGCTCTTCGATAAAAGGCACTACGGTCATAATACCGACGAGACCGAAAATCACCGACGGGACAGACGCGAGAAGTCTCACAAACGCTGTTAAAACGACCGCAGCTTTTTTGTGAGCAAGCTCTGATATCGCAACAGCCGCGCCTATCGAAAGCACAACGGCTGTGACAAGGGCAGCCGCAGTGGAAAACACCGTCCCCGCGATCAATCCGAGCAAGCCGAATTCAAGCATCGGCTCGTCGGCCGAGCTGAACGCTGTCCGTATCTGACTGTCAAAACCGGTATTTGTTATAAGTCCGACGCCGCTGTTTCTAAGCACCGGCATCGCCTTTGAAAAAACGAACACAAATATAAAAATCATCGCAATTACGGTAAAAAGCGACAGTATCCTTATAATTGCCGAGGGTAAAATCTCATTTATCTTTTTCATCACAGACCACCGATGGCATAATACCTGACATTCCGGAAGGGCAAGCTTTTTATGCCTGCCCTTCCGTATCTCTTTTTGATCGGGTCAAATCCCCAATGCAACGTAGCCTTCTTTAACGACTATTTCCTTCTGGCACTCAGCGCTTCTCAAGTAATCGATTATCTTCGCTTCGGCCGCGCCGGGCGCGCCTTTTGTGAACACGTACAAACTGCGGCTCGCCTGATATAAACCGCTGTTGACCGTTGTCGAACTCGGCGGGATATTTTCGAGACGAAGCGCTTTTACCGTGCTGTCAACAAAACCTATCGAATCAAAACCTATGCCGTTCGGATCTCCGGCTACCGCGTTTTTGAGCAACCCGGCAGACGCATAAGGGGTGGCGCGTTCGACGACCTTTTCCTTATTGAGGAGCAGATCTTCAAGGGAAGCAAGCGTTCCGGAGCCGGTCTCTCTTGTGTGTATGAGTATCGGGGCGTTATTTCCGCCGACTTCGTTCCAGTTTTTTATTTCTCCGGTGAAAATTTGCATTATCTCTTCCTTTGACAAGCTGATGACCGGGTTGGTCGGATGCACAATGATGGCTATGGCGTCTTTTGCGATCACATAGGGGGTTACCACGGTCGCGTCATCGGCAGATATGGAACTTGAAGACATTCCGATATTGTTGGCGCCGCTCTTGGTGTCGTTCATTCCAGCGCCGGACCCGCCGCCCGCGACGGTTATCGAGAGCTTGCCGCTGTTCATTGATTCCAGTTTACGGGCCGCCGCCTCCATTATGGGCTGGACCGTGGTCGAACCCGAAACCTTCACGGAGCCGGATATTGTTGTGAAGTAATTTATATAAGCGGTATTGTTTGAGTAATCGACTTCCGCGCCGATGGATTCGGCGAAAGCGCGTATGGGTATCATTGTTCTGTCGTTTATGGTTTTCGCGGGTACTTCCAGCGTTTTAGCCGCGCCGTTCACCGTGTATCTCGCGGAGTCAAGCGTAAAAACGACGGTATATGCGGCTGTCTTGATAGTGGCCTGCCGCGTAGATTGAGCCCATTCCACCTCAGCGCCGAGCGCTTCGGAAATAACGCGCAGAGGCACCAGCGTCCTGCCGTTTTCAATAACCGGGGCAACGTCGCTCTTGATCTCATTGCCGTCTATCACTATTCTGATGGGAGATGCGGCGGAAGCGGTTCCGGCCGTAAGGCCGAATATCATTGCAATCGCGAGAAAAAGGCTTGCTGCTTTTGATTTGCGGTTCATGTTGATTTCCCCTTTATAAATTATTGATTTTTCCGGAAGGTCCGGGAAGTTTTTCGTCGTCGTTTTTATCTCCGCGGATTTCTTTTCACCCCTGAAATTGTAAAGAAAAAATCAAAAGGCAACACGCAGAAATCTGTAAAGAAAATGTAAAATTTATGTATGCATAATCATAAGAAAAGTAACTGCCGCCGGCGATTTAAAAATCGCCGGCGGCAGTCTGCGTGCTTAATATCCCGTCAAATATCTTTAATTATGCTTCTGTTCCGGCTTGTCCGAGATTGAATAACCGGTCAAATATCCAAAGCCGCGTGATGACCCTGATATATTGCCGTCATGATATTCGCCGGTTTTACACAGTCCCCGATCTCCCGAACATAAGGCGCCGAAAAATGCAATTTTTCCGCCGTATCGCGGCAGGAACGCTGCCCGACGGCGCAAATCACGGTCTCGCATTTTATGATGAGCTCATTGCCGTTATCGGAATACAAAAGGCCTTCCGGCGTGACGCCCGTTCCTTTTTTCCCGGTATGAACGACGACGCCCGCTTTTGCGATTTCATTGAGCAGAGCCGGACGGTGCAAATAATTTGAGTCAGGCGCCAAGTCGTTTGTCATCTCAATAAGATGCACGGTTTTGCCGCAATTTGCCAGATGAACGGCGCACTCGCAGCCCGCAAGCCCGCCTCCCAAAACCGCGACGGTATTTCCGACCTTATCCTTTTCTTTGTGATAATCATTGACAATAATGACATTTCCGCCGTTTATACCCGGTAAAGCGGGCAATATCGGCTCCGAGCCTACTGCCACTATCAAAGCGTCCGCTCCTTCTTTTTCCGCGTAAGCGGCGTCGACTTCGGTTTTAAGACGTATCTCGACGCCCTCCTTTGCCGCAAGCCTTGCCAAGCTCAGACCGAGTCTGTACATGTCGTACTTAAAAGGTATTGCCGCCTCGCATTTCAGGATTCCGCCGAGTTCATCCGTTTTTTCGCACAGTATCACCTTATGGCCGCGCAGAGCCGCGGTAAGAGCCGCCTTCATGCCGCCCGGGCCGCCGCCGGCCACCAAAACTTTTTTCTTTTTAAGCGCCGGGATTATCTCCATGCCTTCCAATTCCCTGCCTATGCGAGGCTCCACACTGCATCTTCTTGTTTGCGTTACCCTGCGCTCGGCCATGCAGGTCAGGCATCTTATGCACTTAACGGTATCATCTCCTTGGCCGGCCGCTGTCTTTCGCGCGAATTCCGGATCGGCCAGCATCTGGCGGGCCATGTAAATGATATCCGCCTTGCCGGAGACCAAGATATCTTCCATTTGCTTCGGATCGCTCAAAGCGCCGAGAGTCGCCACAGGTTTCCTTACATGTTTTTTTATTTCCTCCGCCAATCCCACATTGCATCCGTGTTCGGAGAACATCGAGGGAAACATGTTATAAAAACTCAGTTCATGGTGTCCCGCGGAGACATGGATGATATCCGCCGAAGCCTCGACGGCTTTGGCTATGCGGCATCCCTCGTCTGTTTCGTATCCGCCTTTGATGTATTCGTTTGCGCTCATGCGAAATTCGACAGGGAACCCGGCCCCCACGGCGCTCCGAATACCGGCGAGCGCCTGAAGCGCCAGTCTCATGCGGTTTTCAAAAGAGCCTCCGTACTCATCCTCTCTTTTATTGAAAAAAGGAGACATAAACTGATTTATGAGCCAGCCGTGACCGCCGTGCACCATCACCATCTCAAAGCCCGCGCGTTTCACCAAAGCCGCTGTCTTACCGTATCCTTCGATGATATCCTCGATCTGCGTTTTGGTCAGCGCCTTTACTTTCAAACCGTTTGAAAGCGTACAGTCAACAGGCCCGAAAAGCGGCGGCGCGCCGGCGCCGGTCGGGAGATGAGGCCTTCCGATATGCCCCGCGTGCGACAGTTCAATGCCGGCGACAGCTCCGTGGCGGCGAATGGCGTCAGCCGCAAAAGTCAAACTCAGCATGGACCCCGCAACGGCGGGATCGATGTGCAGCATATGCGTCCCGTCGGTCGGAGGGTGAACGCACAATTCGCTGATTATGACGGCGGCGGCGCCGCCTTTGGCGCGCAGTTCATAAAATCCCTGGCTTCTGGGAGCGAAACAATGATCGGCTGTGACCTCGGTCGCTCCCATAGGAGCCGAAAACATCCTGTTGCGAAACGTGACGTTACCTATTTTTATCGGGCTGCAAAGGTTCGGATATTCCGGTTTCATATTGTTTCCTCCCTAAAATCTCAGCCGGCGCCTTGCTGCTTAATCGACATTCTCGTCCATCCATTTCATGTATTCGGGAAGTCCTCCCGTAACGGGGATCCGTATCAATTCGGGAACTTCATATTCATGGTTTTCTTTGACCGCGTCGGCAATTTTATCCGATTGCGCGGTTTTTGATTTGATGAACATTACGATCTCGCCGTCGGCGCATATCTCGCCCTGCCAAGCATAAACGCTCTCGGCGGGAAACATCTGCACACAAGCCGCGAGGCGTTTCTCAACAAGCATCTCAGCGAGAAGTCTCGCTTTTTCTTTTTCGGCGCAGGTCGTTAAAAAGATCGAGTATTCATTTTTCTCAAAATCGGTCATGTCTTTTTATTCCTCCGTCTCGGGTCCGGTCGTATCAACAAAAAACGCTCTCAAGGAGTTCAGCACCGCGGGAACAGTCACGCCGGTGTCCGCCAGCACGGCAAACCACAGAGGCGATATCCCGAAAGCTCCCAAAACAAGGACGGCGGTCTTGACCCCGAGTACAAAAAAAACATTTTGCAGCAGTATCCTTCGCGTATTCTTCGACAGCCGGACGGCTTTCGCTATCTTGGCGGAATCACTGCCCGTTATCACAATGTCGGCCGCTCTGACAGCGTCGTTTGTCAGTCCTCCGGAAAACCCGATCCCGATGTCGGCTTCCTCGATCGCCAAAACGTCGTCAGCACCCCGGCCGGCAAATATGATACCGCCGGCCGCCGGCTCATATCTGCTTTTTATTTCACGGACTTTGGCAGCTTTTTCCTCCGGAGGGCAGCCCAAAAAATACTCATCGGCGCCGAGGGTCAAAGCGAGCGCGCCGTCAGGTTCGGAGGAATCTGCGGAAACCATGGCTATGTATTCGCAGCCGGCGTCCGATATCTCTCTTATCGCTTCGGCGGCGCCTTCCTCAACCGTTTCGGCAAAGGTTATCCTGCCGACATATTTACCGCCGGCAGACATGAATACCGACCTTTCAGGGGCGTCTTCAGCAGGCATCTCTTCTGTCTTGTCCGAAATAAAATCACGGCTTCCGATAAATATATCAGTACCGTTCATTTTAACGGTCACGCCGGCTCCGGGAAACTCCCTGAAACCGGCAACCGCATCAGAAAAAATCGGCCCGTCGTAAGCGGCCTTGATCGCTCTCGCCATCACGTGCCCGGAATGCGCCTCCGTATGAGCGGCGATCCGCAGCAGCATATCCGCGTCCATAGTTTCCGATTTTACAGAACTGACACGCAACTTGTCAGCCGTAAGAAGGGCGCTTTTGTCAAAAACAAGCAGCTTTGCCTTCGCGCAGGCGTCGACAGCTGCGGAGCTTTTAAACAGTATGCCTATTCTCGACGCTCCGCCAATGCCGGCAAAATAAGCCAGCGGGATGGATATCACCAAAGCGCACGGGCAGGCGACCACTAAAAACACAAGAGCCCTGCTTATCCCTTCGGAAAAACCCAATTGAAACACCGCTGTATTGATGAAAGTCAACGCTACCGACAAGAGAAGGACAGCCGGAGTATAGGTCCGCGCGAAACCGGCTATGAATTTTTCCGATTCCGCTTTTTGCCCGGCCCGGTTCTTATCGCTGTTTTCATTTTCTTCTTCATCTGCGCTGTCCCGCAAGAACTCGGCGACAGACGCCTTCGCCTTGCGGACAGCGTATTGTCTGAACATATCTCCCGTTTGAAAAAGAATCATCACCGCCGCGCCCTCATGGCCTTCCCCTATGACGAAAGCGGCTGCCGAAGCCACCGACATGAGCAGGTTCTCGCTGATCGACCTTTTTTTTATCAATTCCGTCACAGCGCCGATAAGCACGTCATAACCCGCTATGACCGCCGCCATTATCATTAAAACGGTTTCCGTCTTTCCGGAAACGCTGAAGATCATGCCCGCGACGAAGGGTATCGCCGCCGCCGCCAGACGGCACAGAGCAAATATGTCAAAACCGAAAAGGCCGCCGGTCTCCGAAGGCTCTCCGTTCCCGCCGCCGAAACTCTCCGTCGCGCGGGTCCGACCGTGTTTTAACAATATTTCTGTAATGCCTCTGTAATCCATCCGACATCCTCCGCTTGATATCGCTTTTACGAGATTCGGCGCGCCGGCGGTTTACGCTTTGCCGTCGCAGCCGAGTACGCTTAGTATCTTGTGCCTGACGATCGTTTTGATGTTATCGCGGCCGGGAGCGAGGTACTGGCGCGGGTCAAAATGCGTCGGGTTTTTCGCCATGTGCTCCCTTATCCCGGCAGTCATGCCTATGCGAAGATCGGAGTCCATATTTATCTTGCACACAGCCATGGACGCCGCCTCGCGAAGCATGTCCTCGGGAATGCCGATCGCGTCCGGCATCTCCCCGCCATTGGCGTTGATTATATCGACGAAATCCTGGACGACCGACGACGCGCCGTGCAGCACGATCGGGTATCCGGGCAGCCTTTTCTCCACTTCTTCGAGTATGTCGAACCTCAGCCTCGGCTTTTGGCCCGGTTTGAATTTATACGCGCCGTGGCTCGTTCCGATGGCAATGGCGAGCGAATCGACGCCCGTTCGCGACACGAACTCTTCGACCTCTTCCGGCCTGGTGAAACTCGCGTCGTCGTCGGCGACGTTGACGTCGTCCTCTATGCCGGCGAGTTTGCCAAGTTCGCCTTCCACGACCACTCCGTTGTCGTGCGCGTACTTAACGACTTCGTTCGTGAGCTTGATGTTTTCATCGTACGAGTGCTTCGAGCCGTCGATCATTACGGACGTAAACCCTCCGTCGATGCAGGATTTGCATATCTCAAAATCGTCTCCGTGGTCAAGGTGGATGCAGATTGGCAGCCCCGTTTCGGCTTCCGCCGCTTCGACGAGCTTCATAAGATAGCCGTGTCTCGCGTACTTTCGCGCCCCTGACGAGACTTGCAGTATCAGCGGCGCTTTGAGTTCCGCCGCGGCGTCCGTGATACCCTGTATGATCTCCAGGTTGTTGACGTTGAACGCGCCGATAGCGTATTTTCCTTCATAGGCTTTTTTAAACATTTCTTTTGATGTTACGAGCGGCATGATTATTACCTCCTTAATTCTCTTACGGGAACGCTGTTCGAGTCTCCCGTGTAGAGTATACTACACATCGGCGAGCTTTTCCACAAAGATTTCATCATTTTTAGTAACTGTCGCCATGTGACTGTTCAGGGGACGCCGTGGATGAACTCTGATGATGCGTGAGTCGTGATTCCCCTGCAACAACTCGCGCTCGCGCCGTTGGGGCGTTACCATCTTCGCCTCGTCTTTTTCTGCTTTTTTTTC
>Ga0082212_10012448_pt1 | contig 10720 bp, 10 predicted proteins | sample TergutNt197P3_FD_71548 | JGI IMG/M metagenome (GOLD analysis project Ga0082212, IMG submission 71548) | Neocapritermes taracua P3 segment gut microbial communities from Petit-Saut dam, French Guiana - Nt197 P3 | ecosystem: Host-associated > Arthropoda: Insects > Digestive system > Gut ...
AACTACCTCATTGTAAAAACCCCGGTAACACAACCGGTGCAGAATTATGCGGTGTATAAGATCACCAACATCGACAGCCATATCGAAAATACGGTTATGTGTGTAATGCTGCGCGGCGCTTTGCTGCCGTCGATGATCATGAGCAAGGAAATCCAGGAGTATTCCTCACACAGCTATGTGACTCCCTTTGCCCTTTTCAGAATACAGCGTGATGAAAAAAAAATCGAACATAATATGGAGTATGTTCTGGACCTCGACCGATCGTTTTTCAAACTGGAGACACTGGAGGGCAGGGACCTTGTTTTTGCCGACCCGATGAACGCCACCGGCGGGAGCCTCGTGACGGTGATGCACTATCTGTCGGAGATGGGGGTAAAGCCAAAGTCGGTGCGGTTTTTTAACGCCGTTTCCTCCCTGAAGGGGGCGCTGCGGGTTGTCCGCGCTGTGGAAAACTGCGATGTCTATACTCTCTGGATGGATCCCGTCCTCAACGAGCAGGCGTATATAATGCCGGGTTTAGGTGACGCAGGGGATCGCATCAACGGCAGGGACGGGGAAGCCCATCCCCGGAACATCATCCAGCTTATAGCGGACTACGGTGATAATATCGCGCGGCTGTACCGCTCCCAGCTTAGGGAAATTGAAAACACAGTACTTAACACGGGCAGATAAAAAAGAGGAAAGATGAAAGAGGAAAGCAGAAAGACACTATATCTTACTTTGCTCATTTCTCTTGCTGTTCTTGTCGTGCTGGGCGGCTGCATAACCTGGGGTGCGGCGTCTGCGGAAGAATATTTTGCCATCGGCATGGCGTATTATGATATAGGAAAATTTGATGAAGCGGAGAAATGGCTGAACCGCGCAATGACCAAGGATAAAACCATGACCGCATCCGAATACAACCTGGGACGTATTGCCTTTGAGACCGGACGATACGATGAAGCGGTAAGGCGCTTTGAATCAATACTGAAGCGCGATCCCGGCAACGTGCTGGCACTCAAAGCCGCCGCCTATACGCGGATACGAAACGGCGATCTTGAGCAGGCGATAGAGTTGTACGACCGGCTTTTGACTCTGGTTCCCGAAAGTTTCGATGACGGATATAACTACGCCCTGGTACTGTTTGCCATGGAAAAATATGCGGATGCTGAACAGGTTCTGAAAAACCACGAATTTGCTCTTCTGGAGAATAACGATGTCCTTTTGCTCTATGCCCGCAGTCAGAAACAGCAGGGTAAAGTTGAAGCGATAGACAGTTATGCATCCTGGCTTGCCAACAATACCGACGCGAAAGTACGCTATGAATACGCCCAGCTGCTTGAAAACCATGAGCTTTACGCACGGGCGCTGGAGGAATACCGTGTGGCTCTTGCCGGCCTTTCCAGCGGCAGTGTCGATCCCTCAAGACCCCAGCTGCGTTTTGTCATTGCCCGTCTGCTCCTCATCGCAGACAGTGAAAAAACCGACGGCATTACCGAATTAAGAGCTGCGGTGTCCGACGGTTTTGACGACATTGAGGCAGTGGAGCAGCTCCTTGACGACTACCGGATCAGCGCCGCCAACAAGGACGAAATACGGACAGTCATCGCCGAGATAAAACGCACCGCCGAAGCGGCGGCTGACTTAGACAACGAATTGGAACCAGAAGCAATGGATGCAAATAATACCACCGGTACAATCACGGAGTAATTTCCCTGGCAATTTGAAATTGTCAGGGAATTCCGATTGTATATTTTGAGGAGTAAAATGGTTGTTTCAATGATCCAGATGATATTTGAGATTCCCGATATCGGCAGTATAAAAGAAAAAAGGCGTATTGTCCGCTCGGCAATAGACAAGCTGCAGCGCCGTTTCCGTATGAGCGCCGCCGAAGTTGATCTGCAGGATTCCCTGACCTTTGCCCAGATAGGCGGCGCATTGGTATCCAATTCACGGGACTTCGGTGAATCGGTGCTGCGTAAAGCCTTTGCCATGATAGAAAATGAGGTTCCTGTCCGTATCCAGGATATGAGTATCCACTCGGAGGAATTTTGATGCAAAAAGCAAGTCTTATAATTAGCCGCGAACCATCACGAACAAAAGGAAATTTGGATATTACAAGTTTGTATTGGTTAGTGTTGGTTAGTGGTAAAAAAACTATTTTATTTGTTTGTCTGTTATTTTCGGTTCTAATTTTAAATTCCTGCCTTGGCGCCTCGGTGGATATCAATATACGCAGCGACGGTTCGGGGACCATCAGCCTTGAGTACCGTGTTTCGCAGATGCTGGAATCCATGGGCAGGCTGGATGGTAATGAACGCTGGCCTGCAATCCCCGTGGGCAGGGCGGATTTTGAGCGCTCCCTGGCGCGTATACCCGATATGCGTCTCAGGTCGTTTTCTTCACAGGATGCACGCAATGCAAAAGGCGGCAATGACCTTGTTACCAGGGCGGTGCTGGAATTCAGAAACTCTGACGCACTGCTGGCCTTTCTGGACAGTACCGGCAGCCATGCGGCCCTTTCCCGGGATAGCGGAAAAAATCTCCTGCGCCTTATCGTACTGGACCCTTCGCCCGATGCTGTCGATCCTGATTTGGTTTCCCTTCTGCGTGAAATTTCCTTAGGCTATGAGATCAGCTTCAGCCTGAGCGCGCCGAAAAGCGCAAACCTTACGGTAAGTCCGCCGTCCGTTCCAGCATCGCGGCTGATATCAGGGGGAAACAAAGTTTCCTTTACTGTTGATACCGGAGAACTTCTCAGTTCAACCGATGGCCTGGTTCTGGAGTTCACCTGGTAGGTTAAGGGAGTTAACTGTATGTACCGAATACTAAAAAAAATAGCCATTGTTGTTTTTCCTCTTGTGGTATTTTGCTTTGTTGCTTCATGCTCGCGCACAGAACCTAAAATCGCCTTCGGTTTTATGGAACTGGTCTACTATCAGGACAGGGGCGGCCCCCTTGAACTGTTTTCATTTTTCATCCTTGCCGAGGATGAGGATGGCATTGAGAATCTGGCGGATCTGTACCTGTACCATGACCGTGAGCAGCTTCGATGGCATATCACCAGCGAAGACTGGGTCAGTTATACCGAAGACGGAAACACATGGATCGGCTCAAGAAGCATTGCAATCGGCGATGATGAAAACCTTCCCCGGGGTCTGTACCGGGCTGTTTTGATAAATAAAGGAGGGGAAAAAACCGAGCGTAATTTCAGCTTCGACGCGCCTGAGAATCCCGTCTATCCCTTCCCCGCCCTGAGTATCAGCGGAGGCCGTTATTCGGTGATTTCAGCCTATCCGGAAAATCACCTTGTCTGCTATGATGAGCAGGGCAATTATATTTTTACTGCAAACCTTTCCAGCCTGACCGGTTCCATTGAAGATCTGGACATACCTGCCGGTGCCCGAACCGCAGCGCTATGGGCACAGGATGCCCGGCGTTTTACATCCGCTTTTACCGATGTCGCAGCCATTCGTTGATAACAATGAAGCGCCCGTGCCCGGTCGAATAAGGAGCTTCGTTCTGCGTACCGGGCGGAAAACCGCCGCCCAGATGCGTGCGTATGATTCTCTTGCAGAGCAGTTTGTAATTCCCTTTGAAAACAGGGAGTTGGATTTTAACGGTATTTTCGGCAATAACAATCCCGTTACGGCAGAAATTGGATTCGGCATGGGAGGGGCTACAGCTGTCATCGCCGCAAATAACCCTGAAAAAAATTATATCGGTATAGAGGTACACCGGCCGGGGATAGGAAAGCTGCTCTGGGAAATTGAGCGCAGGACGCTGTCCAATATCAGAATCATCGAATATGACGCGGTCCTGGTTTTTGAAAGGATGATCCCGCCCGGTTCACTGGAAGGAATCCATCTTTTTTTTCCCGACCCCTGGCCGAAAAAACGGCATCACAAGCGGCGGCTTGTCAAACGTCCGTTTACCGGTACTCTTGCCTCAAGATTACAATCCGGCGCTTATCTGTACATGGTCACCGACTGGGAGGATTATGCGTCATGGGCGCTGGCTGAACTGGAGGCTACCGGCGCTCTGGTCAACTCCTGCAGCGGCTTTTCGCTGCCGCAAAGCTGGCGGCCCCGCACGCGATTCGAGGCAAAGGGGCTTGAGAAAAACCATGAAGTGAGGGAACTATTTTTTGAAAAGCGATAGCAAAAATGCCGCTTCTGACAGGCAGGCTGCTCTTGAAAAATTGATAGTCAAGCACCAAAAATTGTATTACGACGGCGAGGCGGAAATTTCTGACGGGGAATTTGATCTGCTCTGGGACGAGCTGAAAATCCTTGCCCCGGACAGCCCTGTTATCAAAAAGGTAGGGACGGGCGGCGGCGTTGACGGATTTCCCAAGGCAAAACACCTGATTCCGATGGGCAGCCAGGACAAGGCAGCCAACCCCGGGGAGTTCCGCGCATGGGCACACAAAACCGCCCTGCAGAAACTGGTAGTGCAGTACAAGCTCGACGGGGCAAGCCTGGAACTCCAGTACGAAAAAGGCAGGCTGCTCCGTGCCATTACCCGCGGCGACGGGATCATCGGTGATGAAATTACCGCTAACGCCAGACGTATGGGAGGCGTGCCCGGAAAGCTCGGTCTTCAATTTTCCGGAGGGGTGCGGGGGGAAGTGGTGATGACCCGGGAGGTCTGGCAGGGTAAGTACGCTTCCAGGGCTAACTGCCGCAACGCCGCCAACGGGATCATGCGCCGCAAGGACGGCGCCGGCTGCGAAGATCTCAGGCTTATCGTCTACGATGCGGCGGCAGACGGCAATGACGGTTATTTTACCGATGAAATGCAAAAGATCGAATGGCTTGGCAAAAGGGGTTTTCAGACTGCCGAGACGAAAATTTTCGATAACCCTGGGGAAGTTATCGCCTATCGTGAACAGGTTGCTGCCATGCGGGACGATCTTCCCTTTGACATCGACGGCCTGGTGGTCAAGGACCTTGCTACCGACATGGCAGACCTGCGCCGCGCCCGGCCCGAAAAACAGATCGCCTTTAAGTTTGAGCTGGAAACCGCCTTCAGTATTCTCAGGCATGTGGAGTGGAGCGAGTCCGGAGCCACCTACACCCCCATCGGCGTGGTCGATCCGGTGCGGCTTGCCGGGACTACCGTGCAGCGGGCCAACCTCAACAACCCCGGTATGATCCGCGCCCTTGGCCTGAAGATCGGATCGGCGGTCAGCGTGGTAAAGCGCGGCGAGATCATCCCCAAGATCGAGGGTCTTGCGCCGGAGGGTGCGCTGCCAATGAATGCATCCCAAATTTCTCACGCAAAGAACGCAGAGAACGCCAAGGAGGGTCTGGAGCAGGAAATTGAAATCCCCAACCGCTGTACCGTTTGCGGCACGGAGCTTGTGGATGCGGGTACCCGCCTGTACTGTCCCAACGCCGCCTGCCCCAAGCGGCTGCTGCACCGCCTTGAAAAATGGGTTTCCGTGCTGGACATACGCGAACTCGGGGAAAAACTGCTGCGCCAGTTGTTTGAGAAGGGGAGGGTGCAAAAAATAGCCGACCTGTACATGCTGAGCGCAGAGGAACTTGCCGCATACGAACGTATGGGAGAACTTTCGGCGGCGAAGGTAATACGCCACATTCAGACGAAGCGCGAGCTTTCCCTTGCGATCTTTGTCGCCGGTTTTGATTTTGAAGGCGTAGCGGAAACGATCATGGAAAAAGCCGCCGCCGCCGGATTCAACACCCTGCAAAAACTCCGTGACGCTTCCGTGGAAGACCTTGCCGCCGTCTACATGCTCGGAGAAATAACCGCGAAGGTCATCGTAGAAGGCCTGAAGGACACCGCCGCCGAAATGGACGCCGTTCTCGCAGTAGGTATTATCAGCATCGCCGCACCGCCGCCGGAAGAAACACAGGCCCTGCGCGGCCTGTCGTTCTGTTTTACCGGCGAACTTGGTTCGATGAAGCGCGGCCAGGCCGAACAGCGGATCAGGGCGCTGGGGGCATCGGCAAAATCATCGGTGGTAAAAGACCTTTCGTACCTTGTCACCAACGATCCCGTATCCGGCTCGGCAAAGAACAAAAAAGCCCGCGAGCTGGGCATTCCCGTTATCGGCGAGGATGAGTTTCTTTCCCTGCTTGCCGAAGCCGAAAGCGGCTCTCGCTCATTGCCGGTACAGGGAGAATTATTTTAGTATATTTTTGTCAGCGTTATCTCATCCTCTCCATCAGGGCTGATGAGGGTCAGGGATCTTCCCGATATCCTGTACTCAATAGCCGTTTCCATTAATTGCTTTTCGGAAATATCCTCTCCCAGGTAGACCCGCGATGGATGGAATATCTTTCCTGAGAATTCGATTTTAACGCCATCATATCCATATTCATCGCCTTCCGCCATAATATTGCCGGTGAACAGACAATAATAGTCATAGTCCGGATCGTAGTCTGCTCCCCCTGTTTGTTTCCAAATACCTTCAATAGGGCTTTTTTCTATAGTGGCTTTTGTGTAAGAAAAGTGTTCATCATACTCATCGGTAATGGCCAGGACATTTCCGGAAAGACGGTACTCCCATTCATAATAATCGTTTCCGAAGTTAATAGTCCTGCCTGTATAGGTAAAGGTTTCCCCCTCGTAAACCGGATAATCCTCATCCGTACCCAGCATGACATTGCCGAAAAAAACCAGCTCGGTAAAATCGGGGTAATCTTCCCCTTTTCCGTCCCAAATCCAGCGGCCTTCAAAAGGGCTGGTCCTGATCTGCTGTGCGCTGGCGCCGCCGGCCAGGATGCATAATACGGCAAACAGTATTACGGCTCTCTTCATTAATGATACCTCCGGAACATATATCTTAAGATAATGGGCGTATTGCGTCTACCGTACTCTTTATGGCGGGTAGTTGATTACTGAAGAAAAACCAGATACCATGTACCTTTGGCCGGGAGGCAGATAAGCCTTATCCGCCCTGTTTTTGACTTATGTTTTTCTGTAGTAAATATTCTTAGGAGGTTTTCTTATGGAGCATTTTACCCCACAAAAAGTGGGTCAGTACCTGAGCCCGAAGATAATCAGCCTGGTAATCGGCGGTATTATCCTGCTCACAATCCTGGCGACCAGTGTGTATGTTGTTGACCAGGCCGAAGAGGCGGTGATAACCCGTTTTGGCAAATACGTCACCACCAAGGGGCCGGGCCTCCAGTTTAAGCTGCCCTTCGGCATAGATCGTAATTACACGGTAAATGTCAGGAATGTCCGGACCGAGGAGTTTGGCTTCCGCACTCAGATGAGCGGAAGAACTTCAATCTATGCCAATCAGTACAGCGAATCAACCATGCTGACCGGCGACTTAAACATCGTTGAGGTTGAGTGGATCATCCAGTACAGGGTTTCCGATCCGAGAGCGTGGACTTTTAATGTAAACTTAAACGATCGTACTCCGACAATCCGCGATGTGTCCCGCTCCGCCATAAATATGCTGGTGGGCGACAGGGCGATCATGGACATCATGGGGCTGGAACGCAGCGCCATTGAATCGGCGGGGATTGAGTTTATGAACGAGACATTCCGCGGCTACGGCATGGGAATAGATGTGATAGCGGTAAGGCTGCAGAATATCGAACCTCCGGCAAACGTCCGGGAATCATTTGAAGATGTGAACAAAGCCATTCAGGATATGAACCGGCTGATCAACGAGGGACAGCAGGTGTACAACGAGCAGATCCCCCGGACCAGGGGTGAAGCCGACCGGTTGATTCGGATTGCGGAGGGCTATGCCGCCGAACGGGTGAACAGGGCCAGGGGTGATGTCGCCCGGTTTAATTCGGTATACGAAGAATACCGCCGCTCCCCCGATGTTACCCGGCAGCGGCTGTATTACGAAATGATCGAAGAAGTATTCAGGGGTGATGAGGGTACGGCGATAATTGACCACAATTTGCGTAATTTCCTGCCCATGATGAATCTGGGAGGAGGCCGGTAATGAAAAAATTTCTTACTGTTATTGTTATTATTGCTGTTGTTTTTATCGGCGTTATAGTTGCCGGTCCTTTCTACATTATTAACGAAGGCGAGCAGGCGGTTATCATTCAGATGGGGCGGCTGGTCAGGGTTGTCACCGATGCCGGCCTGTATGTAAAAGTACCCGTTATAGACGAAGTGGTGCGTTACCCGAAACGGATTATGGCCTGGGACGGCGAAGCCAATATCATGCCCACACGCGAAAGGCAGTTCATATTTGTAGACGTTATTGCCCGCTGGCGCATTTCCGATCCCCGGATATTCTACGAATCCATTTCGACCATTACCGCTGCGTATTCGAAACTCGGTGAGATTATCGATTCGGAAGTGCGAACCGTGGTCGCGGAAAATTATATGCGCGAGTCGATCCGGAATTCCAATATCCTTTTGAACCGGGACGAGAACGCCGATTCCCTTGGTATCGGGGAAATTGATGCCGAAATAATCTCAACCATACAGCTTGAATCGGAGGATCACGAGCCGATTGAAAGGGGGCGCCGCCAGCTTGCCGAGTTAATACTGGCCCGTTCGAGACGCATGGTTCCCGAATACGGTATAGAGCTGATCGACGTGGTGACCCGGCAGATACGCTATTCCGATGATCTTACCCAAAGCGTTCACGCCCGCATGATCAAAGAACGGAACCAGATCGCCCAGGCTTTCCGTTCCGAAGGCGAGGGCCGCAAGGCGAGCTGGCTCGGCCGTATGGAAAACGAGCAGCGCACCCTGCTCTCGGCCGCTTACGAACAGGCGGAAACGATTCGGGGAAGGGCGGATGCCGAGGCTGCGCAGATCTACGCCGAGGCTTACAACCGCGACAGGAGCTTCTTTGATTTTTGGCGGGCTGTGGAATCCTACCGCAGTACCATGCCAAAATTCGATAAAACCCTTTCCACGGACATGGAGTATTTTAGGTACCTGTACTCACCCCGATAATGGCGGTTATGATGGATTTTACAAATTCCCATCCAGCCAGCGATCAATAAGAAACCGCGCCACCGAGCCGGGGCCGGGTAATCTGGGCAGATCGTCTTTGCCAAACCATCGGGCATCCTCTATCTCAACGCCGTCGGGCTGTATAGTCCCGCCTGCATGACGGGCGGTAAAACCCAGCATGAGGGAGTTGGGGAAAGGCCAGGGCTGGGAAACTACATACCGGATATCGCAGATAGCAATGCCCACCTCCTCACGCGTTTCGCGTTCTACAGCCGCTTCAAGGCTTTCACCCGCCTCGGCAAAACCGGCGATAAGGCTGTATACATCGGAGATAAACCGTGTGTTATGGGCAAGCAAAGCCTTCCCCTCATTGTTGACGATCATCGTTATTACTGCCGGGGCTATGCGGGGGTATTCCGTGCGTCCACAGGCCGGACAAGTGCGGGCAACTTCGACAGCCGAGTCGGTATTTTTACTGCCGCAGCTTCCGCAGAACCGGGATTCCCTTCGCCACTGGGCGACGTGAAAGGCGCGCAGCATCCTGGCCGCTTGGCCGGATCCATCTCTTAGGCCATTTGGAAGCTGGGAAAAGGCCTGGCGCACCGGAATTGCCTGCCAGTGCGGCGGCAGGGGGGTTTCAGACGAAAGTGAAACACCGGAAATAATCCCATCCCCGGCATTACCAGTAAGGGTGGGAATGGTAAAAACATCCGAAAACGGAAAATCGGCTGTATAATCCAGGGGCATTTCCATGTCTGCTGCGGAAGGTGATATTCCGGCAGGTAACAGCAGCGAGTCCTTTTGAAAATAAAATGCCCCGGCAGTCAAACAGCGCCCCCTTCATTGACTTTTTATCAAAAAAAATATAATACAATAGTGGGACAATGTATACTAAGAGGACATGGACTGATTATAAGATTTTTATTCGCCGCAAGAGGCTGATATTTGTCTCTGCGGTGGTTATTGCCGGCATGGTAACGGCAGCCTCTATCCACTTTGCGGGAAGATTTGCCACAGGGACAAGAAGGGTACGCAAGGAGCTTGTGCAGCTCTGGGACGCCGGTTCCTTTGACGAGGTGTTTAGCCAGAGTCAGGCCGCACTTGATTCCCGCCCAATGGATTATTTCCTCTTGACCATGCATGGCTTTTCCGCCTACCAGTTGGGTATTTCCCAGATAAACAGCCTGAATGCCTCGCAGTATTTTGATGAATGCGTATGGTCGCTGCGAAAGGCGTTGTTGCTGAAGAATTCGGCAAATGACGGACGGCTGCACTATGTTCTGGGAAAAGCCTATAGTTACAAGGGCGAGAGCTATGCCGATCTTTCGGTTAAGTATCTGGAAATAGCCAGGAGTCTATCCTTTAATGCTGCCGATATTCCCCAGTATTTGGGCATGGCATACGCCGCGATTGGGGATTACCACAGCAGTGTAACTGCTTTTACCGAAGCCCTGGGCGGCTCACAAAGAGAGACGCCTTCGAGCCTGCTGTTCTTATCAATTGCCCGATCGTATCTTGCCCTGGAAGAATTTGATACCGCGCGGGCATATCTGCAACGCTGCATTGATACTTCGGCGGATTCCAAAACTACCCTGGAAGCGCAGCTTTTACTGGCGGAGCTTTTACGGAATGCCGGCGATAATAACGGGGCGAGACGGCAGTTACAGGATATCCTTGACGAAACGGGTGATAACGCCGAGGCGCATTACCAGTTAGGCGAACTGTACGCGCTTCAGGGAGATACTACCCGGGCCCGCGCCGAATGGCGGCTGGCGCTCAGGGCGGATCCGGCGCATAGCAAGGCAAGAGCACGGCTTTCAATATA
>Ga0082212_10012449_pt1 | contig 10720 bp, 9 predicted proteins | sample TergutNt197P3_FD_71548 | JGI IMG/M metagenome (GOLD analysis project Ga0082212, IMG submission 71548) | Neocapritermes taracua P3 segment gut microbial communities from Petit-Saut dam, French Guiana - Nt197 P3 | ecosystem: Host-associated > Arthropoda: Insects > Digestive system > Gut ...
TATTGCAAACAACAAAGCCGACAAAATGGGGGAAATGCCCAAGTAAAATCCCAAGCCTAAGCCTCCGAAAGAGGCATGCGTAATTCCCCCGCTGATGAAAACCAAACGGCGCGACACAATGTATGACCCGACTATCCCACAGGATATACAGGTAAATAAGCTACCTATCAGCGCATTGCGGAAAAAAGCGTATTGCAGTAAATCCATAGGGGAGCAAAAATACAAAAAGTTTATCAGTTAAGGGTTAAATCTACGACACATTTGGTTGAAATTTAATTATTCCTTAACTTTGCCGAAATGATGAACAACCGTATAATTTCATAACTATACACATTACTCATTTCAAATAAAGAACAATGACTGACAAAGGTATTTTTTCAATCACAGATGTTATTCGTAAGGAGTTTCCACGAAAAGACAGGCATGGAGCCATCTCGATGCCTGTTTATAATACGGCGGCTTTTGAGTTTGATACGGCGGAGGAAATGGAGGATGCTTTTCTTGGAAAAAGCGGCAGGCATACTTATACCCGGATTTCCAATCCAACTGTGGAAGCGTTCGAGTCCCGCATACAAGTGGCTTCGGGAGCTAAGCACGTTTTGGCAGTTGCTTCGGGAATGGCAGCCATTTCATCTACTTTTCTGACTATTGCTTATGCGGGAGCGAACATTGTGACGACCACGCATCTATTCGGAAACACTTTCTCGCTGTTTTTTTCAACATTGAAAGCATTCGGCGTTGAGGTTCGGTTCTGCAATATCTTGGATATAAATGATGTAGAAAAAAACATCGACGAAAACACTTGCGCCGTTTTTACGGAAATAATCACCAATCCCCATATGGAAGTCGCCGATTTGTCTGCCCTGTCTGAATTGGCGCATAAAAAAGGCGTTCCGCTTGTTGCAGATACGACGATTGTTCCACTGCCCGCTTTTCAAGCTGGACAATGGGGGATAGATATAGAAATTGTTGCAAGCACGAAATACATTTCCGGAGGAGCTACCAGCATCGGAGGTTTGATTTTGGATTATCAATCCTACGATTGGATGCAATCGCCTAAGCTTCACGATTTGGCAAAACAAGTGGGAAAGAAAGCGTTTCAGGTCAAACTTCGCGGGGAAATAGGGAGAAATATCGGGGCTGTCATGTCGCCTCAAGTTGCCCATCTGCAAAATTTAGGATTGGAAACATTGGATTTACGCTTTTGGCAGGCGGCAAAAACCTGTTTGGAGTTGGCACATTTTCTTGATACCGCGCCTCGTGTGAAATCCGTAAAATATAACGGTTTGCCAACCGATCCGTTTTATGAAAGAAGTAAAAAACAATTCGGGGATTATCCGGGTGCTATGCTGACTTTCAGTCTGAAAGATAAAGCGGAATGTTTCGCTTTCCTGAATCGTTTGAAAGTGATTCGCAGGGCAACCAATCTCTTTGACAACAAGTCTTTGATTATACATCCCGAATCTACTATTTACGGCACTCTAAGTCCGGATGTTAAAAAAATGGTGGATGTGCCGGACAACCTGTTGCGTCTGTCCGTTGGCTTGGAACGGGGAGATGATTTGAAAGCGGATATTTTGCAGGCAATAGAGAAATTATGAATGATGAAAAACTTAATATTATGAAACGGTTTGTTGTTCTTTTACTACTTCTAAATACTTGTTTTGTTGTTTTTCCCAAAACAATTCCAGAGATTGTGTGCCAATATGGTTTCAAGTTTGAAATCAGTATGCAAAAAAATTGGGGCTATCTCCAACCGGTCGTTTTGAGTGTAACACCCAATTCTTCGGCAGATGCCGCCGGACTTCGCATCAATGACATCATTGAAACAATCAATGAAAAACCCACTGCCGGTCAAAACATCGAAACGATTCTTGCATGGTTGCAAGATTCGGGCAATCAAGCCATATTAACTGTCAGTAATTTAAAAGGGAACCGTCAAGACCGGATAATAGACAAGTACTGTCACCTGAATATTTCCCTTTCGGAAAAAGATTTGGCAAATGTTTATTCGTTCTATAGCTTGGAAGATGTACAGTCCCACGCATTTACCTGTCCATTTAAGACAACCGTCAATCCGGAAAGCAATTTGATTCTTTTCAAAAGTTTTTGCTTTTCCGTCCCCGACCCGAATAACATTGAGTTGGAAAAGAGCATTAACGCAGCTATCCGGAATAGTTTGGAACAAAAAGGATTGAAGTATTCGGAAAATAATCCGGATTTAATTATTCAGACCCATTATTCCCTTATGGCTAATCCGAATTTTCAAAACAGTCCCCAGGCGGATAAGTTTCCGGTAGTTAGCAGGTATAATGTAAATACGAAAACGATGGAATACCTGCCCATCTATTATAACCCTTTGATTCATTCCAATCAGGCAAGATTTTTACTTAAATTGGGCATCCGGTTGGTCGACGATAAGAAAAACAATAAACCGGTTGTTTGGGAATGTGAAGTCGATGAGCTTTTACAATCCAACTATTCGCTTGTCGATTATGCCGAATTTCATATTCCATTGATGTTTATGCAATATCCTTACCCAAAATCTACAGAGACTGCCCGATTCTATTACGCCCGTTCCAAATATAATTATACGGGTGTTTATTATAATTTGGATAATCTGAAAGAGATTTCGGAAATAGACCCTTCGTCTCCGGCAGCAGCAGCAGGGATTCAAGCAGGAGATGTTATTGAGAAAATAAACGGTATTAAATTCGTAAATAATGCGAAAACAGCCGACAACAACTACCGGCAATTCATCTTTAAAACGATGCTGCTTCGCGACCCTGCTACACAATTCACCAATGCGGAAGGATTCACCCGGTGTATGTATTGGGACAAAATGAAATACGCCCTGATACAGGACGAGTTTAATAAACCGGAGTTTTCAACCGTTTTCTCTTATCTTTTTTATTTCGCACCCTACGTCAACTTATCCGGTACAAACATTGTCGGCTTCAATATTGTACGTGGTAAAAAGAAAGAAGAAATCAGGATAAAACCGGTGATTGTTACGGAAGAGATATTTGAGAACCGGTGACAAGTGACGGGGGACGGGGGACAAGTAATTAACCCGTCACCCGTCACATGTCACCCGTCACTAATTATTTCAACGTTCCGGCATTTGCCTCCTCAATCATCTTGGCATTCGGGAGGATGTAAACTTCAACGCGACGGTTCAAAGTCCTGCCTGCGGCTGTTCCGTTATCGGCTACCGGTTGAGAAGAACCTAAACCAATTGATTCCATACGTAGGCTCGGTATTCCCTGCCCTACTAAGAAATTTTGAACAGAACCAGCTCTTTCTTTAGAAAGGGGAATATTGATATTGTCGTTCCCCGAACTATCCGTATGACCATAAATTTCCACGTCGGTATCGGGATGGGTTTTCAAAGAATTAGCAAAATTAGTCAAGGCAGTTCTGGAAGCCTGATTTAAGGTGCTCGAATTGGTAGCAAACAAAATACCTGAATCGAACGTAACCCTGATGGCTTGTCCTTCATTTACGGTTTCCACCTGAGCATCTTTGATCATTTCTTCCAGTTCTTTCTTCTGCTTATCCATTTTGTTCCCGATTAAAACACCGGCTGTTCCCCCTGCTACAGCGCCAATCCCGGCTCCAATAGCAGCGCCTTTACCTCCGCCAAGTAACGCGCCGAGTCCGGCTCCAATAGCAGCGCCGCCTCCGGCTCCGATGGCCGTCCCTTTAGCTGTATTGCTCGCTCCACACCCGGAAAATACAATAGTAACACAAAGCATTAAACATGCGAATAAATTTACTTTTTTCATTGTTGTAATTTATTTATTTATAAATATTAATTAATTTTCAGAATAGCAATTATTATACCAAACGCTCGATACTTCACTCCTCAATACTCAGGGTATCCATGTAAGCCTCTTCCCCACGCAATACCATCAATACGTCCTCCGGCAAAAAAATACCGATCGCATCTCTTTGGGCTTGTTGAACGATGAATGCGATCAATTCCTTTTCTTCTTTTTCCTCATCATCTTCGTTCAGATAATCATTTTTTTCGTAAAATTCGCAGATAAGATCCAGTATATAATAAAGGGTATCTTGCGGAAATTTTTCTTTCAAGTCTTGAGAAAGATAATTGTGGATAAAATCCACAGCAACATCTTCGTCATATTCGAATGTTTCGTCTTGACTGTTCATAACTGTTTATTTTCTTTATTTTAGTTTATTCCTTATTCTCTTTTATATTCTCATCTTTATCCGCAGCATCTTCCTGCTCTTCTTCAAAATCCGTCAACTCGGATTTAACCAACAGGTTATACCAATTCATTACCTTTTTTATTTCGGAAGGATAAATGCGATCCCTATCGAAATCAGGTAATATTTGAGAAAAGTAAGTCCTCAATTCACCATCAGTAATTGTTGAAGAAAATGAAATTGCTTCGCCGTTTTCCTTCTGTTTGATGGATTTAAGTATTTGGAACAGGCGGGTATCACCGCTGTTGGAGTACATGGTAATATCCGCCAATGAAACTACCTTGTCTCTCGCATATACGGGGATTCGTTTTTGGTCGATTAACGATTCGGCTATTAACAGATTTTTCCCTTTGGAAATCATTTTAAAAAGTCCGGGTTTTCCGGAAATGGATAGTATGTCTTTTAACATCATAAGCTCTAATTTTCATTATGAAATTCAACACAAAAATAAGAATTTTATTTGAGAAAACACCGTTTATTTGTTTTTTCATCCTTGTTAATGTTAAAATATGTAAAAAAAAATATCTTTTTCCCTATTTATTTTCTTGCAACGTTCATTTTATCAAATAAAAGTGATACCTTTGAGACCGTTAAATTTAAATTAAAATTTTTTAATATAAAAATCTAAATGTTATGTCTAAATCTATGACTCGAAGATCATTTCTTCAAACGAGCGGAACTGCGGCTTTGGGGTTAACAATTATTCCGAACGTAGTTATGGGAAAAAGTTTCAGTGGTGTTACAGCGCCGAGTGATAAATTAAATGTCGCAGCCGTAGGTATCGGCGGCATGGGTAATACCAATATCAGAGCGGTAGCTCGCACGGAAAATATTGTTGCACTGTGCGATGTGGACTGGAAGTATGCCGGTAAAGTATTTGAAACCTATCCGGATGCCAAGAAGTATTGGGACTGGCGTAAAATGTTCGACGAAATGAGCAGATCCATCGATGCCGTCATTGTTGCAACTGCCGACCATTCGCATGCTATCGTCGCAGCTACTGCTATGACTTTGGGAAAACACGTGTATGTGCAAAAACCTTTGACCCACTCGGTTTATGAATCCCGTCTGCTCACCAAGCTGGCCGCTAAACACAAATTAGCCACCCAAATGGGTAATCAGGGAAGTTCACAAGCCGGCGTGCGCCAAGCTGTCGACTGGATTTGGGATGGACAAATAGGCGAAGTAACACGCGTAGATACATTCACCGACCGTCCGATTTGGCCGCAAGGCTTGAATGCACCCAAGCAAGGGATGTGGGTTCCCGACACGCTGAATTGGGATTTGTTTACCGGTCCGGCCAAAATGATTCCTTACAACGAAATTTACCATCCTTGGAACTGGCGCGGATGGTGGGAATATGGTACAGGCGCCCTCGGCGATATGGCCTGCCACATCATGCACCCGATTTTCAAAGCTTTGCAGTTAGGTTATCCCACAAAAGTACAGGGAAGTTCGACCTTGCTGCTTACCGAATGCGCTCCAACCGCACAACACGTACGTTACATATTCCCGGCACGGAATGTGCCCAGTGTCAAGAAAGTGAAATTCCCTGAAGTGGAAGTCAACTGGTACGATGGCGGATTCAGACCTGTAATGCCGAAAGGTTGGCCTGCAGGCAGGAATATGGACAACGCAGGTGGGGCGTGTATCTTCTATGGAACCAAAGACGTTCTGATTTGCGGTTGTTATGGTCGCAACCCGTGGTTACTCTCCGGCAGGACTCCCGATTCACCCAAAACACAACGCGAAGTCACCGGCGGTCACGAACTGGACTGGGTGCGCGCTTGTAAGGAAAGTCCGGAAAGTCGCGTAGAAACGGCTTCCAACTTCAGCGAAGCAGGTCCGTTCAACGAAATGGTAGTTATGGGCGTTTTGGCTGTTCGTCTCCAAAAATTATTTAAAGAATTGGAATGGGATGGTATCAATATGCAATTCACCAATATCTCGGATAGCGACAAATTCAAAATAACGGTTTCCGATGACTTCAAAATAGTGGATGGCGATCCGAAATTCGACAAGACTGAAATTGATATTGAAGCCAAAGCATTTGCTCAGGAGTTAATCAAACATACTTACAGAAATGGCTGGTCTTTGCCTGCAATGCCATAAAGAATTAAGAATTAAAAATTAAGAATTAAAATTATGAGAAAAGTAGTTTTATTTTTTAGCGTTGTATTGGTTTGTGGATTATTTGCCGCTTGCAGCAGCGGATCTTCTTCCAAGTCTGAACCTCTCAAGCCTGAAATTATCGAAAACCCACAAGTCAATCTCTCGAATTTTCCCGTCGATGAGGGTGGATACATTCAAATCTTTAACGGGACAGACTTTACCGGTTGGAGAGGTTACAATATGACGGCTGTCCCTAAGAGTTGGGTGATTGATGACGGTACCATCCATATCAAAGGTTCCGGTACGGGGGAAGCTCATACCGTAGATGGCGGAGATTTGATTTTTGCACGCAAATTCAAAAACTTTGAATTGTCTGTCGACTGGAAAGTATCAAAGGGCGCTAACTCCGGTATTTTCTACTTGGCACAGGAGGTGAAAGACCAAGAAATTTGGATGTCTGCTCCCGAGAGTCAGATATTGGACAATGAAAATCATGTTGATGCCAAGCTGGGTGTGGACGGAAACCGTCAATCAACTTCCCTGTATGATATGATTCCGGCTAAACCGCAGAATGCCAAACCTTATGGAGAATGGAACAATACGACTATTACTGTTTTCAAAGGCACTGTATTACACGCTCAAAACGGTGTAAATGTGTTGGAATATCATTTATGGACGCCACAGTGGACTAAAATGCTTCAAAATAGTAAATTCAAAGAAGGCAGTGAGGAATTTCCATTGGCATTCGAGTTGCTAAACAATTGCGGTGGTCCGAACCGTGAAGGTTACATCGGTCTCCAAGACCATGGCGATGATGTTTGGTTCAAAAATATCAAAATTAAAATCTTGGACTGATATTGGTAACGAGTAACGAGTGACGAATTGCGGGGTGAACCGGATAAAGCGGTTCGCCCCGCAATTTTTTAAACCCGTAACCCGTAACCCGTAACTGATCAAATGAATGATATATTGCAAAAGTTTCTAAAAATCACATTTTTTCTTTATTTCTTTTCCATAATGTTTATTTATTAAATAAAAGTACTACCTTTGAGACCGTTATTTGAGATTAAATTTATTTACTAACATAAAAATCTAAGTGCTATGTATAATTCAATGACTCGAAGATCATTTCTTCAAAAAAGCGGAACCGCGGCTTTGGGGTTGACAATTATTCCGAACGTGGTTATGGGAAAAAGTTTTAGTGGTGTTGCTGCGCCAAGCGATAAATTAAATATTGCAGTCGTTGGGCCCGGCGGTATGGGCAACACTAACATGAGAAATGTTAAACCTACGGAAAATATCGTTGCTCTTTGCGATGTTGACTGGAAAAAGGCTGCGCCAATGTTCGCAGATAATCCAACTGCAAAAAAGTATTGGGATTGGCGTAAAATGTATGACGAAATGGGTAAAGATATTGATGCTGTAATTGTTGCAACAGCCGACCATACACATGCCATTATTGCTGCTCATGCTATGACTCTGGGAAAACACGTGTATGTGCAAAAACCATTGACTCATTCGGTTTACGAATCACGTTTGCTCACAAAATTAGCTGCCAAATACAAAGTGGCTACGCAGATGGGTAATCAGGGGTCATCAGATCCCGGAGTACGCCAAATATGCGACTGGATTGCTGCCGGCGAAATAGGTGACGTGACAAAGGTAGAGTGTGCAACCAACCGTCCTATTTGGCCGCAAGGTTTACAAGCGCCCGCACAAGGCGAATGGGTTCCCGAAACCTTAAATTGGGATTTATTCATAGGGCCTGCTAAAATGATTCCTTACCACTCGACTTATCACCCGTGGAATTGGCGCGGATGGTGGGCTTTTGGTACGGGCGCACTCGGCGATATGGCCTGCCACATCATGCATCCGGTTTTCAAAGGTCTTAAGTTGGGATATCCTACGAAAGTACAAGGTTCCTCAACTGCCTTACTTGTTGACTGCGCTCCGGTTGCACAGAGCGTGAAAATGGTATTTCCGGCTCGTACGCAATTTAATACAAATAAAGTAAAATATCCGGAAGTAGAAGTTTTCTGGACTGATGGTGGTATCCTCCCGCAATTCCCGAAAGGATGGGCAGGCGGTCCTTTGGATAGAGGCAATGAAGGTCCGGTTGTTTTCCATGGAACAAAAGATACACTCGTTTGCGGATGTTATGGACGTAATCCGAGATTGGTTTCCGGCCGTACGCCGAAATCACCGGAGACTCAACGTGTCATAACGGGAGGTCACGAGATGGATTGGGTTCGCGCTTGCAAGGAAAGTCCTGAAAATCGCGTTGAAGCTGCTTCATACTTTGCCGAAGCCGGCCCATTTAATGAAATGGTAGTTATGGGCGTATTAGCTGTCCGCTTACAAAGTTTGGCTAAAGAATTGTTATGGGATGGAGAAAGGATGGAATTTACCAATATTGGCGAAAACGAACAGGTTACTGCCATTGAACAGGATAGATTCATTGTCGTTGACGGACATCCTACCGACGAAACACGTAGAAGAGGTATGAATGCAAGATTAGCCGCTAAGGAATTAATCAATCATACTTACAGAGACGGTTGGTCTTTGCCGGCTATGCCATAATGAATATAAGTAACAAGTGACAAGTGACGGGGTGAACCAAGTGAAGCGGTTCGCCCCGTAATTTTTTAAACCCGTCACTTGTAACTCGTAACTTGTCACTATTTTTCACTACCTTTGTGCCGTTTTTTTATTTTTGATATATGAATAAGCGATTTGCCGAATACAACAAATTAGATTTATCCGCTGTCAATCAGGAAATTTTAAAAGATTGGGATGATAATGATATTTTTCATAAAAGTATAACAATCCGGGAAAATTCACCTTCTTTTGTCTTTTACGAAGGCCCCCCTTCAGCCAATGGCATGCCGGGTATTCATCATGTGATTGCGCGTTGTATTAAGGATATTTTCTGCCGTTACAAAACCATGAAAGGTTTTCAGGTCAAACGGAAAGCCGGTTGGGATACGCACGGACTTCCTGTTGAATTGGGTGTTGAAAAAGCGCTGAATATAACCAAAGACGACATAGGCAAGAAAATTTCTGTTGAAGCATACAATGCCGCCTGCCGGAAAGACGTGATGAAATACACCAAAGAATGGGAAGATTTAACCCGCCAAATGGGGTATTGGGTGGATATGAATGATCCGTATATTACTTATGATAATCGCTATATCGAAACGCTTTGGTACTTGCTTAAACAATTATATAGTAAAGGTCTGTTGTATAAAGGCTATTCAATCCAACCCTATTCGCCGGCAGCCGGAACAGGCTTGAGTACGCACGAACTCAATCAGCCGGGGTGTTACCGTGATGTGAAGGATACGACTTGCGTCACTCAATTTAAAATCAAAAATCCGCTGCCTGAAATGTCCGGCTACGGAGATGCTTTTTTCTTGGCATGGACGACAACCCCCTGGACTTTACCTTCCAATACCGCCCTTTGTGTTGGACCGAATATCGATTATGTGGCTGTTCAATCATTCAATCAATATACGGGAAAACCCCTGACGGTTGTTTTAGCTAAAGATTTGGTGCCGGTGCATTTTAATCCGAAAGCCGCCGGTTTGGATTTAGATACGTATAAAGCTGAAGATAAATTAATTCCCTATAAAGTGATTCATTCATGGAAAGGGACGGAATTGGCAGGAATCGAATACGAACAACTGATTCCTTGGGTAAATCCCGGAGCAGGAGCGTTTCGTGTGGTCACCGGCGATTTTGTTTCTACTGAAGAAGGTACGGGAATTGTTCATATCGCCCCTACTTTCGGCGCCGACGACGACCGCGTTGCCCGCGCCAACGGCATTCCGCCTCTAATGCTGATTGACAAAGACGGAAACCGTCGCCCGATGGTCGATTTGTCTGGGAAGTTTTTTGCTTTGGACGATTTGGATGCCGCTTTTCTTCAAACATCGGTGGACACTTCGCTTTATAAGGAATATGCAGGCAGGTATGTGAAAAACGATTATATGCCTCTGAATCCCCTGAAGGAGACTTTGGACTCCCATACGGATGGACAGGAGGGGGTTACTTTGGATATCGACCTTGCCGTGATGTTGAAACAGCAAAATCGCGCTTTCAAAATCGAAAAGTACGTACACAATTATCCGCATTGTTGGCGTACCGATAAACCGATACTGTATTATCCTTTAGATAGTTGGTTTATTCGCACAACAGCCTGCAAGGAGCGGATGTATGAATTGAACGAAACCATCAACTGGAAACCGCAATCGACGGGAACCGGACGTTTCGGTAAATGGTTGGAGAACCTGCAAGATTGGAACCTGTCGCGTTCGCGTTACTGGGGAACACCACTCCCGATTTGGCGTACGGAAGACGGCGCTGAAGAAATCTG
>Ga0082212_10012450_pt1 | contig 10719 bp, 10 predicted proteins | sample TergutNt197P3_FD_71548 | JGI IMG/M metagenome (GOLD analysis project Ga0082212, IMG submission 71548) | Neocapritermes taracua P3 segment gut microbial communities from Petit-Saut dam, French Guiana - Nt197 P3 | ecosystem: Host-associated > Arthropoda: Insects > Digestive system > Gut ...
AGGTATGCCTGAATAATAGGGCGATGCCCTATCCTGATGCTGTTGCCCTTTCAGGGCAATCCATTAATGAGAAAGTGTAATGCGACAAATTGAATTGAAAATCGGCCTTAGCCAAATGCACCCGCTTTACGCGAAAATTCGATGCGATTTAAGCCTTCGTTGTCTGCAAGCAAACAAAATAGGGTAAAAAATACAGAAGTAAACTTGACAAAATATAATTTTTATAAAAGCAAAGATCGTATCATTCGAACTTATAAGGTACGATAATTTTTTTTTCATTTTTCTACATACATGTCTGAGAATAATGAAAATTTCCTGTACATTTGCAGGATAAACAACCAATCAAAAGTATAAATTATGAAACAGCACGAAAATTTAAATGACAAAGTGGATAAAATAGACCATTTAAGAAGCGGAGCAAAGCTGAAAAACCTCAAAAAGAGAGCAGCCTTTTTAGCAATAGTAAATATTGTGCTATGTATAACCTTTATCGGATGCAATAATCAAGCGGATATGAATGAAAATGTACCCGCTAATCAAGAGGGTATGATTGAAATGGTTAGTTTGTTCCTTGCAGATATGCCCGGCACATTTTTACAAGATATGGCTTTAGACAACAATCATTCGCTCTATTATGTTACCGGTGAGGTAGATGCTGAGGAATGGGCAAAAATGCCGGAATGGTCAAGTTATATGCCAATAAGATATTATCTATCAAGAAAAACAGACGAAACCGGTAATTTTGAAGTGTTGTATGATCGTTTTATAGGAGGGAAATTGTGTTTCGATAAAGATAATCATCTATGGGTTTGGACTTCTACTGCAATTTTCAAAATTGAAGGAAATTCGTGCAAAAAAATAATAGAATTGCCCGTCAACGGAGGAGGGTTTAATTCTTTTGCAGTTGATAACGACAATAACATCTGGGCAGGCGGCTTGCAAACAGGGTTATATAAAATTGACAGTAAGTTGAATATATCCCACTATACTTCTAAATTGCCGACAAACAGTTTGACTAATATTCATATTGATAAATACAATAATATATGGATAGCATTGTGGAATAGGGAAGTATTGAAAATTTCGAAAGATCAATGGGTCGTTTATGATAATATATCTTCTCAAAGTATATGGTGCTTGATAACCGATAAAAACGATCATCTATGGATTGGAACAGGTTATTTTAATGAAGAAAAACAATCATTGAGGCGATTTAACGGCACATTATGGGAAACAATTAACCCTCGAAATGATAATAATGAATTTGTGAAAGGGACAGTACGTCGTTTACAATCGGACGGTCAAAAAATTTATGTAGTAGCAGAACATGTTTATATATTGCCTGGCGGAGGTGGTGCTGAGTTGATTTCAACTGAATTATTGACATTTGACGGTGAAAAATGGAATAAAATATACGATATTCCTGAAGATAAAAACATCCCCGATTTGTTAGTAGATCATTACCGGCAAGTTGTATGGGTTGCCACACCGAATAAAGGGGTTTATAAAATTCCTATCAATTCAGTTAAGTGACAGCAACAATAAGTTCACGCTTGATTTGTCATTTTTTTATGATGAAAAAGATTTCAATTGTAAAATAATCATTTCCCGGAAATATTTTTTGCGGAGTTTTTAATGGTATGCCGAAATAAATCATTATTTTTGCAGAGTTTTTCAATGTATAACCGTAAAAAAAAATATTAATATTCGTAAATGCTCTTCAAACAGTGAATTCACGGATATTTATATTGAGTGATTGTTGATGAATAATTTATTTTAGTTTGATTGTAATGTAGATATTTATATCTTTGCACACCAATAAAATTGTTTTGCCTATGAAATAAAACAAGTGCGTTACTACGCATATTTTAAAAAACATTTTGAAAAAAGCGTTTAAGCTTATATTCTTGTTTTACGGATTCTCGACAAATTCAAAAAAAATAACATTCAAGAGTAAAGTTGATGACGCTCACGCTTTGTGCGTGGGCTTTACTCATTAATTTGAATGTTAAGGTAGTCGAGAACCCCGTAAATCAGATTAAACAGAGTTATGTCCGCGCTTTTTTATGTGCGTACCCAAAGAAAATAATTAATCGTCATATAAAAATAAACAAAGCAATGAAACAGCATTTATTAACAACAATTTTGGTCGGCAGTTTTTTATTACTGCTGGCAACATGCAGAAGCGCCCCTCCGGCCACAAACTCTTATGGCTTGTATGAAATCGAATGTGCGGGCGCCGGGACACAGGGTTCACAACTCGTCAAAGTATGGGTTTACGACCGCAACGCCAATATTGATATGATCAAACATTATGCCGTTCATGGCCTTATCTTCAAAGGTTATGCCGGTGGGAATGGTTGTACCCCTCAAAGGCCCATGGCGGCAAGTCCGGCTTTAGAGTTGCAAAGAGCAAATTTCTTTGATCCTTTTTTCAAAACCGACAAGGCATACAACAGGTATGCATCGCAGGTGGGAAACAGGCTCGAACGGGTGAGGGTTGGAAATGAAACCAAAATCGGCGCAGTCATTTCCGTTTCCAAAGATATGTTACGCAGGGACTTGGAAGCGGCCGGTGTTCTCCGAGGACTTTCCGGTGGATTTTAATATAATGAATCTAATAAATAGTAAAGTAATGAAACATCAATTATTTACAGTATGTATGGTATGCGGCGTTATATCAATCCTGTTTTCCTGTAGAATCAATCCATCTTCGACCTCGTATTACACTTTTCAAACGGAATGTGTGAATGTTGAACTCGACGGCTCTCAAACGCTAAAAGCATACGGAATGGGAGGAACCAAGATTGATGCGACTGAACAGGCAAGGAAAAATGCCGTTCGCGATGTGATTTTCAAAGGTATTTCATCAGGAAGCGCAGAGTGTCAGGCAAAACCTTTACTTATCGAAGTGAACGCGGAGGAGAAATACCGGAGTTATTTCAACACATTTTTTACAGACCGCGGTCCTCGTCCCAGAGCCGGCCATTATTCACAGTTTGTTACGTTACAGGACGAACGCTTCATACGACGCATCGGTCGTCGGCCTGTTACACAAAACGCAGACCAGGATGTTTATTCCATGGTTGTGCGAGTGTTGCGTGAAGAATTAAGACAACAATTAGTTAAAGACGGTATATTAAAACAATAAGCAAATGAAAAAGTTAATTTTACTACTGACAGCAACGGCTTTTTGTCTATCCATGTTCGGGCAGGCGAAAAAACCGACATTGATGGTGACGCCCTCATACGTATGGTGTTACAAAAACGGCTATATCCTTAGATTCGATAATATGGGTACTATAGAAAATATATCAGACTACCGAACGGCCATACGAACGAGTACCGAACTAACAAATGTGATTTCAAAAATCAATATTTTAATGACCGACAGAGGTTTTCCGCTCAAAGACCTTTCAGCGACGATCAATTCAATCGAACGAAATCAAGCCATGATGCGCGCAATGCAAAGCAATACATCGGGTGCCACGATCGCAGAATCGCCGGTAGATGTTCTGAAACGACAAGCCAATGCCGACATCCTGCTCGAATTAGACTGGACGGTCAATAACAATCGCAGTATAACCTACAATTTACGCGGATTGGACGCTTATACAGGCAAACAGATTGCCGGTGCACAAGGTACAAACGCTGCAACACGCGCTACCGATCTTCCAAGTATGCTCGAAGAAACCGTCCTACTTCACATTGATAATTTTACGGATCAGTTGCAAGCGCATTTCGACGATTTGTTCGAAAACGGACGCGAAGTAATCGTGGACGTTATGGTCTTTGATAACCCTGAAGGACTGAATCTTGAAACCGAATTCAATGGGTATGAGTTGTCTGAAATTATCGATGACTGGATGGCGGAAAACACCGTTGAACACCGGTTTAGCAAATCCGATGCAAGCGACAACTTTATCTTTTTCGAACAGGTTCGCATCCCGATGTATCGCCCGAACGGCATGTCGATGGATACGGAATATTTTGTTCGCGAACTGAGCAGACACCTTAGAGGCGCACCTTACAACATTACTTCGAAAGTAGTTACGCGCGGATTAGGGAGATGTGCGTTAATACTGGGAGAAAAATAATTACGAATCAGGGAACGATGACAAACCGAATGTAGGGGCGTAAGGTTTACGCCCAATTGCATGAAGGAGTTCTTTTTACGAAGTCAAAAAAAACAGGAATGATAAAAAAAATAAATTTTATATTGATAATAGCGGTCGCATGGATACCTTTTCGCATGGTAGCGACCGACTGTGAACTGCTACTGACGCCTTTGGTGGATGCCCGATATACGCAAATCCCGCCGACGTCGCAAGCCTATCTCGAAACAAAATTGTCGCAAATGATTACTGCGAATGGTATCGGCGTCGGTGTAAGGGGTGGGCAGTTTTGCCTGCTGGCCAAATGCGACCTGCTGTCGAAGGATGTGATCGGCGGAGTGCCCGTTGTCCAAACGCAACGGATGAGTTTTACGTTTTTTTTAGCGGATATGATTGATGAGAAAATAATAGCATCTACCAGCATCGAAGTGGTCTCTTCGGGAACGTCGGAAGCTCAAACCTACATTAATGCCATACGCCGTCTGAATGTAAACGACAGGAATATACAGGACATGATACGTCTTGGCAAGGAAAAAATAATGGATTTTTACAATACAAATACGGATGTAATCATCAAAAAAGCCCAAAACTTAGCCTCTGTAAACTCCTACGAAGAAGCGCTGTTCATGCTTATTTCCATTCCCGAATGTAGCCCGAAGTACGATCAGGTTATCGCTGCATGTAGCCCTATTTATCAAGCCTATATCGACCGCGAATGTTCGCAGAACCTGATGGCGGCGCGTGCGCATTGGGCTGCGTCACCCAATGCAAAAGGCGCAGCCGGAGCAGGCGCCTACCTGTCGCTACTCGAACCCGGCGCTAAATGTTACGGCGATGCCGTTGCGCTCTACAACGAAATCAAAAGCAGTGTCGGTGAAGACTGGAAATATGAACTGAAAAATTACGACGAACGTGCGCTGGAACGCGAGCGCATCAATTCTTTCCGTGAAGTAGGCGTTGCTTTCGGAAACGGCCAACAGCCTGTTACCACTAATATTTTCAGACGATTACGTTAATATAAACAGACTGACAAACAGAAAATGAAACGTTTATTATATTTTTTATGGATTGGAACGTCAATGGTTACATGGGGGCAGACAAGTCCTCCCATTTGGGTTCACGACGTTTACCGCCAAATAAATTATCCACCCGAAAAATGGCATACCGGTTTTGTACAGGACCGCCTGAAAGCAAATCAGAATGCAGGCGCTATACTCAAAACAATGGAACGCGACGCCATCAACCAACTATCGGAAAGTATCATTATTACGGTTGAAAGCGAAACGCAGGTTGAAAATACCGGTCGGCAACCTGACGGAAGCGGCAACGCCGAAACTAATTTCAAGCAAAAGGTTACAACCTCTACTTCGTCTACATTAATTAATTTGGAAATTCATTCGCATTATGATCCTTCAACCGGTATGCTTTATGCTTTTGCGGCTATCAAACGTTCAGACCTCGCCACTTATTACCAAAAACAGCTGATTTCGGATTTAAGCAACGCAGAAACGGCTATTGAATTATCAAAACAGCATATTATGGCGGGGGAAAAAAGTAGTGCGCGTAGTAAAATCAAAGAAGCCAAACGCCTGTTGGATGATATAAAATTTTACCGTACCATGTTAAGCGTAGTAAGCGCCGAAATGAATGACAATGACATGCAACCCGGACGCGAAGACGATTTGCATCGTGCTTTGGAACAAATACTTGCCGGTTTCGAAACAAACATTATCTTATATATGGATTGTCAATTGGAAAAAAGAGGCAACGACAACGACGCGTTCGAAAAAGATCCAGATATTTTGTGCGACATAATAACGCAAGCCCTGAGTGAAAACGAATGTATTATTACCAACGATATCAGCAAGGCCGACTATGTGTTGACACTTATAACTTCGACCACGCAACGTAGCGACGGTAATGATTCTTTCGGAATCATTTCATATTACGCCAATGCGAAAGGTTCGCTTTACGACCGTATCGAACTTCAACATATAGCGGATTTTGTCATCACAAATGATTCGAATGTTTATGCAGCAGGCTATTCGCCGGAAAACGCCGCCGGCAAAGCGTTTAAACTTCCTATTTTGAAGCAGATGATTTTAGAAAAAATTTTACCTGTAATCAAGGATTAATTAAATAATTATAATTATGAGACACAAAATATTTTTTTATTGTATGTTGATATTAGCATGTTTTTCAATTCATGCACAAAACGAAAAATTAAGGGTAGCCGTGTTCGATCCAACCTCTTCCGGTACGGGGATTGATGAAGGGACAAGTATGGCAGTAAGGGAAATCATAAGCTCTACGTTTGTTAATACAGGCAAATTCATAATCGTGGAGCGTTCGCTTATAGAAAGAGTAATGCAGGAACAGAAGTTTTCAAATTCGGGTGCCGTGGATGACGATCAGGCCAGTGAAATTGGCAAATTGATAGGCGCTAATAAAATTGTATTGTCCGTAATAACGTTAGTGGGAGGACGCAATTTGTTGAGCCTGAAACTTGTTGATGTCCAAACTGCTAATGTGGAAAGACAAAAAACGCAAGTGATCACAACAAACGAATTATTAAGCTCCATTGAACCTTTAGCATTACAATTAATGGGGGAAGACGTGAACGCTCAACGTCAGACGCAAATAGCTGCTGTCCCAATAATTCAACCAACGGAGGTTATAAAATCAGAGCCTTCACCTTCAACACAAATACAAACCACTCAACAGAATGTTACTGAATTATCTGCAAATAATACAATCAATATCCCTGAAATACAGTTGATTTACGTTGAAGGTATAGCTGCTTCAAGACGTTCGAGAGGTATTAATAGTTTTTATATTGGAAAATATGAAATTACACAAGCGCAATGGGATGCAATAATGGGTGTAAATCCTTTACAATACAGAGGTCCGTCTTTACCGGTTGAAAGTATTAGTTGGGTAGAAGCACAGGCTTTCATTAAGCGACTGAACGATATAACAAAAAAGAAATATCGTTTGCCAACCGAAAACGAATGGTTGTATGCTGCAAAAGGAGGAAAATATGATAGGAAATATAAATATGCTGGCAGCGATAATATTGATGATGTTGCATGGTATGACAAAAAACGTGTACGTAAAGTAGGTACATATCCTGTAGGTAATAAACGGCCCAATGCACTCGGTATTTATGATATGACAGGCAATGTATGGGAATGGTGTCAAGATGCTTACAGGAATGGACATATCATTCGCGGTGGAAGTTGGGATGAGAATGAAAAAGGCTGCTTGTTGGAAAAAAGTCGTAGTAGTTACAGTAATAAAAGGTCAACTATTGGTTTCCGAGTTGTTTTATCAGAATAGAAAATTGAAAATTATAGATTTTTATGAAACGTAAAACTATTTACACTTGCTTGTTTGTAATGATAATGTTTTCTCTACAAGCACAAAACGACAAGCTACGTATTGCCATTTTCGATCCTATTTCTTTAGGTGCTTCCATTGATGAAGGGATCAAGGTAGCTGTAAGGGAGATTATCAGTTCCGTTTTTGTTAATACAGATAATTATACGATTGTAGAACGTTCACTTATTGAAAGAGTAATGCAGGAACAGAAATTCTCTAATTCCGGAGCTGTAGAAGACAGCCAAGCAAGTGAAATCGGACGGTTGGCCGGCGCAAACAAGATTGTGCTATCTGTGGTTACTTTGACCGGAGAACGTAATATGTTGAGTATAAAACTTGTTGACGTCTTAACAGCCAATGTGGAAAGACAAAAAACACAAATCATCGCTACTAACGAATTATTAAATGCCGTTGAACCTTTGGCATTACAACTAATGGGAGAAGAAACAAGCTTGGAGCAGCAAACACAAATAGCAACAAACACAAACATTCAACAAATAGAACGTGAAATACCTGAACCTGACTTTACCATTTCCTCTACCATACAAATACCCGCTTTAACGAGTATGGAACAATTGACAGCCCAAGGCCGGAATGTGTTTCTAAGCGGAAGAAATTTAAGCATAGACGAAGCACAACAGAGATTGAAAATAAATTCGGAGGCTTTACAATTGTACCAGAAAGGAAAATCCAAATATAATACAGGGAATACTTTAATAATTGCAGGTGGTGTGTTTCTGGTAGCCGGAGTAATATGTTCTAACGTATCAAAAACCAATAATGATTTTTATGATTATTATGATAATCATGGTGGTCATCATTATGGAAATAGTATTTCAACGGAATATCCGTTAGCTATTGTAGGAACAGCTTTAGCCGTAGCAGGATTAACTACAGGAATTATCGGTTTCGTTTCAAAAAGATCCGGCAAAAAGCATATACAGGAAGCTATAAATAACTATAATCGCAACAATAAATCCAATATTGAGTTTAGTTTTTGTTATATGCAAAACGGATTGGGATTAGCTATAATATTTTAAACAAAACCATATTTATGAAAAAACGTTTTTTAATTTTGATTGCCATTTTTTTATTTTGTGTGGGAAGCGCAAAAGCCCAAGTTGTTTGGGGGGTAAGAGCAGGAGGAAATAGCCTCGTATTTACACGTTATAATTTATCAGGTAAACCCAATATTGAAATAGGGCCAATATTGAACTATCCATTGAAGTATAATTTTTATCTAAATACAGCAATTATGTTTGGAATCAAAAGTTTTGTGCATAATGAAGATACAGACAATAGTAGATATGAAAGTAATAAATTATTTCTTTTTATTCCATCATATATTGGTTATTATTTTCTTTTAAGCAAAAGAACTTCATTTTTTTTTCAAGCAGGTCCATTTTTGGAAAATTGGGATTCCAGTCAATGTGCAGGTGTTGCAACAATGACAGGTATCAATATCCAACGAATAAATATAGAAATAGGATATAGGGCAGCGGTTGAATCAAACTATTTTTTACTAAAACAAAACACATTGTTTATGGGTGTAAGTTATATATTTTAAAATAAAAACAACAACCAATGCAAAGACAAATTATTTTTTTATGTGTATTACTGTTCGCTTCGACCTTCTTTTTGTCGGCTCAGGATAACAAGTTGCGCATAGCGATATTCGACCCTGCCATATCAGGGAGTAGTTTTGATGAAGGGACAGGGGTCATCATTCGTGAAATGGTTAGTACCGTGATCGTAAACTCCGGAAAATATATTATAATTGAGCGTTCATTGATTGACAGAGTGCTGAGAGAACAAAATTTTTCAAATTCAGGCGCTGTGGACGACAGTCAAATCAGTCAAATCGGTAAATTGGCAGGCGCTAATAAAGTGATTTTGTCTGTGCTCTCATCGTCAGGAAACAGAGGTTTGTTGAGCCTTAAAATGATCGATGTAGAAAGCGCCACTATTGAGAATCAAAAGGCGCAAGTAGTAGAGTTATCGAAGATATTTGACATAATAGATCACTTGGCCTTAGAAGTAATTGGCGAAAATGCCACGACACCGTTCATTATTCAGGAAAACACACGACAATCACTATCAACATCCGAGAATACCATCAATACAGACAATACAGACAAATCACATTTTACAACACAAACAAATCGTAAAGAAAACGAAGATTTCTTAATCTATACTATACTTAACACAGCTGATGAAGATTGTATAGTGTTGTCTTTTACCGGTTATCCATTTGCTAAAAGAAATCAGACTGCACAAATTTATGTTGATGGCAGAATCATAGGAACGGGAACGCTTCAAGATGGTTTTGCTGTTTATTTTCAGGATATTAAAGAAGGCAAGCATAATGTTAGAATTATTTGGTCTGATGCTGACATCTCAGGTAGCTATACTATTGATACAAGGGATAAAAAATATTTTTCTTTCCGGTATGAAAAACCTCCATTTGGTTTCCAATGGAGGCTAAAAATGAATAATTAGTAGGTATAGATCGCAAAGTTTGAAAAATATATGATATATAAGTGTTTTCTAAATACTATCCTCATTTTACATTGTTTCTATTCCGGAAACAGCGAGTCTTTAGTATTTGTAATTTATATCAAAAAAAATGATCTCAAATCCTTATTTTGAATACGACGAATTTCAAATTCGGCGATGCGAGAGGGCGATTATCGACATTCGTCTCTCAATATTCAATTATACAAACTATCCCACCAATCCGCATCGCCTTTCAGCCATTTATCAAACCAGGCAAAGATGGATTCGTTCCACTGTAGCCGTCGGTCGTAGGTCAGGATATGATGGTCTTCGCCTCTTACCCGTATAAACTCTACCGTTTTGCCTAATATCTTCAGGGCGGTATAAATCTGCATACTCTCGCCCGGAGGCACATTGGTATCGGCGGCGCCATGCAGAAGCAACAGGGGGGTATTGATCTTGTCGGCATTGAAAAGCGGGCTTTGGTTGACATATAAATCGCGGTTATTCCACGGATAGCTGTCGGCGCTGGCCGCACCGCTGTACGAATATCCCCAATAGCCGACTCCCCAGTAACTGCTGATGGAACTGATTCCTGCATGTGAAACGGCTGCAGCAAACAAATCGGTCTTTGTCTGCAAGTGCATCGTCATAAAACCGCCGTATGATGCGCCGATACAACCGATTTTCTTTTCATCTACAAACGAATGTGCTTGGATAAATTCCT
>Ga0082212_10012451_pt1 | contig 10718 bp, 6 predicted proteins | sample TergutNt197P3_FD_71548 | JGI IMG/M metagenome (GOLD analysis project Ga0082212, IMG submission 71548) | Neocapritermes taracua P3 segment gut microbial communities from Petit-Saut dam, French Guiana - Nt197 P3 | ecosystem: Host-associated > Arthropoda: Insects > Digestive system > Gut ...
TGAAGGGCTATGACTATAAACATCAGCATATCCAATTTCTTGCCTGGTATCCTCTGCCTAGCAGAGAAACCTAGTGCTATTGTTGACTCTATAGCGGTTCAACTTTTTGTAGTTGAACTGCTATATGCCAGGATTTGCCTGCAGTAAGAAGGTGAAGCTGGAAAAGAACCTGCTAGCGTGCCTCCAAGTCTGCCAAATTTATAGTGGTTGGCGTGGGGGCCTCGGACATCCTGAGCAGAGCGAAGGATTCCGAGAGTTCATGGCCGTTTGTTGTTCATAGGGACAAATCTTAGCTCTATGCCATTCAAGGTTGTGGGACAACCTTGAATGGCACTACAGAACTTAGGTTTGTCAAACTTGGCTCGCCGTTAAGTGAACAACAAAAACGTAAATAGCTCTATGGGCTATTTCTCTTCCCCCATTTCCCTCCAGGCTTTGGCAACGCTTTCAAGGCCCAGTTTTTGTGCCAGATTTGCTGCTGAGGTAAACGCCCCAGACCAACCTGAACCCGATTTCCATGTCTGAACCACCTGCTCAGCATCGCTCAAACGGCCCAGCATGAGCAGGGCTTCCAGGTATGGCTCAATGCTTGTAGTCCAGAAACCCTGGTTGAAAAAAATATTGCCAATGTCAACGCGTCTATCAGTACCCGTCCCTCCTGCACTACTCCTATCTGCGATTGTCCTGGGTACTTCTCCCAATGTTTTTTGCAGTTCCCAAATAGGCTCTACTAAATCCTGTATGGCTTTCCAATCACCTATTTCTCGGCAATTTCCGATGTACTCTGCACGAATGGAGTCTGGAGGCCAATTTGCTGCTGGAATGGTTGGTGATGGCTCCAAATCGGAAAGTAATTCGCTCATTGGCCTTGTAGCACGAGTCTTTTGCAGGCTCACCCATAATCTCCAGAGCGTTGTCGAAGAGGGCTGACGAGTCAGGGCATCTTCGACCGAACCGGCCATTCTGGAATAGGTGGCCCTCGCTAATGGGCTGTAAATGGCCCAGGCAGAAGTAATCGACTTTCCAGTCCGAACAATAATGAAATTTCCAGGAACTGTCTGGTTTTCTGCCGACCGCCAGGTAGTCCCCTCCATGTATTTACGAAGTTCGTTGCAGTAGTCCCTCCATATCCTCTCGTCTGCATCAGATGTCAATTCAGGCAGGTTTTCAATCTGTTCGGCAGTTGGGTCATTGCTACCACCATCATTTCCAAAGGAAGATCGTGAGCCGGCAGAACCAAGTGAGATCACTGTTGCTGTCAGTCTTGATTCGGTGCGGGATTCGGGAGCTTGCAGGGCAAAGCGAGTCCTTTTTTCTGCTACATCAACCATTTCTATAAGCATGGCACGCTGGGCTTCTTCATGATTTGGATGTTCCCTCAAAAACTGCCTGAGAGTTTCCACTTTGCTGAAAATTCTCGCGCCCATACAGGCATCTGCCAATTGGGCCGAAGTTGGCAGACTCGTACCATCTGCAACCACCCTACCCTCTGGATTGATAATTGCCCACCGAGGTGTCTGCTCTGGCCACCCCTCCCTTTCGCGTAACCCACTGCCGGCTCCGTTATCCACGGAAAGTGGAATATAATTCAGGTTGTAGAGGGCGAAGGGGTCTTCCCGTCTAACAGTGTCAAAGGCTTCACCCCAATCCTTTTCTGCTGTGTCGAGCAGCACCAATGACGCAGGCGGATTACTTGCTGCTTGGCTGAGTATCCTTCTCAGGGCTACTTCTGTCGACTGGAGTGCCTGTAGTCTTGGGTCCTGTGGGTCGGTTATCACGATTTGCCCAAACAAGGCCACTGAACCTAGATAAATTGCAATAATTTTTGCTAATGTCATAATTTTCATGGCGGCATCCTATATTGCAGATTCTTTTTCTGTTACAAGAAATCCCCATCGCTGGGCGAGGTCAGGCCTGTTGCACTTGTTTGCCAGCCCCATGGCCCTTTGAATGTAACTATCTCCCCTGCCCTTCATTTTATTCACCACCGCATCTGCCCTTCCCTCGTCGTTCATCTGGATGAGTGCCTCCAGCAACGGTTCTATGGTTGAATCCCACTCTTGTGAGTACATTCCAGCCAATGCCCTATTGACAGCTGCGTCCATATCAGTTTGATTAGAGCCTGACCCACTGGTAAGGGTAGTAGTCGTGGGAAGGCTAAAAAAAGTTGGCTGGCCAGTCGCAGAACCAGTTAACCTTTCATATTGACTCCAGAGGCTATCAACAAGGAAGCCCCACTTGCCTGAAGTACGGGCATCTGTTATCAATTTCTCTCTGACATCTTCGGGCCAGGACACAAAAGTGCTGCCTGGCAACTGAGCCAGGCGCTCAGCCACTGTAAGTATGCTGCGACCACCGATAGTATCTGCCATCCTCACCCAAATAGACCAAAACCTGGCATTGGACGGGGCCAGTTCGAGGGCAGCCTCTACCTGGCCTATCCTTCTCCTGTAAAGCCCCTTTACCAAGGGACTGCATACTTCGATGGGGTATTCGCTCTTCTCAAAAGCCAAACCGACAGCCAGCCAGTCATCGGCGACAAAGAGGCGGTCAAGCAATTCGGCGTAGCCACCCCAAAAAATGAGATCAGTTGCAGTATCCAGTAATTTGTCTTCCGGTATTGGCCTGGGCTTGGGTGTATCAGCATTTGACCCAACCATTCTGTAGTTAGTGGGCGCACTCTCCAATGCCCCAGATGCACTTACACTGAAAGAGACTATTCGGCTAACAGTCTGCCCACCCGAGGGTGTGGAATCGCCAATGACATTTTGGAATGGGTTTTGTGGGGTTGGCTCCGGCTCTATATCCAGCTCCGCTCTAGTCCGCTTGTCGGCATTCTTTTGTTGCAACTGGAGCAACTCGACATGGGCATCCAGGTGGTCAGGGTGGGTTTTAAGAAAATCCCGCAGGATCTTAAAGGGGCTTTGAACTCCCTTGGAGGCCAATTGCTGGGCAAATTCATTCGCGTTTGGTACCGTGCTGCCTGAAAGCAACACCTGCTCTTTGGAATCCACGACAGCCCATCGCACGTTTCCGCCGATGGAAAAATGCCTCCTGATTGGGATCGAGGGATCGCCCGGGGCCACCCCTCCACTCCCTCCACGTCCAATTTGAATTTCTCTTGGAACAGGAATTAAAGCCAATCCTAGTTCTGATATAGCCTCGTCCTGCAACACTTTTCTGAAAGACTGAACCGTTGGACTGGCTGTCTCCTCAAAGACCAATAGACTGGGCTGTGAGGCACTTTTGACTCTATTCAAAATATTTTGGATGAATAAGTTGGACAAATCGGGCTGGGCCGCCAATGGAAGCCCCACCAACAAAGGTAATAACAGTAGCAATTTCAAAACATCACCTCCATGACAGACATAGGTGTACTTTAACACCATTACGACAACTATCGTAATGATGTCACAAGATTTGAAAAAGTTTCTGAAAAATTTGAGCAGTATTCAAAATCTTCGATTTTGAATACTGCTCTATATGAACCAGTTATTCTTCCCTTTCAGCCTTGGCAAAAGCATCGGCCAGGGTAGCCTTTTGGAAAGGCTGACCAGAGGCCTTTGCCGCCTCCACTTCGCCCTGCTCCTGGTCTAATTCGTGCTGTTTTACGGACAGTCCAATGCGATGGTCAGTCGGATCCAGCTTCACTATCTTCATTGTAAGTTCCTGGCCCACGGCAAACTCTTTATTTATGTCTTCAATGCGTTTGCGGCCCAACTCAGAGACATGCACCAAACCCTCAATGCCGTCACACAGGTCAACAAAGGCACCAAAGTCGGCCACGCGGACAATCTTTCCGACAATGGCATCACCAACCTGGTGCTTTTCAAAGAATATCTCCCAGACATTTGGCTCCATCTGCTTGATGCCAAGGCTCATGCGCTGGGAAACAGGATCCAGATTGAGAACTTTTGCTGTGATACTGTCACCTTTCTTGATGATTTCACCTGGATGCTTTATCTTTTTAGTCCAGCTAAAGTCTGTAACGTGAATGAGACCATCGACCCCGTCTTCGATTTCGATGAATGCGCCGAATTCAGTGATATTACGGACTGTACCAGTGACTGTCTGGCCAACCTGGTACTTTTCGGCCACCACCAGCCAGGGGTTGGGGGTCACTTGCTTCATGCCCAGTGATATACGGCGGTTTTCTGTATCAATCTGAAGTATCTGGGCCTCCACTACGTCACCCAGATTGACCATGCCTTTGGCAGATTTAACCTTCTTTGTCCAGCTCATTTCTGAGACATGGACTAAGCCCTCAACACCAGGTTCCATCTCAATAAATGCACCATAATCAGTAATGGACACAACTTTTCCTTTGACCATAGCGTTCAGCGGGAAACGCTCTTCCACGGTAAGCCAGGGGTCGGGGAATTTCTGTTTGTACCCCAGCGAAACGCGCTCACTATCGCGGTCATATTTCAGGACTGCGACTTCAATCTTGTCTCCTACCTGGAACATTTCTGCAGGATGATTCAGGCGGCCCCAGGACATATCTGTGATGTGTAATAGGCCGTCCACCCCACCAAGGTCAATAAACGCACCGTACTCAGTAATATTTTTAACCTGCCCCTCAACCAGCTTGCCTTCTTCGAGTCCAGATAGGGTCTCTTCTTTCAAGCTGGCATTAACTGTTTCCATGAACAATTTTCTGGACAACACGATATTGCCGCGACGACGGTTTACCTTAATAACTTTCATATCAAAAGACTTGCCGAGGTAAGGATCAAGATTGCGCACAGGCTTTGAGTCAACCTGACTCCCTGGAAGAAATGCACGGATGCCAATGTCAACAGCCAGCCCTCCCTTGACTTTTTCCAGAACAACTCCATGGACTGTGAGATTTGCCCTGAATGCCTTTTCGACCTCGTCCCAGATCTTCATTTTTTCAGCGCGCTCTCGGCTTAAACGTACGTTACCTCGGTGATCCTCCAGGTGTTCGACCAATACTTCCACAACATCCCCCACCTGAAGGCCAACAGAGCCATCGGGGTTTGTAAATTCGTCAAGATTGATGGTGCCCGAACCTTTATAGCCGATGTCGACTATTACATCTTTGCCGCGAATTTCTACGACAACACCCTTTACAACTTCTTCTTCTCTTAAAGCTCTGGTCTCGCCCTGAAGCGCAGCAAAGAACTCTTTGCCATCAGGTGACTCATCATCAACAAGCGATACGTCACGCACCTTAATGCGGCCCACCTGCTTTGAAGCCAAACCCTTAATGAGATCGTTTAATTTGGACATCTGTCCACCTCTAATTAGTTGCCCCACTCCATGGGGCTGGAATCCCGACTGTTTTTGTCGGCAGAACTTCCATGCTAACGCAGGTGACGAAATTTCAAAAATGGTTTTTTCGGTTTTGAAATTGACTCAATATCCATGTCTGACATCCGAAACTCCAAAATTGTGGAAAACTCCACAGGCACGTATGTAAATTTTTTTTAAACCCCAATCATGCAAATGTTGAAATACATATAGTTATATTCAAATTAATCAATCCTAAAAACAATTTTCAGAAAAATTAAACCTAAGAATTTCATGGAATCAGTGTAGAAATCCGCCGACTTTTCCACAATCGGAAAACAGACTGGTTTACTCCATGCCCAAATTAGCTGGCATCATGTCAACTATGGGAGTTTAACTATTTGTGGTTCAACTGCTATGCCAGGATTTGCCTGCAAATCATGGCCGTTTGTTGTTCATAGGGACAAATCTTAGTTCTGCGCCATTCAAGGTTGTGGGACAACCTTGAATGGCACTACAGAACTTAGGTTTGTCAAACTTGGCTCGCCGTCAATGAACAACAAAAACGTAAATAGCTATATTGGAGAATTGAATGGTACGTTCGACATCAATCTTTGAGTGTACGGCTTGTGGGGCCAGGTTTTCACAACTTGTCGGCAAATGTGGGTCATGCAAATCTTTTGGCACGGTAGAAGAAATTCGTGGCCAAGTCAAAAAAGGATTAGACCGCGCTCGCAGTGCTTTTGCTCAAAGTAATTATTCCGGCCCTGTATCCATGATGGACGTAGAGATATCTGATTCCAGCAGAACACCCATCGGGTTACCTGAACTGGACAGAGTCCTTGGAGGCGGCGTAGTGCCAGGGATGGTGGTACTGCTGGGGGGTGAACCAGGAATTGGAAAATCAACCCTCCTACTTCAGTGGGCAGCCCACGTTCAGGGACAAACTCTCTATGCATCAGGAGAGGAGAGTGAACGCCAGATTCGCATCAGAGCAAAGCGCCTTGGTGCAGAGTTGCCTGGCATCCACTTGCTTGCGGAAACAGACGTGAGGGAGATTCTGGCCACTGCAGACCAAATGCACCCAGCCCTACTGTTAGTTGATTCAATACAGACTCTTTTCGACCCTGAATTTGAATCCGGGGCTGGGAGCATCAGTCAGGTTCGGGGCTGTGCAACCCTGCTCGCCAGATGGGCAAAATCAACTGGAACACCTCTGGTATTGGTCGGCCATGTGACAAAGGACGGCGGCCTGGCAGGGCCAAAAGTTTTGGAACACCTGGTTGACACTGTTTTATCTTTTGAGGGAGACCGCCACCATCACCACCGGATGTTGCGGGCATTAAAAAATCGGTTTGGGGCTGCGTTCGAGCTTGGCGTGTTCGCAATGATGGAAAATGGCTTGATTCCAGCGGAAGGCAATCCCTTCTTTCTGGAAGCTGATCCAAATCCAGGATGTTCTGCCACTGTCATTTTGTCTGGAACTCGCCCAGTGGTCGTAGAAATTCAGGCCCTGGTCGCTTCTGCTGGTTTAGGAATCCCCCGCCGCACAGCCCTTGGTATTGATGGGCAGCGCCTGGCAATGTTGTGCGCCGTGGCCGAGCGTAGGGGAGGCATTCAGCTCCACGATCGAGATGTCTACATAAATGTCGCTGGCGGACTTGAAATAGAAGACCCTGCAGCAGACCTCGCTGTCATTGCTGCTCTTGCTTCTAGTGCCACAGGGCGACTGCTCAAACACAAATACGTGTTTGTTGGCGAAGTTGGTCTCACCGGCGAAGTTCGGCCCGTATCGCAAATTCAGCTAAGACTGCAAGAATCAGAACGTCTGGGGTTCGAGGGAGCTGTAATACCTGCACTGGGTACGCATAAAAAAATGACTTTAGATTGTTTTCCCGAAAAGAGTGTTGAAAGGTTGAAGGCAAAATCCTGGCTGGGTAATATTATGGAGGAATGATGTGTTTTTACTTTTCAAAACCACTCGATTCAATCTAAAATAAAATACATATTAGGAGGCTAACTTGGCAACAATAGGTGCATATCCTGGCAGAGAAATGTTTTCCAAAATCATGTCTCAGATGAGGACTACCGTTGAGACGGCATTTTATGGAAACAATGTTAAACCAGTCAAAACTGTCGCCGAAGCATATCACCTTGCAATGGCAGCACCTGGGACAGTTGTTCTGGATGGTATGCCGGTGTACCAGCCTGAGACACTTGGCCTACCCTCTGACGCAAAAGTATTACTGATGAACGACGGCCTCGTATCAGGCAGGGCTGCCGCTGCGCGCCGGATTTTAGGTATGCCTGGGGTTGACAGGGCTGACCTTTTCAGCAAAGTCGTTGAGGCAATTTATCAAACTCGCAATCGCAAGATGATTACAACTCAGGCCCTGGTTGGACTAGAGGAAGATTTTATGCTCCGCGCCAGGCTGGTAATCCCAGAAGATCACGCGAATATCCTGTACAGTTGGCTCCTTAATTTTCAATGGTGGGACAAGGTATATGCTGCGCGCTATGCCAAGTCCAAGCCCTATCCCGAAGGCGACATTTTGGTTTTTTCTGACCCCGATTGGTCACACCCCGAACACCCGATGGGCTTGAGTTTTTTTGATGCCAATCACAACACACTCGCCCTGTTAGGGATGCGCTATTTTGGCGAGCATAAAAAAGGAACATTGACTTTGGCATGGGACACAGCAGTTCGACACGGATATGCAAGCTGCCATGGTGGATTAAAGCGCTATACGCTTTCCAACAAAAAAACCTTTGTGGCAGCCGTTTTTGGTCTATCCGGCTCCGGCAAGAGTACCATCACACACGCCCGCCATGACGGCAAATACCCCATCACCATTGTCCATGACGACGCTTTTATCATCAACGTCAAAGGTAAATATAGCATCGCCCTGGAGCCAGGATATTTCGATAAGACTCAGGATTACCCCATGTATTGTGAGGACAATAAGTTCATACTCACACTTCAGAACAATGGTGCAACAATTTATCCTGACGGCAAGCTCCACGTTGTTACAGAGGACTTACGGAATGGTAACGGCCGTGCCGTAAAGAGCCGTCTCTGGAGCCCTGACAGGGTTGACCGAATTGATGAACCGATAGATGCCATTTTCTGGCTAATGAAAGATGAAACCTTGCCACCTGTGCTAAAACTGGAGGGATCGAGCCTTGCCTCTGTTTTTGGGGCCACGTTGGCAACAAAGAGGACATCCGCCGAAAGACTGGCCCTGGGGGTTGACCCAAATGCCCTGGTGGTAGAACCATTTGCAAATCCGTTTCGCACCTACCCTTTGTCATTAGACTACACACGATTCAAGTCGCTGTTTGAAGGTGGAGTAGATTGCTACGTGCTCAACACAGGAAATTTCATGGGGACAAAAGTACAGCCCAGCGATACACTTGGCATTTTGGAACAAATCATCGAAGGTGAGGGCCAATTCAAACCCTGGGGACCATTCACTGATATACTTACACTTAATTGGCCAGGTTTTATTGCTGATCTTAATGACAAAACCTATCGCAACGAATTTGAAAAACGTATAGGAGATCGCATATCTTTTGTAAAATCCCGCGAATCTGAACTTGGTGGGATTGATGTCCTTCCCTCAGATGCGATCGAAGCTCTGAATACATTGATGAGTAAACTTGCCACCTGAATTTGTTTTTTTTATCAAATATTGATATTTTATATAAATCGTACCGGAGACTGAATGACTAACGTAAGAAAACACCTCTTCACATCAGAAAGCGTAACCGAGGGCCATCCAGATAAAATGGCAGACCAAATATCAGACGCAATACTGGATGCCGCCCTCAAAGATGACCCCAACAGCCGCGTTGCTTGTGAGACTGTTCTCTCCACAGGATTGATTCTGGTGGCAGGTGAAATAACTACGAATACTTATATTCCCGTGGATGAAATCGCTCGGGGAGTAGTGCGAGATATTGGCTACGATCAAAACCAAAAAGGGTTTGACTGGGCCTCTTGTTCAGTACTGGTTGCCATCGACAAACAATCTCCCGACATAGCGATGGGAGTCGACAAAGGCGGCGCAGGGGATCAAGGCTTGATGTTTGGGTACGCCTGCGATGAAACGCCGGAATTAATGCCTGCTCCAATTCACTTTGCCCACTCCCTTACGAAAAAACTGGCTGAAGTCCGCCACAGCGGTACACTTCCATGGCTCAGGCCAGATGGTAAAAGCCAGGTAACGGTTGAGTATATCGGCGACAAGGTCACCCGCATTAACACTGTCGTCATATCGACCCAGCATGATGAGGGGATTGAACAAACTGAAATATTTGAGTGCATCAAGAGCAAGGTAATAAAGGCAACACTACCCTCCGAATTACTGGACAAAAATACTGAGATTCATGTCAATCCTACTGGCCGCTTCGTCATAGGGGGACCAATGGGTGATGCTGGACTTACGGGCAGAAAGATAATTGTCGATACCTACGGTGGTAGTGGCCGTCATGGCGGTGGAGCATTTTCGGGCAAAGACCCAAGCAAAGTAGATCGTTCCGCGGCATACATGGGGCGATATATCGCAAAAAACATCGTAGCCGCTGGAATGGCAAGGCGATGCGAGATACAACTGGCCTATGCAATAGGAGTGGCTGAGCCAGTATCAATCCACATAGATACCTTTGGAACCAGCAGTGTTGACCCAGACAAAATAGTCAAGGCAGTCAGGGATGTATTTAGCTGCACCCCTAAAGCCATGATTGAACTGTTGGGTTTGCGGAAGCCCATCTATAGGCAGACTGCTTCATACGGGCATTTCGGGCGCAGGGAATTTTCCTGGGAAAAGACTGACAAAGTAGAAGCTCTCAAAGCAGCCATCAAATAGGCTTCAAAGCCAACACTACTGTCAGAAAAAACGAACCTGGAGGCGCCGATCGGAATCGAACCGATGAGTGGCAGATTTGCAATCTGCGGCCTTACCACTTGGCGACGGCGCCCTAGCCTTTCGAAATGACCGTCAGGTGAGCGGTCTGGCTCGGAACAGACTTAAAGCAATGTCTGAAACGGACTGGAGCGGGTGAAGGGATTTGAACCCTCGACTTCAACCTTGGCAAGGTTGCACTCTACCACTGAGTTACACCCGCTATCTTGAACGGATTATTATACTAACATAAGGATTTGAACCGTCAAGTAAGTTTTTTTGAAGTTCTTATAGCGGTTCCACTTTTTGTAGTTGAACTGCTATATGCCGACAAAGCCTAGCTCTGCGCCGTTGAAGGCTACAGGGTAGCCTTGAATGGCATTGCAGGGCTTGGGTTTGTTAACTTTGCCTGCATAACGAAGGTGAAGCTGGAAAAGAACTTGCTAGCGTGCCTCCAAGTCTGCCAAATTTATAGTGGTTGGCGTGGGGGCCTCGGACATCCTGAGCGTAGCGAAGGATTCCGAGAGTTCATGGCCGTTTGTTGTTCATAGGGACAAATCT
>Ga0082212_10012452_pt1 | contig 10716 bp, 11 predicted proteins | sample TergutNt197P3_FD_71548 | JGI IMG/M metagenome (GOLD analysis project Ga0082212, IMG submission 71548) | Neocapritermes taracua P3 segment gut microbial communities from Petit-Saut dam, French Guiana - Nt197 P3 | ecosystem: Host-associated > Arthropoda: Insects > Digestive system > Gut ...
ATTTTATATAGAATATAGTTACTGGAATGAACTCTCAAACTATACAGGTTCGCCTATTGAAGCGGCAAGGGAAATTTTATCAGGCAAAACCGTTTTTGATATGCCCACTACTGATTTTATCAAAATTGCACAGAAATTGAAAGAGGGAAATATATTTGCGCCGATGATATTTTTGACAGATAAAAGCGAGAGCCGCTATATAATCCTTGAAGGACACGTAAGAATGACCGCATACAGTCTTGCTCCTGAATATTTTGAGAATATATCTGTATTGCTTGGATATTGCGACCGCGAGGAACTAAATCAATGGCATGGCGAAATGCCCGAACGTCATTAATAATCGAAAGGGAAAAATAATTTGAAATAAAAACAGGGGGATTTTGTTAATGCAAGCAAAAAGAATGCCGCAAAACGGCACAATGGGGATATTCTGTCCGAGCCATGTTGCAGATATGGAGCGTTACACGCCCATAATTGACGCAATGGAAAGGCTTGGATTCAAAATAAAACTTGGCGATAATTTCACTAAAAACACTTACGGCTACGCCGCAAGCGCAGAGGAACGCGCCGCCGACCTCAACGATTTGGTCGCTGATGATTCTGTGCAAATGATATTGTTCAGCGGAGGCGAAAGCGCGGTAGAAATTCTGCCGTTAATTAATTATGAAAATATCCGCTGTAACCCGAAGCTGTTCAGCAGTTACAGCGATGGGACTTCTATACTTAACGCTATTCATTCTCAGACAGGATTAATCACATATTATGGTTTTGGCGCGGGGCAATTTCTTGATTTGCGATATTATGACTATATGCAGTTTTGCTCCCATTTCGTCGAGGGGTACAGCGCGGAGAAATTCGTCAGCGACAGTAAATGGAAAACTTTACGCGGCGGAAACTGCGAGGGTACGCTAATCGGAGGCTATACCTCGTTGTTTGGGCTTATGCTTGCCAATCAATATTTCAAGTATGATACAGACAAAAAATATCTGCTGTTCCTCGAAGACCACGAAAAATTCAGCAATATCGGCGCAGTAAGCACATATCTTGCGTTTATCGGACAAAGCGAATTTATGCGTAATGTATCCGGCTTAATTTTCGGGCATTATACTGTAAATGTCCCGGACGATTTATTGCGTTGTCTCGAACGGTTCGGAATAAAACATAATATACCCCTGGTTTATACCGACGATTTCGGACATGGGACGCGACACGCAATCCTGCCAATCGGCGTAACCGCGAAACTTGACGCTGATAGTCAATCTTTGATTTTCAACAATAGCAAATAATGAAAACGAAATAAGTTTATACGACAGGAGGATTAGATGAAATCCACAGATTTATATAACCAATTAGAAAAAAATTTTGTTATATCGGGTATTATTGAGGATTGGTATGAAGATAAATCCCGCTATGACGCAGTTTTTGATGAATATGTCTGCGATAACTTTAAGCAACGCAGCATAGGACTGTTATGCGATTTCGCAGAGGATATAAACAAAGTCTATACCGCCGTATTCCCGTCAAATAAAGTGCTGAAGAAAATACTTGACGATAAAATAACCGATGTAATGTTGTTCGTGCATCACCCGTTGGCTTGGGATTTAAGCAAAGACCCAAACATAGCATTTTATCAAATAAATATTGAATTGATAAAAAAACTAAAAGAAAATCGTGTTTCTTTATTTAATTTTCACCTTCCGCTTGATAACTACGGCAAATATTCAACGGGAACGGCTTTGGCAAATGTTCTCGGTATTACCATTGATCGACCCTTTGATTTATACCACGGCGCAATGTGCGGAGTAATTGGAACGACCGAGTGTAAGAACATACATGAGTTGCATGAAAAATATACAAAGGTTATTGGGCATAAGACGAAACTGTATCAGTACGGGGATAACGAAATATTTAATAACCGCGTAGGTATTTGCGCTGGCGGCGGGAATGATGTTGGTGTAGTAAGCGAATTGATTAAAAGCGGGATAAACGTGCTTATATCAGGTCTTACGGTAAATAATACATATTCTGCCGCTGTTCACAAGTTAGAGGAAGAAAACAAAATAAACCTCATAGGCGGAACACATTACTCATCAGAAAAATTCGCTTGCATAACTGTATGCGAATACTTTGAAAAATTAGGGCTTCAAGCCGAATTTGTTGAGGATATGCCATGTTTTGAAGATTTGTAAATATCAAACGACGAGGTATAAGCCTTTGGGCGCGAAAGGGGTGAAGCGTAATTGTATAGCAATATTAATCGCGACAGCGAATATATAAACCGTTTATCTGATTATATTTGCCGTGAATATCAGATAATCCCCATCGCTCTAACTCCTGCCAAGCGCGGATTTTACGGTGAAACGTGGCGGCTCGAAGTTACGGGAGATAAAAGATATTTTATAAAAATAGTTTATCCCGCAACGCATAAACTCGTCTATGAACGCAGTTTTCCAATAATCCAGCACCTTTCTGACTACGGAATAGGTTTCATTAACCGAATCATAAAAACGAAAGACAGCAAGTTATCAGCAGAGTTTGACGGGGCGGTTCTCGGCGTTTTTGATTGGATTGACGGTGAAAATATAGAAACAGATGACACAAAAATCCCGGAATATCAAATGTTGGCGAAAGTTTACACGATTTCAGCTTGTGGCGTTCCTATTCCCCGTGAAAATTTTTCGGGCAAAAACGCCGAAAGGGTTTTCGAGCAATGGCGCATATTGAAGGACAAGCAGCTTCTTTTATTGCTCGAAAAAAATCGTGCCAAACTTGAGCATAGAGCCGAGCGGTTGAAAAAATTTTCTGAGTTTTGCAAGGGAGATACTGCGGATTTTGTTATAACCCACGGCGATGCCGGAGGTAATTTCATGGTAAGCGGCGACAAATATTTCATCGTTGATTGGGACAATCCCATTCTCGCTCCGCCGGAACGCGACGCATGGGTCATGTGCGGCAAGGATTGGGCAAGGGATGCTTTCCAAGACGCTCTGCGTCAGAATGACATTGCATATACGTTGCGTCCTGAGCGATTAGCGTATTATTGCTACGATTTTTTCTTTTTCTATCTTACCGCATTTTTAGATGCGTCCACGCAAGCTGATACAGTTGAGGAATACATTGACGGCTGGATAGAGTGGAGTTTTAAATACGCCGATAAAATCGAAGTTTAGGAGAATATAGATTATGGGAATCCGCAATTTAACAAACTGGAACGACCCGATTTTCCGAAAGACAAGCCGTGCGGTTGAGAAATTTGACGAACGCTTGTGGATTTTGCTTGACGATATGCGCGAAACACTCGAAAAAGTGAACGGGTACGGCTGTGCGGCGGTTCACGTCGGAGTTTTGCGGAGAGTGGTTGTCATAAAAGATGACAGCGGCGTAATCGAGCTAATCAATCCAACGCTCACGGAGACAAGCGAAGAAACGCAGGAAGTCATGGAGGGTTCAATCGCTCCCGGCGCGCCGCGAGGATATGTTATTCGTCCACAAACTGTGAACATATCGGCGTTCGACCGCAAAGGTAATCCAATCACAGTCAGCGGAAAAGATTTTCTTGCGGCTACATTTTGCCATGAGATAGACCATCTTGACGGCATTATATTTACAGATAAGGAGAAATAAGAACATGACAAACTTTGAAAAGTGGAAGGAAACCATAAAACCAGAGGATTTTATTCATGAAGATGATGCGGTTTTCGATTGTGACAGTGGCTTGTGTCCCGCGCATGATTTTTGTTATGCGTTAGGAGCGAAAATAGAAAATTGCAAAAAGAGCTTCATTATGTGGGCAGAAACCGAATCGGAAGATTGACATTGTTGAATACATGAGAGATAATTATAATCGCACTCAAACAATAAATCAAAATTTTAGAGTAAGGAATGTGCATGGAAAATAATAGAATCTACGATACAATCATAAAGTCCGAACCAATCACTAAAGGTTGGTCGGAAGATAAAAAATATTGCGTGACTATAAAGGACGGCACGAAATATCTGCTCCGCATTTCGCCGATTTCCCGTTATGAAATGCGGAAATTCTTGTTTGCCATGATGGAACAGGTAGCCGCACTTGATATTCCTATGTGTACTCCTGTTGAGTTTGGAACTTGCGACGATGGGGTTTACGTTTTGCACAGTTGGATATACGGGGAGGATTTACGGGACATAATGCCGAAATTATCTGATACAGAGCAGTATATTTTGGGATTGAAATCCGGCGATATTTTACGAAAAATGCACTCTATTCCCGCGCCTGATACGCAGGAGGAATGGGAATCTCGATTTAATAAAAAAACAGACAGGCGAATTAAAACATATCAAGAATACAAAGCGCGAACTTTAACATCAATAATTGAGGAACATTTTCTTGATTATGTCGAAAGCAACAGAAAATTATTAGCAAACCGCCCGCAATGTTTCCAGCACGGTGATTATCATGAGGGAAATATGATGATTAAAAACGGCGAATTGATAATCATCGACTTCGACCGCTATGATTTTGGCGACCCGTGGGACGAATTTAACCGCATAACATTCAGCGCGGCGGCAAGTCCGTATTTCGCAACGGGACAGCTTCGCGGTTATTTCGGCGGTGAACCTCCGTTGGAATTTTTTAAACTGCTTATGTTTTATATTTCAAGCAATCAGCTTGGCGCTGTCGGCTGGGCGCATTCGTTTGGTGAGAGTGAAGTGGTATTTGCCAAGAGACAAAACGAAGAAATTTTATGTTGGTTCGACAACATGAATAATCCTGTGCCGACATGGTATCTCAAAGATTTTCATGTTCAATATCTCGACGGTATCCCATATAAACTCAAAGAGCCGTTTGATTTTTCTTTCCTGCATAAATACGGTAAGGTTTTCAAAATTTATGATAATCAGGATTCCGGTAATATCTGTTTCGGCGTGGCAGACAACGAAAACAAATATTTCGTAAAATTCGCGGGTGCGCCGACCGAACGCGCATGTGTAAGCATAGAAGACGCTGTCGCAAACTTAAAACGAACCGTTCCGGTTTACCGTGACTTAGCTCATCATACTCTTGTAAAACTCATAAACGCGGAAGAAATCGGAAACGGTTTTGCCATGATTTTTGAATGGGTTGACGCGGAGTGTATGCACTGGATGTATCCGTCTGCGCGGGAAAAATTCATGCAAATGCCGATAGAATCAAAGTTACAAGTATTTGAAGATATACTTGATTTTCATGCTCATGTAGTCAACCAAGGATATGTTGCCATAGATTTTTACGACGGAAGCATTATGTATGATTTCAACAACGAAAAAACTATTATCTGCGATATAGATTTTTACAGTAAAATGCCATATATCAACAACATGGGACGCATGTGGGGCAGTTCACGTTTTATGTCTCCGGAGGAATATGAACTCGGCGCGGTTATAGATGAGATAACGAATGTATATACGATGGGTGCGACAGCTTTCGCGTTGTTCGGAGACGAACATGACAGATGTATTGAAAAATGGAAATTGAGTGAAAAATTATTTCATGTAGCGAAAAAAGCGGTCAGCGACGAGCGTGACCAACGGCAACAGTCAATAAAACAACTGATTGAGGAATGGAGGACGGCGAAATAATTACGAAGAATTATTTTCTCACCCGTTCCAAACGCAAGACCGTTGCGCTCTATGTCCGCAACGGCGGCGTGGAAGTTCGCACTCCGTTGAAAATGCCGAAGCGCGACATTGATAAATTCGTTGTTTCAAAAGAAAAATGGATTACCGACAGGCTCATAAAATCACAGGAGCAATCGGATAAACGGGAAATTTTCACGCTGAACTACGGCGATATGGTATTATACAAAAATAAAAAATATTCAATTATCGCCAAGAATGGAAACCGCGCAGGCTTTGACGGCGAACATTTTTATATACCGCCGAATTTAACGCCGGAGCAAATAAAAGCCGCCTGCGTACAGATTTATCGTATGCTTGCGAAAAATGACCTGACTGCTAAAACACTTGATTTCTCCAAACAAATGAACGTAATGCCCGCCAATGTAAAAATTAACGGTGCGAGAACCCGTTGGGGAAGCTGTTCAGGGAAGAAAAATATAAATTATTCGTGGCGGCTCATCATGGCTGACGATGAAGTGATTGATTACGTTATCGTTCATGAACTGGCTCACCTTACCGAAATGAATCACTCTAAAAAATTTTGGGCGATTGTAGCAAACGGGTTGTCCGATTACAAAGAACGGCAGAAACGGCTCCGGGAGTTACAGCGACAGCTTGCCGGAGAAGATTGGGGAAAAACAATTTGAAAAAGCTACTCTGATAGCAAGGGGGAAGGTAATGAAACTTATTTTTATTGAAAGCGTTTCCGGCGTTGGGAAGTCAACAACGACGAAGAAAATATGTGATAAGCTGCGCGAAATGAATTTTTCCGTCGGCTATTATCTCGAAGGAGATTTTGCGAACCCTATTGATTTTTTCTGTACGGCGTATTTCAATCAAGACGAATATGATAATTTACTCGCAGAATACAATGAGTTTTCCGATGATATAAAAGCAAACACAATAATTGCCGATGATATAAGGTTGATACGATATTATAACAGAGAAACGCCCTTATTTTTTGAACCGTTGCTTAATGTGCTTCGCAAGTATGAATTTTGCTGGAATCCAATTAATCTTGTCCCCATTTCTGAATATACCCGTGTGTATAAATCGGTATGGGGAAATTTTGCACGAAATGTAAGCAATCAACGTGATTATATAATTTTTGACGGGTCTTTGTTACATCATCCCATCAACGATATGATGCGTAATTATAACGCTTCTTACAACGAAATTTTTTACCATGTGAACACTCTCATTGAAGCTGTTAATTTATTAAATCCGCAGATTATATACCTTTCAAGCGATGATGTCGCTGAACGATTGGTACAAGCGCGTATAAGCCGAAATCAAAGCCCGCCGTCAGCAGAGCAAATATTATTTTGGGAAAAGCGTAAGCAAATGGATATGTCCGTTATACGGCAACTTTCTATTACACATGATTTTTATGATATTTCGCATGATAATTGGGATTATGCGATTGACGTGATGATAAATCGTATTACAGAAAGAAAAGGAATAAACTCATGAATCATTATTTATACAACTCATTTATGCAGTTACAGGCAGATATCAATAGTGCCGCAACTGTAATTTGCCCCGAAAAAATATACCTTGATATAACAGAGGACTGTAATTTGTGTTGCGCTATGTGCCGCGATGAAATAAACATGGACGGTAAAATCATGCCTATGGAACTTTTCAAGAGGTTAGTTGATGAAACGTCACCTTATTGCAAAAGCTATTCCTTGTTTATTTGGGGCGAACCGCTTGTACTTAACGATTTTCATGAGCGGGTTCAGTATGTTCATGCGAGAAAGAGAACTGATTGTAATATAGAGATTTCTACAAATGGAATGTTGCTGACAAGCGATATGATACTGTTTTTACGCCGATATGACGTGCGTGTTATCGTCAGTTTTGACGGAGCTAATAAATCTACTTTTGAAAAAATCCGGTCAGGAGCTACATTTGAACGAGTATGTAAAAATGCGGAAACATTAAATCGAGCATACGAAGATACACCGTTGGATTTCGCTCCTGCGACTTATACGAGTGTGCAAAAAGATAATCAATCGGAATTATCTGATATTGTGAAACTAACGAGCAAATTAGGATTCAGGCGTATTGGTTTTGGATTGGTAACTTCGCCCGTTGAATTTGCCCCTTGCTTGGGTGAGCAGCTCTGCCGTAATCTTTGCAACGCTTATCGTATTGCCGAACAGGAAGAATTATATATCGAATTATATCCGACAAAAGTTGGTGAATATGTATTTTGGGGCGGCGAATATGTTCCGGCAGAAAATTTTGTCGTCAGAACACGCTGCGACGCTCCATTACTCAACGCCGTAATCAGATATGACGGGGAAGTGTGTTTGTGCTGTAACTATGGCTCGGCAGTAGATAACGTAACAGAAAAAAACTTTTTAGAAATTTGGAAAAGTTTACGTTATGACGAATTGCGCGAAGCGGTAAACAATCCCGAAAATATGCCGAAATCATGTCGGCAATGCTGGTGGGTTAATCGTTAAAATATATTCCCATAATTTCATCGTACAATAAATTTAAAACAATGTTTCGTTCGTCGCCTATGCCTGTATTGATAAATCTATAACCATATTTTTCGCAGTCTTGTTTTAATTTTATATTGAAATCGTAAATGCGTTTTGCTACAACTTCAAGATAATCGTCATCCATATCATACATATATATCCAGTCCGTAGGTTTGGCGTAATGCCTGATATTGTATTTTATTTCCTCAACGGGAATATCTGGGAAGCCAAAGAAATACATATCCAATTTGTCTTTGAACGGTAGTTTTTCTATATCGTCCAAAGTAAAATTGTCGGGAAAATAATCAAAAATTGAGTTCATTCCGTATGCTCCGGCATCTTCCAATAAACCTTCCAAAAGCGTTTTTACACGTTCAAAATTGCTTAAAAAATCATCACCGAGATGGTCGCCCGATATTTTAGAAAATCCCAATCCGCTCCTGACTAATTTCACAGACAGCGTTGTTTTTCCTGCTCTCGGACAACCGCCGATTATTATTACTTTGCTTTTTTTATTATTCATGTTAAAAATTCTCCCCTATCCTTTTCATACCATACAGCTTGCGCGTTAAACATTTCTGCATATAAATTGCATTTTTGCAACAATTCATCGTGCGAACCTATATTAATTATTTTTCCCTTATCCATGACAATTACATGGTCGGCAATTTTTGTCGAACCTAATCTATGCGTTACGATAATCGCAGTTTTGCCTTTCGATATTTCCACAAACTTGCGGTAAATTCGGCTTTCTTCTATCGGGTCGATGGCGGCGGTCGGCTCGTCAAGCACGATTACATTATGTCTGCGGTAAAGACCCCGCGCAATCGCAACACGCTGCCATTGTCCGCCCGATAAATCCACACCGTCAAACTCACGCGACAACATAGTATCTTTGCCATTCGGGAATGTATCGCCGTTTTCAAAATCAACGCCGCTTTCAGATAACACTAAATCAGTTTCAGCATTGTTTATAAAATCTGAGATTTTTACATTTTCGTTCAACGTCATTTGATAACGCTGAAAATGTTGGAATACTCCAGATATGCCATTAAATAAACTTTTGCTGTTTACCGCCGATGTGTTCATACCATTTAAAGTAACCGTCCCGGACGTTGGGGTATATAATCCCATCAACAAACGAACGAGTGTTGTTTTACCCGCGCCATTTGCGCCTACGACTGCGATTGTTTCGCCGGATTTTATTTCAAGCGACACATTATCCACGCTTTTATGCTCGGTGTTCGGGTATGCAAAACTCAAATTTTTTGCAACTATCCCTTTATCAAAATCGGGCGTTGCGTCAATACCGCCACGCTCCGGCAATTCAATAAAACGCATAAAATTCCGCGCCCTGCCTATATCCATCGCAAAATCGCCTATACCTTCTTTAATCAAATCTCTCATCCATTCATATAACTTGCCAATCGAAGCCAATACTGCGGCAAACGCTCCGGCAGTTATATCGCCCGAAATAAGAGCATTTACAAGCATATATAAAGCCCCGGCATAACCTAACGCAGTCACTATATTTGTGCTTAGTTCTATCAGATTTATTTTCTTGTTTCTGTCCCATTCCGCTTTGCCTAAATTTTTCATTGAACTTAACAACCGGGTCAGAAAAGTTTTGTACGCACCAAGTTTACGGGTTTCTTTATAATAAATTCTGTCGGCTATTGTCCGCCCGTAATAATCATATTCTCGTCTTATCGGAGCAGCTTTATCTTCAAATTTCACGACAATACCTGTTTTTATTGCCTGACTGAACAAACTCGGAATGAAAGCAAGCACAATAATCCAAATCAAATACGGTTGAAGATTATTCAAGTAAAAAGCCATAAATATAAAATACGGCACATAAATCGCGACTAATACTATTATGTAACTGACTATGCCGATTATTGCATACCAACCAGTTTCAGTTTTTTCTATGGTATCATGCAGTTTTGTATCTTCAAAACATACCGGATATATCCGCGCCATTTTGGCGTGGATCATTTTATTTAGTTCTCCGCATGGTTTATGATAAAGCAATACAGTAAATAAAAAATTATAAACACCCTCTAATACTTCTCTTATGATAAATACCGCGCCTGCTATGATTATTATTCGATATGCTTTGCCGAGCGGTTCGCCGTTAGTTATCACATCTGCGATAGTATCGAAAAGCCGCTGTGAAAAAATAAGTGTCGCGACACTATGCAATAAACCGTGCGGAATACCGATCAGAATTACAGCGAAAAAGAAAATTTTATATGATTTTATATAATGTTTTAATGCAAAGCTAATAATTTTAAATACCGATATTTTTTTAGACATTGACGACAACCTCCTTTGCTCTGTACCATTCAGCCTGCGAATCGAACATCTCGGCATATATTCCGTTTTTAAGCGTCATTAATTCCGAATGTGAGCCTCTCTCAACGATTTTCCCGTCCGATAGCACAAATATAATATCCGCGAGTTTGGTTGAGCCAAGCCTATGACTGATAAATATAGTTGTCCCGCCTTTTGAAATGCGCTCGAAGTTATTATAGACCGCGCTTTCGCTAACAGGGTCAAGCGCGGCGGTCGGCTCGTC
>Ga0082212_10012453_pt1 | contig 10714 bp, 8 predicted proteins | sample TergutNt197P3_FD_71548 | JGI IMG/M metagenome (GOLD analysis project Ga0082212, IMG submission 71548) | Neocapritermes taracua P3 segment gut microbial communities from Petit-Saut dam, French Guiana - Nt197 P3 | ecosystem: Host-associated > Arthropoda: Insects > Digestive system > Gut ...
CTAACGCGTTATTTGGAATGACCTCTCCTGCCCACGATGCGTTATATTCCTGATTATTATTTAACTGTATTCCGGTCGCATGGTAGTAGGTTCTGGTAATGATCGATCTTGTGCCTGCTTCCTGCGTGACGGATATCGTTCGCTGTTGTGCGCCGGCAGCGGTAACTCTTATCGTTGCATAGCGGGTGGATGAAGTGATGTTGGGGGAGGCTGAAACCGATAAAAGGTTACCGTTCATCACAAGTGTTATCCATGAAGCATCTGTTGTCGCGTTCCAGACAGGTACATTCGTTGTAACAGTTACAACTTGGACGCCTGTTGCGTCTGCTGCAAAAGTGAGATAGGATGGCGAAACCATCAGTGTATTGATCCCTACGCCCTGTGTTACCGTTACGGTAACGGGAAGTGCATTACCCGCCGTGATGATGATTTCTGCCGAACGCAGGATACCCAGCGGATTCGCTTGAAGAGATACGGTGAGCGTCTGGTCATGCTTATATAATAATACCCATGACGCAACTGACATTGCATCCCAAAATGGCGCATCAGTCGTAATGGAAATGGATTTACCGCCGGTCTCGCTCGTGGCAAATTCAAGGACGTCCTGACTGACCGACAGGTCGTTTGTTTCTTTTTTAAGTTGCTCAACAGAAAATTCAGCCGTAGTCGATTTGCCGGCAGTAACCGTAACAACCGCAATTCGCGAACCTTCGATGTCCGGATTTTTTTGTGTTTTGACAAACAGTTTATTAAACTGGCGCGGTTTTGTATAAACATCTATCCAGTTAGCCGAATTGACCTTATAGCTCCATTCGGTTGCATCGGTCTCAATCGTAATGGATTTTTCACTTGAATCGTCTGCATTGAAGACAAGATGATGAGGCGATAACGCTAAAGTTGTTTTTTTTTCTTCACATGTGGTAAACAGGAAGATGCCGGCAATGATAACGGCAATAGTCGATAATTGTTTTGTAACGTGTTTCATATGTAAGTATATTAATTTATTATTAATGCAAACGTTATAATTCAGGAGACAGCCGCTAAATAAAAGCAGGCGGCATGTCGCACCTCCGACCACAAAAATACAAATTATTTTATGAAACAAAAAAAAAGAGCAAAAATTTTTTTTAGTTGATTTTTTTTTCAACTGTATTATGCCGCTCAACGCGGTTTTTGCGTGTAGTGTCGGTTATAGCTTCGATACGGGTCGGGTATGATATCAACATCAGGCTCTACAGGTGTTTCATTCGGCGTACATTGAAAACGTATATATTTGATAGGAAGTCCGCGGTCAAGCCATTGCTGCTCGTAATGGGTTCGTATGGACAGGATTTCGTCGGCTATGCCGGCATGATAGAGGTCGTCAGTACAAATCTGTACGGGATAACGGTTTGCCTTTATCATTTCGCATGTGTACGTGTACATGAAATTACTGTCGGTTTTGAGGTGGATCAGTCCGTTTGCGGTTAGAATTTCACGGTACAGTTTCATGAAACGCGTACTTGTCAGCCGTTTGTTGACTTTTTTCATTTGCGGGTCAGGGAAGGTGAGCCATAGTTCCGACACTTCGTCCGGCGTGAAAAAACATGCAATCAGTTCAATGTCTGTTCGGAGGAACGCCACGTTTTTCATTCCTCCTTCGAGCGATTCTTTCGCGCCCGTCCACATCCTTGCACCCTTGACATCAACCCCGATGAAATTTTTTTCAGGGAAAAGGCGGGCCAGTCCAACCGTATATTCGCCCCGTCCGCATCCGAGTTCAAGGACGATGGGATGATTGTTTTTAAAGATTTCCCTGTTCCACTGTCCTTTCAGCGGACATCCGTCTGCCGCCTGCAATACGGAAAAAGGGTATTGAAACACATGCGGAAAGCCCGCCATCTCATCAAACTTCTGTAATTTATTCTTTGCCATTCCTATAATAAAAATTCTTCCACATTATCGGGTGAGATAATCTGCAATTTTTCAACGTTATATGCTTCCTGAAAAGTCGCGGATAGTTTGGGTTGTTTTTTAACATTCCATTTAAATTCAAATGCGGTTATCGCATTGTCTTTTTCTTCAATGTAATCAATTTCCTGCTGGTCTTTGGTACGCCAGTAATATGAATTTGCCCATATCTCATTGTAATGAAGTTTTTTCATTCTTTCGGAAACTAGAAAATTTTCCCATAACGCGCCTTTGTCATCCCGCATTTCAATCTGGTTGAAATTTGAAATTAACGCATTCCGGATGCCGTTGTCATAAAAAAATATTTTTCTACTAAATTTCAATTCGTTACGTAAATTCCGTGCAAAAGATCCCAAACGGAAAATGACAAATGCCTTTTCAAGTAAGTGTAAGTATTTTTCTACTGTTTTGATATCAAGTCCGCAAGTTTGCGATAGCTCGTTGTACGATACCTGACTGCCGATCTGAAATGCCAGCGCTTTTAATAAAATGAGCAGCCTGTCAGGTTTTTGAATGCCTTCCCATTGTAAAATATCCTTGTAGAGATAACTATCAGAAAGTTGTCGCAAAATTCGTTGTTCGTTTCCCTGACTTACAACAACCTCCGGATAATATCCATACAAAAGCCGATGACGCAGCATCCGTTTTTCTTCGAGCAAACCATGATGTTTCACCATTTCAGCAAATGAAAGCGGAAAAAGTTGAAATTCCCATTTGCGACCTGTAAGCGGTTCGTTCATGCGGTTACTCAACTCAAAAGCCGAACTGCCTGTGGCTACTAATTGCACATTGGGAATTTGATCCGTGATTAGTTTTAATTTTATTCCTACATTTTCAATACGTTGCGCTTCGTCGATAATCACTGTTGTGTGATTTCCTAACATAGCCCGTAAACTTGTAGAAGTAGCATGGGCAAAAAGATTGATTACATCCGCTTCATCGCCATTAAGCCATAAAGTATTGTTTTCGTTTTCAAACAAATACTTCAATAGCGTTGTTTTACCCGTTTGCCTTGCGCCCAACAAAATAATGGCTTTGTTCTTAAACAAAACTTCCCGAATATTCTGATTTAAAATTCGCTCTATCATAATTTTCAGTAAAAATTTTCACAAAGATACAACTTTTCAGGAATATATTCCAAATATATCGCAACTTTTCTGGAATTTATTCCAGAAAAGTTGCGATATCATCAATTTCAACGGGTCGTTTTTTTTTGTATTTTTTTAAATGCTTACTTTTGGCTTTTTTTGGTAGTTATCAAAACTACGCCGTTTTTCCCTTTTTCGCCGTAGGTTGTAGTTGCTGTATTTTCTTTCAGCACGGAGATAGATTCAATTTGTTCCGGAAGAAGATTATCTACGGTTGAAACCTCTTCACCGTCCACAATGTACAAAGGTTTATTTGGTAGCATATCATTAAAAAAAGAAACCGAAAGAGTCTTTTTTGGATGTTCTTCACTGAGCTTTTCCAATTCTTGAGGCTTCTTTTCCAATTCGGTTTGCTGTTGTAATAATTCGGGATTTTGATCTGCAAACGCCTTTGTCGTAATCAGAATTACGCCGTTTTTTCCTTTTTCGCCATAGATTGATATTGCTGAATTGTCTTTTAGTACAGTAATAGAATAAATTTCATCCGGAAGAATATTATCAATATTTGAAACCTCTTTACCGTCTATCATATATAAGGGCTTGTCTTTTGCTTGATTATAAAAAGTGAATGACAAATCTTGCTGCTTTGAGTTTGTCGGCGATAACATATTTGGTTGTCCTTTTACCACTTTTCCATCTCTTGTTGTAGTAATCAAACATACGCCGTTTTTTTCTTTTGCGCCATTTTGAACAGATAAATAATGAATTCTATCTTCTTTTACATCTTTCACTACGTACTCCTTTTCGGAAAAAGCCATTAAAAAGATGGCAATGGCCGGTATCGCCAACAGGGCGAAAAGTTTCTTTGTCGGGTTTGAAATGTTTTTTTTCATCATGATGATTCGTTTTAGATTATTATTGTGAGAAAATGGATTTGTCATTGAAAAAAATGGTGATTGAAACCATTGATTAAGAAGCGTTTTTTGATAGTATTCCTGTTGAAAACAGGTCAACGCCTCCTGGTCGGCAAGGTACTCGTGATTGTTACAGACTGCTTTTTCGTAAAATCGGATAATCGGGTTAAACCACCATACCAGACTAAGTATGTTTGTGATACACAGGTCGATCCAGTGTTTCTGTCCGATATGTGCATTTTCATGTTTAAGGATAATATTTTTTTCTTCTTCCTTTAAGTTAGAAGGGACAAACACAAATTGAAAAAATGAAAAAGCGTGTTCAAATTCGGATGATTCAATGATTTGATAACCGGCAGTTCGGTTAGAATGATTACTGCGAATGGATTTGAAGATACGAATTAATCCGATGCTTCGGAAAATGAACAATACGGCTAATACCGTCAAGTAGACGACAGGCAGCAACCGTTTACAAAAGTTGATGAATGAAAAATTGTAGCTTTCACCCGTCGGAATTGTTTCTAATTCGTTAATCGGAAATGATGGCGACTGCAGAATGGTGTCCGGAATAACCGGTATTGCCGGAGCGTAACTTTCAACTGTATAACGAATGACGATCAGCGGCAGTATTACGGCAGCGGCTATACCTGTCAACAGGAAGCGGCGATTGAAACGGTAAAACGTCTCTTTTTGCAGAAACAGCAGGTATATACCCCAGAACACGGTCAGGATGACGCCTGCTTTCAAACTGTAAATGCCATAAGCTTCCATGATTTTCAGGGTTGTCCGGTCAGTTCTCTTTTTGTTTCTTCAAGCAAGGTCTCCATTTCCTGCAGGCTCATGTCGGATTCTTTTGCAAAGAACGAAGCCATGGAGGCAAACGAATTGTTGAAATAATTTTTCAGCATACCGAAAAGCTGATGTTTGGAGTAATTTTTTAGTCAGCAAAATTTTTCAAGATTTTTTTATTAGAAATGAAAAAATTACTTCAATCCATAAGAGATTTTATATTTACCGCTTCTTATTTCGCGGTACGCAGTTTTATCAAATTGTTTACCATCAATTGTATATTCCTTGATATTTTCAGGAAGTTCCAGTATGGCCGTACATCCGGGAGGAATTGTGAGTTCCATGTGTAGTGTTCCGGCTTTGATTTCCCAGTCGACAACGACTTTTCCCAGGGGCGTTTCTTTCGACGTTTTTGCCCAGGTGATACCTGACGGGACTTGTGGGGAAATGATCACACGCCGGTATCCGGGGCAGTTTTCGTCGGGACGGATACCGCCTATCGCCTGATAAAACCAGGCGCCGATGCCGTTGTAGCAGTTATGGATGTGGCTGCGATCGCCATTCCAATGCTCCCACGTAGCCGTTGCGCCATTTTCTATCATGTACAGGTAGCCGGGGTAATCTTTCTTTTTCAACATACCATACACCCAGTCGACGGAACGGTTCAGTATCGCCCATTCCGTCAGAACGGGAATACCCACCAGTCCGGTAGCCAGATGACCGTCTTTTTCCTGTTCCGTCACTGAATACAATGTCCGGGTCACTGCCGGAACAAGCGATTCCGGCGTGACCTGCGCCAGCATCGGGTAAATCAGGTCGATCTGTGAATTGGTTGCATAGCCATTACCGGTGCCGTCGAAGAACCGTTCATGGATCAGTTTGCGAAGCTGCTCTTTTTTCGTGGCGTAGCTGGAGGCATCCTCTTTTTTACCCAGATAAGCGGCAATTTTTTCCATTGTTTCATAACATACGACCATAAAACAGTTGTTGACTAAGTCGACCGAAGGTTTGGCTGTCTGATCGACGCCTGTGGGCGTAGCCCAGTCGCCCAGATACCAGTTACGGTAATCCGTATCGGGCCATCGTTGAAGTAATCCGTCAACGGTATGCTTTTTTGCATATTCGAGCCAGTGCTGCATCACGGGATAACAGGTAGAAATCAGTCGCGCATCACCGTAGTTGACGTATGTTTTCCATGAAGCGGTGATGATGAATCCGCACCAGTAGGGACCTCCGCCCGCGTTGTAGGGATTAGGCGCCGTATGGGGCATTCCGCCGTCTTCACGTATGCAGTCAGCCCATGCCTTCATCCAGTTGTTATACAGCGGCGACAGGTCGAACATGGTTTGCGCCGTTTGCGTGGAGGCATTGCCATCGCCCCCATATCCGAGCCGTTCTATCTGTGGACAATCAATCAGGTAACCTCCCAGACTGAGGCAACGCAACGCGTATTGTACCATATCATGAATGGCGTTCATCTCCGGATCGGAACATTGAAAAGATGACGCATCCTTATAATCCGTATGAATCAGGTATGCGTGAATATCATCGAGCGAAGGCGGAGCGGGCATGTTCGATATTTTGATATACCGGAACCCGTGATAGTTGAATTTATTTTTGAACTGTTCCCCGGTTTTGCCCGATGCGAAGTAGTGATCATGTTGTCCCTGATTGTAAGGATTGCCATTTTTCAGATGATCGGAATATTCCAGCACGATTTCCTGTTCCGCCATTAAAGCGGGAAACGTTATTTCAACCCAACCTGTCAGTACTTTTCCCATATCTACCAGCCAGCAGTCTTTTTCCAAGGGTATGATGTGTGCCGGTCGGATATGTTCCCGTATCCGGTTTGGTTCGGTCATCATGGGCGAGACGGTATGTTGCGGCACATTAATTTCTTTTGCAGCAAGCCATGCGACGGCGTCCAGGGTGGAGGTGTTCAAATTGTCCAATACCTTTCCGGCTTCCACCCGTTCGCCTCCGAACCGGTGTGCCCGCCAGTTGCCAATGCCTGTGTATCCGCTCTCACGGCATGTCCATGAAGCATCGGATGCAACAAGCGTGCTCCATTTGCCGTCTTTCATCACTTCCATTTGCGCTTTCACTAACGGGCCTTCATATACTACGCCCGGCAGTCCGGACTGGTACCATCCGCGTCCCATCCATATCACCAGATCATTTTGTCCATTCCGGATGTAGGGCGAAATATCATAAGTTATTACGTGTGACCGTTTATTGAACTGCGCCACAGCAGGTGACAAAACGGATGTTCCTACTTTTGAACCGTTGAGATAAACTTCGTGAAATCCTAATGTGTTGACATGCAGAACGACTTTTCCGGTCGGGTCGTGCAATTCAAATTGCTTGCGCATAAGCGGACTTTCGGGATTGCCGGATTCGACAGGGAACCCGATGTAGGAGCCTTTCCAGTCGGATGGCTCCAGCAAACCGATACTAAAGGAGGAAATGTCACTCCATACGGGTTGTTGACTTTTTTCATCCCAGACGCCTATCTTCCAGTAAGCAAGCGAGCGCGACGGTAACACTTTTCCCTGATAGGTTATCATCGTCGAATGGGGCGATTTGACTTTGCCCGAGTTCCATAAGTCGGCTTTCCCTTTCACCAGCATCAGACTATCGGTAGCGACCAATAGCCTGTAAGCTTTTTGTGCCGCGCCATTCCTGTCGGATGAAAACTTCCAGCTAAAATGCGGGATGTTCGTATCAATACCCAAAGGATCGGTAAGATTCTCGCAGCGTAAATCATAAACCTGATAATATTCCGGTGCGCTACAACTTACGCCGAGTATCATCATGGCTGTAAAAACAAGTAATAGTCGTTTCATTTTAAAAATAATTTAAGTTCAAAGTGCAAATGTAATGAAAATCTTAACACTTTACACACGGAGGACACGGATTTTCACAGATTTTTTATTACTTTTGCGAGCTAAATACAATATTATAATGGACGATAAAAAGGTTACCTATCTATTTATGGGGATCATTGCGGTTGTTTGTGTGTTCTCTTTTTTCATTAACAATCAAGTTATTCCGGCAGATATCATGGAGTCGAGAAATCTGGCGACAGCGCAGGAAATGGTCGAATATGGCAATTTTTTGCTTCCAACATTGAACGGCGAACCCCGCCTTGAAAAATTGCCGTTACCGACTTGGATTGCAGCGGGGATCGAGTATATCACACCCGGAAACCTTGCTGCACAGAGATATGCTGCAGGTCTTGCAGCTACGCTGATGGTGATGTTTTTATTTTTGTTAGCTACGCGGCTTACCCGCAATGAAGGTGTTGGATTTGTTGTAGCATTAGTTATGGCAACGACTGTCAATGTGATTTTAATGGGACGTACGGCGACATGGGACATATTTACACACAGTTTCATGTTGGGAGCTATATATTTCATGGTCGTGGCTTTGCAGGAAAAAGGCAGGCAATGGAAATATTTTCTTTTAGCAGGTCTTTTCGCCGGATTGTCATTTTTAAGTAAAGGGCCGGTTTCGTGGTATGCATTGCTGCTTCCTTTCGTGATCAGCTATTTCATTGTTTACGGTGCGGACATGAAAGGGAAAAAATGGCCGATTGCAGGAATGATACTTGTCGCTTTGACTGTTTCGTTCTGGTGGTGGGGATATATCTATTTTTTTTATCAGGATTTTGCGTTAGGGATTTTACAGAAAGAAACGGGCAACTGGTTGAATTACAATGTCCGTCCCTGGTATTATTACTGGCAGTTTGCAGCTGAAGGAGGTATCTGGGCGCTGTTTTGGATTACCGCCATCGTTTATTTCTTTTTGAATAGAAAAACGTTTTATCAAAGTGGATATACCTTCTCATTCATCTGGTTTGTAGAATCGCTTATACTTCTTTCTGTCATTCCCGAAAAGAAAACGCGTTATTTATTACCTCTTCTTGTACCGGGCGCCTTGCTTATCGGCTTTTACATTTATGAAATGCTATTAGCCATGAAGACAAAATATGAAATAATACTTTTTCGGATTAACGGGTTTATTATTTCATTCATACTGCTTGCCTTACCGGTAGTGCTTTATATTCTTTTTTACAGAACCGGTCAGGTCTCCCTTTTTATTTTCATCCTGGCGACAATCTTCAGTTGGGGACTTTGTGCATACATATCAATACTGCTGTTTGACAAAAAAGGGATTCATGTTACATCCGTATTCATCGGTATTGTTATGTCGATGATGATGATTTCAGCCATCTACCTTATTCCGATAGGGCGTATGTTTATCAATGAAGAAAGGCATAGTATCCGTTTATTGCGCGAAAATATTGACGTTACGGATTTACCGTTTTATTACAATGAAAGGGAAGAACTGCGACCCGAACTTGTATATGAGGCAAATCGCCGCATCTTTAAAATGAATACGGATGATATGGGAGAAGTTGAAAAAGCGCTTCCATTTGTACTGATCAGTAGTGAATCCATCGAAAAACTACTGTCAAATAAAAATGTTTCCATCGAATTAATAGACACTTTTGATAACAACTGGAATAAAAAGGGGAGTAAGCGGCATAATCCCAATTTAGTCAAGGAAGCAGCCATTATCAGCGCAAAAAATAAAATTGACAACAAATGAATCAAACCGGAAGATACGATTTTTGCATCATTGTGCCCGTTTTTAATGAGGAAGATAACATTGCAAGATTAGCCGAAACGCTGTCGGGATATTTGGAGCGGACATCGATGAAATCGTGTATTTTGTATGTAAACGACGGATCCATCGACAACAGTTTGCGAAAGATCGGGGAGGTATGCAAGCAATACAAAGCGATGTATTATATCAGTTTTGTGAAAAATTACGGACTCAGTGCTGCCTTAAAAGCCGGTTTCGACAGGGTCGATTCACCCTATACAGGTTACATTGACGCCGACCTGCAGACGTCGCCCGACGATTTCGAGTTGTTGCTGCCTAACCGGAACGATTATGAATTGGTCACCGGTATTCGTGTCGGGCGCAGAGATTCATTCGGGAAAAGACTGTCCTCGCGAATAGCAAACAGTTTCCGCCGGATGATGACGCATGACGGAATTGAAGATACTGGATGTCCGCTCAAGGTCATCAGAACGGATGTAGCGAAGCGTATTCCTTTTTTTAAAGGTATGCATCGTTTTATTCCAGCCCTGATCCTGATGACGGGCGGAAAAGTAAAACAGATACCTGTCCGGCATTTTGAACGAATCGCCGGACAGTCGAAGTTTCATCTGCGAAACAGGCTGGTCAGTCCTTTCATCGATTGTTTTGCCTATCGCTGGATGAAAAAGCGGTATCTACATTATACAGTAGAAACCGGTAACATAGAGAAAGATTGATGATGGGAAACTATTGGATTACTTTATTTGGATTAATTCCTTCGGCGTTATTTTCTGCACGCATGCTGGTGCAATGGTTCCTCTCGGAAAAGTCTAAAAAAGTAGTCTCGCCTGTTATCTACTGGCAGTTAAGCCTGTTCGCATCATTCCTCATGTTCATTTACGGATGGTTACGGGTGGATTTTGCGATTACGCTGTCTCAACTGTTTTCATACTATATTTATATATGGAATCTGAACATACTAAATCAATGGAAAAAAATTCATATTGTCTTGCGCGTAATTTTTTTATTAACGCCCGCTTTTGTGATCGGTATGCTGGCGATTACCGTCGGCGAGGGTATTTGCAGGTTATGGACAGATATTGACTTCGGATTGCTGCTTTTCGGCACGACAGGTCAAATCATTTTCGCCTTTCGTTTTGTTTATCAATGGTGGTATTCCCGGAAATTCAACCGGTCGATGCTTCCGGGAGGTTTCTGGATAATAAGTATTGTTGGTTCGATATGTAACCTTATCTACGGAATAATCCGTGTGGACTGGATATTGATTCTGAATCACGGACCGGGATTTCTCACCTATTCACGGAATTTGTACTTGAACAGGCGCAAATGACAGCTATACAT
>Ga0082212_10012454_pt1 | contig 10713 bp, 10 predicted proteins | sample TergutNt197P3_FD_71548 | JGI IMG/M metagenome (GOLD analysis project Ga0082212, IMG submission 71548) | Neocapritermes taracua P3 segment gut microbial communities from Petit-Saut dam, French Guiana - Nt197 P3 | ecosystem: Host-associated > Arthropoda: Insects > Digestive system > Gut ...
ACTTCACTGCTTCAATGACGGCTTTTTCAAATAATTCAACCGGAAATTCAGCCATCATGATTCCCCGTGCAGAAGCTTGCATACGCAAAGCGTTTTCCCGCATACGAAAAATCCTTACTTTCCCATCTTTCCCTTTGAATGCTTTTAATCCTTCGAATGATTCCTGCCCATAATGCAAGCAAGTAGCAGCCATGTGCAAGTTGATTTGTTCGGAATTGGTGATTTCCAAATCGCTCCATTTACCGTTTTTGTAGTATGAACGAACATTATAGTCCGTCTTCATATACCCGAATGTTAAATCCGCCCAATTGATATTTTCCATAATACTTTAATATTTCTCCTGATAATCGGAAATGAGGAACAAAGGTAGTGAACTTTTCTTATTTTTAAAACAATTACCTTAAATCCGCGAGGAAAAAATTTTGTAGATTGAGAAAATATTCATATCGCACTATTTCGTGTAATTTCATTGAAATTTAGTATTACCGGTATTAGATTTTAAATTTTTGTTGTATTTTGGACATATACGTGGAGTGAAACAGTCTCTCAAATTTAATTTTTTGACTAACAGAGATAGCCATCTCTGCCTCGCATTTTCAGAGGCTGCATTTTCGGCAATATCAGTCATGTAAAGACCTTTTCGTAAGGCCGGTCGGTGTAGAGTTGCAGAATCCACTGCCTTCCACGGTAAATATTTCATCCTGCTACGGCAATGAATCTGAAAATAAACCGTTTAATCCGACTTGTTGGTAAAATTTCGGTAAAAACATCAGATACTTTACTGACAAGATAGTTATAAAAGTTTTTGAGCATCGCCGTTAGAATCAAGTAAACTGAATTGGTGTTCATATTAGATGTCGGAAGATGATTTCCGGTTTTTCCCGCATAATAACAAGCCGGTGATTTTTCTCGGCAAGAAACCTTGTGAATGGAATGGAAGTGACTTGATATTCCTTCTTGCTGGTGGAAATCACACACATATTTTCGGTTGCTAATTCGCCAAAACAGCGTAGAAGGGTATCTGCGCTTGCCACTTTATTTCATCACTTCATTTCACGGTATCTGTTCTAAGGTGGGTCGGAAATGCTGTTGAATGTCTTCGACGCATTCGCCTCCGCAGAGAAAGAGATTGAAGAAATTGCCGAACAAATTACCGTATGAATATCCCTTGGTTGAAATACGACGACCAAGATGTCTGTCAATGAATTTGCGAAACCCGATGCGATTAAATTCATCGTTAACGAAAAATATTCCTGCAAACGGAGTGATATTTTTGGAAATTTTTATACCTTTGCCATATTCGTTTGTTTTTCATCAATTTTTTGTTTCACACCACTAAATTAGGTGAAATTTTTCAAACTGCAAAGCGTTGCAGAAAGTGTATTATCAACGCTTTGCTTTTTTTCTGAAATTTAATTGCGGTTTTAGGTAATTAAATAATTGGTGTAAGCTACAACGTCATAATACAAATGGTTAGCGCTTAAACGTCAGGTGAAAGTGGGTGGTATGTACTGCGAAAGTCGGTAAGCGACCTAAATATAATAAAGTAGAAACTAAATTTTCGAAATATGTTGAAAATAAGATTAAATTTCAGGAAAGTATTTGCAACAACTATTTTCCTTGCAGGATTTTCAGTCGGTAATACAATGTCACAAACTGCCATCACCGACGAGGGAGTAGTAATTGACGGTATCAAATGGGCAACCCGTAACGTAGATGCACCCGGCACTTTTTCGTCTGCACCTGAAAAAGGGGGAATGTTCTACCAGTGGAACAGACAGGAAGGTTGGTCTATTACTGACCCAAGAGTGAATTCCAACGGTGAAACTTATTGGTATAGTAATAGAACAGATTCCGAAGATGAATGGACAGACAAAGACCCTTGTCCGGCAGGTTGGCGAGTGCCTACTGAAGCGGAATTGCGTTCTCTTAATGATGCTGGCAGTACTTGGACAACGAGAAGCGGTGTTTCAGGCAGATTATTCGGCACATCACCCAACCAGATTTTCTTGCCTGCTGTAGGTTATCGCAGTAGCAACGGCGCTCTCAATGCAAGTGTAAATGGAAGTTATTGGAGCAGTACGCGGTATCACCTGTACAGTAGCACCAATAGTTCATGGATGTATTGGGAATTATTTTTCTACAGCAGCCATTCGGGCATGACCACTGGACACCCTGCTTCCGGTTCCTGTGTTCGCTGTGTTACAGATGATACCACTGGAATAAATGGTATCTCGTTCGATGCGGAAACCGCTACAATAGCAGGTTATTTTGATATTTTAGGTAGAAAACTGAAAGCAGAGCCGACGAAAGGGCTTTATATTATTCAATACGACAATGGAAAATCAAAGAAAGTGATGAAATAAAATTTTTTCGCCCAAATAGCCGTTAAGCGCAAGTTGGCGAGAGCGATGTGGAATTAATACCTTTAGAAGAATAATAACAAACAGGTAGAATTAAACAACATGAAAAATTTAATCATTATAGCCCTTGTTGTATCGGCTACTCTTACTTCTTGCGACAAAGAAGACGAATTAGACTTGCCATTTAAGATTGAAGGATTAACGCATGATAACTTTCCTGTCCTTGACGGTTCTACTACGGCTGGACCATTAATTGTCTTGATTGCTATGAAATTGTTGGGCAATGATTGGTGGAAAGAGGGATTTATTGAACAAAAACTGACAACTTCTCAAACACACGATGCCTTTATTAATCTGATAGATAAAAAAGCAGATTTGATTTTTTCAGCGCGTACAATGTCGGCAGATGAAAAAGCATATACAACCCAAGCGGGCGTTCGTCTGATTGAAACGCCTGTTGCGTTGGATGCGCTAATCTTTATCGTACACCCCGACAATCCCGTAAAGTCTTTAACACATAAACAATTACAGGGAATTTATACAAAAAAAATAACGAATTGGAAAGATGTTGACGGAAACAATGCTCCAATAACTCCATACGTTCGGAATAGAAACTCCGGAAGTCAGGAATTAATGGAAGCCTTATTACTTAACGAGCCAATTTCTGACGACTTCCCTGAAGACCAAGTTATATGGAGTATGATGCCATTATTATCAGCCGTACAAACGGATGTAAACGGATTGGGATATACGGTTGCTTATTACAGGACAATCATGCACAGTGATTTTGAAGGTATAAAATCGCTTGAAGTGGACGGTATATATCCCGACGGCAAAACGATAAAAACATGGAAATATCTATATACATCTGAATTTTACGCAATCATTCGTTCCGATTTGGACAAATCGTCAATGGCATATAAATTATACGAATTAATGCAGACGAAAGCGGGACAACGGGTAATAAGCGATAGCGGATATGTTCCTCTATTTTGAATAGAGCTTAACACTATATTTCTCTATATCAAAAAGAGGTTGTATTTTTGTCCCAAATTTATATAAACCAGATGAAAGTAGTCGAATTATTAAAAAACAGTCATACAACCGCTTTTTCTTTCGAGATTCTGCCTCCCCTGAAAGGAAACAGTTTCATTAAGGTTTGTAATATTATCGATAAACTGAAAGAATTTGACCCGAAGTATATCAACATCACGACGCATCACAGCGAAACGGTTTATCAGGAATCGGCAGACGGAACGGTAATAAAAACAAATATTCGCAAGCGTCCCGGCACTGTAGCTATCGCTGCTGCTATTCAGTATCAATATGGAATCACGGCCATTCCGCATATTATCTGCAAAGGATTTTCCAAAGAGGAAACCGAATACGCATTGATTGACTTGAATTTCTTAGGCGTAAGCGAATTGTTGTTGCTTCGCGGCGATGTTAAAAAATTAGAAACGGACGCTTTTCCTCCGTACGCTTGTCATGAGCATACGACCGGTTTAATCGAACAAGTGAATCGTTTTAATCAAGGAATATCCATCGACGGAACGGCTTTTGAAAAACCTGAAACACCTTTTTCCTACGGAGTGGCTTGTTATCCCGAAAAACATGAAGAAGCGCCGACTTTGGCATCCGATTTGACGTTCCTAAAACAAAAAATCGAGACGGGCGCCGAATATGCCGTGACACAGATGTTTTTCGATAACCGTAAATATTTCGACTTTGTAGAACGATGTAGAAATGAAGGAATTACCGTTCCGATTATTCCGGGTATCAAGCCGATTGTGTTCCAAGACCAGTTGACGGTACTTCCTCGTATATTCCATACCGAGATTCCGGAAACGCTTGCCTGCGAGTTGAGAAAATGTAAAAACGATGACGAGGTGAAACAGGTGGGTGTCGAGTGGACAATTGAGCAGTGCAAAGAACTGATTCGTCAAGGCGTCCCAAGTTTGCATTTCTATACTTTAATGGCTACCGACAGTGTAAGGCGGGTTGCGGAAATGATTTATTGATATTATCATGAATATAAATACCCGTCATTGCGAGCGAAGTGAAATAATCCGGAACATTTTAGATTGCTTCGAACTAACGCCCTCGCAATGACGAAAAAAAGTAGAAGCATGTTTTTCAGAGATATTATCGGGCAAAAAGAAATCAAACAACAGTTGATTCAATCGGTGAAAGACGGTTATATTCCGCATGCACGTTTATTAAGCGGGCCGGAAGGCGTAGGAAAAGTCGCTTTGGCTTTGGCGTATGCCCGCTATTTAAGTTGCAGCAACCGGCAGGAAGATGACGCTTGCGGACTTTGCCCATCCTGCATCAAGTACAATAAACTGTCGCATCCCGATTTGCATTTTGTTTTCCCAATCGTTAAGGACAGTAAAAAGAAAAAAGAAATTTGCGATGATTACCTGACCGAATGGCGTACGTTCGTTTTGCAAAATCCCTATTTCAATCTGACATCCTGGCTCGGCTGTATTGGCGCTGATAATTCCCAAGGAATGATATATGCGAAAGAAAGCGATGAAATCATCCGTAAATTGAACTTGAAAGCCTACGAATCGGAATACAAAATCATGATTGTCTGGCTGCCGGAAAAAATGCACGAGGCCTGCTCCAATAAATTATTGAAAATGATTGAAGAACCGCCTTTCCACACGGTTTTTCTTTTGATTTCCGAAAATCCCGATCGAATCATCGGGACCATTCAATCGCGAACGCAATGCCTGCCGATACCGCCCATTCGACCGGAAGATATGGATACAGCTTTATCTTCGGTGGTTACCAACGATTCGGAACGCTCCAACCTTGTCCACCTTGCAAACGGTAATTATCTGAAAGCCGTTGAAATAATCGAAACCAGCTTAGAGACTAAACAACAGCTCGAATTGTTTAAAACGATTATGCGGAACTGCTGGCGGAGAGATATAAAAAACATGAAAGCGGAGGCGGAAAAATTTGCCGGCTTGGGGCGGGAACGCCAAAAATATTTTTTGGCTTATGCTCAAAACATGATTCGTGAGAATTTTCTATACCGTTTGAATTTACCGGAAATCAATTATCTGAATTCGGAAGAGATAGATTTTTCATGCAATTTCTCTCCTTATGTCGATGAAAAGAATGTTGAAAGATTAATGGAAGAATTGGCGCTCGCCGAAAAACACATCGAGTCCAATGTAAATCCGCGTATGGTCTTTTTTGATTTGTCAATGAAAATAGCGGTTTTGATAAAAAAACAATAACTATATATCCGAATAGACATAATGCATCATGCCCAAGTTTTGTGTCTTTTATGTGATTATAATTCTATGTGTAACTGAAATTTAATCTAATTCCCAAAGCCTGTGCAAGAACTGTAAAACTTGAAACTTGCATATCTACGCCACCGCGCTCCACATTAGCAATATAAGTTCGTTTCTTACCAACACTGTCGGCAAGTTGCTGTTGCGTTATTTTTAATTCCTTCCGCCTGTCACGTAAAATTTCAGCATAATATGCAGCGTACGCATTTTCCTCAAATATTGAACGCGTCGCTGTGCCTCGTTCTCCATATTTACGGTCTAAAATTGCACCTGTATCGTGTAATTTTGCAAGCTTTTCCGGGTCAAAAGATCGTGCCATATTCTAAAGTACTTAAAGTGGTAATCGCTTTTTGTATTTGTTTTCTATACTCTTTACTGTCTTTTTTCAAAAAACTGTTTAATAAAATTATGCTTGTCGCCTCTATGATATTTTCGTGGTCAATAGCAAAAAGGATTGTCCTGTGTTCATTTCGCAGATTCATGGCGCAAATGTAACTAATTAATGACAATTATCAAAGTTATTCTCAAATTTTTGCTACCTTTGCAGGAAAAAATCTATGGATTACAGAATATATACAGGGGAATGTCAGATGAACACAAAGGGTTGTTGTAAAAAACACATCAACAAGCTGAATAATTACGACTATTTATCCGACATCCCCGAATCGGAGTTGGTAACCGAATATGTAGAGGTACAATTCAAAAATACAAGAAAAGGCTATTACCTGAACAGTAATAAAATCGATTTGGTTAAAGGCGATGTTGTAGCGGTGGAGTCGAACCCCGGTCACGATATCGGAACAATTACCATGACAGGGAAATTAGTACTTCTTCAGATGATTAAAGCGCGAATCCGTCCCGATGCAGAAGTACGTCGCGTTTACCGGAAAGCCAAACCGGCCGATTTGGAAAAGTATGAAGAGGCAAAAGCCAGAGAACACGAAACGATGATTCGTTCGCGTAGAATTGCCGAAGGACTGGGTCTTCAGATGAAAATAGGCGATGTCGAGTATCAAGGCGACGGAAACAAAGCCATTTTTTATTATATTGCCGACGAACGGGTTGATTTCCGTCAGTTAATTAAAGATTTAGCCGAGACGTTTCGCATTCGTATCGAAATGAAACAAATAGGCGCACGGCAAGAAGCCGGACGAATCGGCGGAATCGGACCTTGCGGTCGCGAATTGTGTTGTTCGGGTTGGGTATCTAATTTTATTTCCGTATCGACCGGAGCCGCCCGTTTGCAGGATATTTCAATGAATCCCCAAAAGTTAGCCGGTCAATGCGCCAAATTGAAATGTTGCCTTAATTACGAAATAGATGCTTACGTTGAAGCCTTGCGCCATTTTCCCTCCCGTGAAATTCCTTTGGAAACAAAAGATAATACCTATTACCATTTCAAAACGGACGTATTTAAAGACCAGATGATATATTCGACCGATAAGAATTTTGCGGCGAATACTGTAACCATTTCCTCGAAAAGAGCGTATGAAATTATTGGTATAAATAAGAAAGGCTATAAACCCCGGAGTCTGCAAGCAGATGAGAAAGAGTCACAAACGGCAAGGGAATATCAGGATATCCTCGAAGAAAGCGTAAGTCGTTTCGATAATCTTAAAAAGAAAAAAAATAAAAAATTCCGACCCGGTACCGATAACTATTCACACCGCAAGCCCCATCAAGGAACATCTGAAAATATAAATCAACAGTGAAAAAATGCGGAGTGTTTTTATTAAGTCATTTCTCATTGTCTTATTACTGCCAGGGATAACTTCCTGCTCACCAAAGGAAATTTTCTTCAATTATTTTTCATTTGCAAATGCCGAATGGAACAGGGATGATCCTGCCGTTTTTAATCTTAAAATCGAAGATAATTCACAGCCTTACGACCTGTCCATCGAACTCCGGCACAAGGGTGATTATCCTTTCAGCAATATCTGGTTGGTGGTTGACTGTAGGTTGCCCGATGGAAACAGCCGTAAGGATACGATTGGCGCTGAGTTGGCTGATGTCAAAGGGAAATGGTACGGCAAGGGACTGAGTCTGTACAATCTTTCCATTCCTTATAAAACCTCCGCTTTTTTCCCCGATACGGCGGTATATACCTATTCGATTCGTCAGGAAATGCAAGTCGATCCCCTGAAAGGTATTTCGGACATTGGTTTGAAAGTATCAAAAAAGCCTGTTAAATAATCGCTCGATTTCTGTTCTCAACTCACTTCTTTTTCCGGTGAAGTTATTGATAATCAAAGAAACGGCATACCGTTTTCCTTTGCTCTCAATGTATCCGCTATACGATTGTACATTGGTGATACTTCCCGATTTCAGTCGCGCCCTTCTATCTAAAGAAGTATTTCTCAGAAAAGAAGCCACTGTCCCGTCTCTTCCGGCCACAGGCAAAGATTGGTAAAAGGCGCCTGAATTTTCGGATTGAGTATCCATATAAACCAATAAATCAATCAGAAAGCCGGCAGAAACTGCATTCTGAGGTGAAATCCCGCTTCCGTCAAACATAAACAAAGCATCCGGGTCCAATCCTTTCTCCCTCCAATATTCAGGAATATCAATCGAATCCAAGACCGTTAGTTTTTTATATAAATGCTCTGCATACAGGTTATTGCTCTGCACATTGGTTGTTTTCACGATTGAAGCCAAATCGGGAGATTGTATCGTACTTACCAATTTTTCATTATCCGGCTTGACCGGATGTAAACGATAGGTAGTCGCTTCGCCCTGCGTAGTAATACCGTTTTTGTACAAAAAATCGCGAAAGTACTGTGCCAAAAACAATCCGGGGTCGGGAATAGCGCCTTTCACGGGAAAAGACGACCGGTTCGCAGGGATTGTTCCGTATAGCCGCATATCATAATTAAAAGGAATACCGAAAACGTATGCCTCATCCGTTAGTTCACTTGAAGCTATTATTTCATTGGTAAGTTGCAAATCAGATATTGCAGGTTCGGTATAAAGAACCGTAGCCGGAGCATCGACATAAGATGATTTTAAATATACACGATACATATTATCGAATACACTGATTCCGTAAATTCCAGCAGCGTAAGCATTCCCCATATCTTCCCACAACCATTTAGGGGAAACGCCCCCATATCCGAAGGCTTGATCCAATACAACAATGTTGCCGGAAATCTTTTGAATGCCGGCGCGATTCATATCCGCCAACCATTTTTTCAAAAACTCTTCTTTATCACCCGGACTAAACTCCGAACCCAATGTCGGATCGCCGGCTCCCCTGACATAGAGATTACCGTTCAAAGTAGCTTCTTGAATAAAACCGTCATAAAACAAAGGCGTTTCAAAACAAAACCGGCTTCCCAGAACTTCCAAAGCCGTAGCAGTAGTCACAACTTTCATGTTTGAGGCAGGTATCAACGACATATTTTCGTTGAAAGAAACCACGATTTTTTTTGTATCCAAGTCTATTGCTTTAAACCCAATCACTGCATGTGCCAAACTCTGTTTATTTAAGAAATTAACAAAGTCAGGCGGCATTTGGGCGTAAAACACCTCGCTATAAACAAGCAATAAAACAAATATCAGGACTCTTTTCACCATCGGGTGTTATTTTAAATGGACAAAGGTAGAAAAAAATATATCATTCATAATTCATCATTCGTAATTCATAATTATTTCGTACATTTGTTGCATTAATTAATTATAAAAGATATTCATCATGAAAAAGATTTCCGCATTCATCTTTGCTATTGTTTTAGTAATAGCACTAACGGCTTGCGACGGAGGGAAAAAAGCCGGAGCTCCTGCCGAAGAGCCTGTTAAAATTGAAGTTGTAGAAGAAGTTGTTGCTCCCGAGCCTGCTGCTCCCGCATTGAGTCCGGCAGAAATGTTGAAAAATTTTCAAGCGTATGCAAAAGAGTATGGTGAAGCCTTTAACAACATCTCCAGAAATCCGAGAAAATACACCGAACTTTCCAGTCAATCCCAAAAGAAGGTAGCTGAAATGGAACAAATCAAGAGTCAACTGAATGCAAGGCAGTTGCAAGATTATCAAAAAGCCCTTGATATCATTGTTAATGTAAATAAAGGAGGAAGGTGATTTTTAGCTTTTAGCTTTTAGCTTTTTGGGAGTTTTCAACTCTCAGTTATAATACCTTATGTATGTTAAATTTCGCCGTAGTTCTTGTCTAGCGAAAAATATACGGCTCTTGACCGTACCCAAAGGAAGCGCTAACTGCTCTGAAATCTCGTTGTATTTATATCCGTCTAAATACATCGAAAGGGGAATCTTCAGTTCATCATTCAAACTATTGATAATGAATTTAATTTCTTTCAGGGTCATGGTTGCCTCCGGGTTTTCCTTATTTAAATCTTCCGATATGTTCAAATAATGCAGATCACCTATTTGGTCGATAACCATTTGATTGCGTAGCACTTTTCGATAATTATTAATAAAGATATTACGCATAATTGTCAGCACCCAGCCTTTGAAATTAACATTATCTACATATTTATCTTCATTGTTCAATACCTTGAGTGTAGTTTCCTGTAGCAAATCTTCTGCATCGTAGCGGTTAGCGGTAAGTATCATGGCAAAGTTGTACATCTTGTGCTGAATACCCAAAATTTTTTCCTGAAATTGAATCGTAGTCATGTTATTTCATTTCATATTTTGACATATTGCAACTGCAATATCTAATAGACTGCTCAAAAGTATTCTGTTTTAAGGGCCGAATCAAGCTAATACAGGAGTATTTGATTCAGCTTTTTTTTGTTTTTTTGAGAAATTACTAAAGTGTTCTTTATTTTTTCTTGAAATAAAGAATGATAGATAAAAAGTTTTGATTTTTGAAAAAATTTATTGTCATACGTTCAAAATTTAGAAAAATAATAAAAAATTAATTCTTAATTCTTAAATTTTTCTTACCTTTGCGCCCGTGAAAACGAGGTGTAGCGCAGCCCGGTTAGCGCACCTGCTTTGGGAGCAGGGGGTCCCAAGTTCGAATCTTGGTACCTCGACGGTTGGAAATAAGAGGTTTATAAGAAATTGTAAGCCTCTTTAT
>Ga0082212_10012455_pt1 | contig 10712 bp, 7 predicted proteins | sample TergutNt197P3_FD_71548 | JGI IMG/M metagenome (GOLD analysis project Ga0082212, IMG submission 71548) | Neocapritermes taracua P3 segment gut microbial communities from Petit-Saut dam, French Guiana - Nt197 P3 | ecosystem: Host-associated > Arthropoda: Insects > Digestive system > Gut ...
CCATCGTAAAACCAAACGAACTCGAAAACGCCATGAAAGTCCTGGTGACCGAGAACGAAAAAATCAAAAAATTCGGGTTCAGTGAAGCCGAGTATGAGCGAGCAAAAGAAAATGTTTTAAAAATGTATGAAAATGCATACAACGAGCGGGATAACCAGGAAAATAACACGTATGCGCAAGAATACATAGGACACTTCACAAATGGCGATTACATACCCGGTATTGAAATAGAATATGAAATAGTAAAGCAAATTGCGCCGGCATTGCCATTGGAAGGAATTAACAACCAGATAAAATCTTTTTTCAGTGAAACAGAAAACTTCCGAAATATAGTCATAAGTCTGACCGGTCCGGATAAGGAAGGCTTGGTATATCCATCTGAGGAAGAACTGTTATATATGTTTGTTGAAGCAACCGGTGAATTAGTTGAGGAGAATGAAGAGGAAGCTGTAAGCAAAATACTAATTTCAAGCCTGCCGGATCCCGGTAGTATCGTATCGGAAAGTAAGGACAGTTTATTTGACGCCCATATATTCAAGTTAAGTAATGGCGCTCAAGTAGTTATTAAACAAACAGAATACAAGAAAGATGAAATATTAATGACGGCGCTAAGTCCGGGTGGTGAAACAACTTTCAAAGATATAAAAGATACGTGGAATCACAAGTTTTTCAATAATGCCATTCAGGTAGGCGGTCTTGGCGATTTTAGTATAACTAATTTATCGAAGGCGTTAGCAGGAAAAAACTTGCAGTTTAACATGGGATTAACGGCGTCAAGCGAAGTAATTAACGGGTCGTCATCTCAAAAGGATATAAAGTCTTTATTCGAGATTATCTACCTCATGTTCACAGATATACGAACTGACTACGACGCATATGCCTCATTCAGGGAACGAGTATTGTCGCAACTCGAAAATTTGAATTTGAATCCCGACTATACGTTTACAGATTCGTTAAAATCAATTTTATACAATAACAGCGAACGGGATATGCGTTTACGGGCAACCGATTTTGAGAAAATCGATTATGACCGGATAATAGAAATGTATAAGGAACGATTTGCAGATGCCTCGGATTTCACATTTACTTTTGTCGGAAATATTAATTTAGACACAATCAGACCGTTGATAAAACAATATTTAGCATCTCTGCCAACTTTGAACAGGAAGGATGTGCCTGACGAAACCCAAATGACGCCCTTTCAAAAGGGCTATATGAAAAAGCATTATACACAGAAATTAGAAACGCCAAAAGCGACAATACATCTAATGTATACTGGCCAAATGCATTATAATGAAAAAAATATAATAATCTCACAAATCCTGAACGGCATACTTGACTTAGTATTTTATGAAAAAGTGAGAGAAGACGAAAGCGCGACTTATTATATTGCAAATGAAATCAGTTTATACGACTTCCCGCTCGGCAGGATTACGCACCAGGTTAATTTTGATACCAACCCGGAAAAGTATAATCAATTAATAGACATAGTAAAAGCGGAAATTGAGCGAATTGTTACGAATGGACCGACAGAAGAAACTTTCTATAAATCAATGGAAAGTATCCTCCGAAAATATAGCGAACTAACACAGAAAAATGATTATTGGTTAACTGTAATCAGTACATACTATTTGCGTAATTTTGATTCGCATACAGATTTTATAAAAATAATGAGCGAAATTACGAAAGAAGATATTCAAAAGTTCGCAAAAGACTTTATAGAACAGGGAAATCTAATTGAACTAGTAATGGTTGCAGAGTAAAACAGAGAGATGTAGACGCGCGATAATAATTTAACCAATCTATTTATAATGGCAAAGTTGTTGGAAACCCCTTTAATGAAACAGTATTACGACATTAAGTCGAAACATCCGGATGCCATACTGTTGTTTAGGGTGGGCGATTTCTATGAAATGTATGGCGATGATGCAAAAACAGGAGCAGATATTCTTAGTATCGTTCAGACAAAACGGTCCAATGGTAGCGCAGCAGATGTAGCCATGGCCGGATTCCCGCACCACGCATTGGATACATACCTCCCCAAATTAATTCGCGCAGGGAAGAGAGTCGCCATTTGCGACCAGTTGGAAGACCCGAAACTAGCAAAAAAAATAGTGAAAAGGGGTATAACGGAAATAGTTACACCAGGCATTTCAATCAACGATAATATATTAAACCAAAAAGAAAATAACTTCCTCGCTGCAATTCATGTTACCAAAAATATTTATGGCGTGTCGTTCCTTGATATATCAACAGGAGAGTTCCTGACGACCGAAGGATTACCCGACTATATTGATAAACTGCTAAACAGCTTTGCGCCTAAGGAAATTCTTGTAGAAAGAGGCAACCGCACATTAGTAGCAGAAAAGTTTAATACAAAATGCCTTTTATTTCCTTTGGACGACTGGATTTTTTCGGAAGATACAGCCACAGAACAGTTATTAAGACATTTCGATGTTTCCACATTAAAAGGCTTCGGAATAAATAACATACCTAATGGCATAGTCGCTTCGGGTGCGATACTATATTACCTGGAACTAACACAACAAAAAAATATTAGTCATATCAATACAATTGCCCGTATCGAGGAAAGTAATTCTGTAAGATTAGATAAATTTACTATTCAAAACCTTGAACTGCTTGCCCCGATGAACAGAGAAGGCATTTCTTTGCTTGATGTAATTGATAATACGCAATCACCGATGGGAAGCCGCCTGTTGAAAAGATGGATTGTTTTTCCGTTAAAGGATTTGATACAAATCAAAGAACGTCAGACTATTGTAGAGTCATTTTTACGTGATACGGCAATTGCTGAAGAGATGGAGTTATACATCAAAGTTATCGGCGATTTAGAGAGAGTCATCTCAAAAATTGCTCTCGGACGAATCAACCCCCGTGAAGTGGTACAGTTGAAATTAGCTTTATCCGCGATAAACGCTATCAAAGAATCATGCAGTATTGACAATAATGCTGCCATAAAGAAGTTTTCCGAATCGCTCGAACCATGTACCGCTGTCAGCGAACGGATCTCAAAGGAAATACAGATAACACCTCCTATGGCATTAAATAAAGGAGGCGTTATCGCTACCGGTGTTGACAAGGAATTAGACGAACTACGCCAAATAGCTTTTTCCGGTAAGGATTATCTGCTAAAAATGCAACGGGAGGAAGCGGAACGGACAGGTATAACAAGCTTGAAAATTGCTTTTAATAATGTCTTCGGTTATTATATTGAAGTGACAAATACGCACAGGGAGAAGGTGCCGCCGGAATGGATACGCAAACAGACTTTAGTGAATGCCGAACGCTACATAACAGAAAAACTAAAAGAATACGAAGAAAAAATATTAGGAGCAGAGCAAAAGATAATTGCAATTGAAGAACGCCTTTTCAAGACTTTAATCGCTTACATTGCACAGTTTATACCACAGATAAAAAATAATGCGCAGCAAATAGCAAAGATCGACTGTTTACTGGCTTTTGCAAATGTAGCGCGAATTAATAAATACGTATGCCCAATCGTCGACGAAAGCAACGAAATAGATATCAGGGGCGGACGACATCCGGTAATCGAAAAACAGTTGCCGCTAAGTTCGCCCTACATAGCCAACGACATATATTTAGATACAAATAAACAGCAAATTCTGATTATAACAGGCCCTAATATGGCCGGTAAATCAGCGCTGTTACGGCAAACCGCATTAATCACGTTAATGGCGCAGATTGGCAGTTACGTGCCGGCAGACGCTGCAAGAATAGGCTTTGTCGATAAAATATTCACCAGGGTAGGGGCGTCTGACAATATCTCGCTGGGCGAATCGACTTTCATGGTTGAAATGAGAGAAGCGTCCGAAATATTAAATAATATTTCCCCGCGAAGCCTCATTCTATTTGATGAGTTAGGACGTGGAACAAGTACATATGATGGCATATCAATTGCCTGGGCAATCGTCGAATATATCCACGAACATCCGGTTAACAGGGCAAAAACTTTATTTGCAACTCATTATCACGAAATGAATGAAATGGAAGCCTCTTTTAAACGCATCAAAAACTTCAATGTATCAATAAAGGAAATTAATAATAAAATTATCTTTATGCGCAAACTTAAACCCGGCGGTAGCGAACACAGTTTTGGTATCCATGTAGCGCAAATGGCCGGAATGCAGAAAAGTATTATCAAACGCGCCAATGAGATTTTAAAGCAACTGGAATCGGATAATCGTCAGCAGGGAATCAAAAGTAAACCTATTAAGAAAATTGCTTCTTCGTACGACGGATACCAGTATAACCTGTTTCAACTGGACGACCCGGTTTTGTGTCAGGTAAGAGACGAAATACTCAACCTCGACCTCAATAATCTGACGCCCATGGAAGCTATGAATAAATTGTATAATATAAAAAAAATTATAACAGGTAAATCGCAAAACTAAACATGATATTGAATTATATTTGGATTGCTTTTATATTAATTGCCTTTGTAGTAGCTATTTGCAAATTAATCTTTTTGAACGATGTCGAAGTGTTCAATTCAATAGTTGCTTCAACATTCGACTCGGCCAAAACAGGTTTCGAAATTTCAATCGGCATAACAGGAATATTATCGCTGTGGTTAGGGTTGATGAAAATAGGCGAGAAAGCAGGTCTGATACAATCGTTTGCACGATTTGCTTCGCCAGTCTTTTCAAAATTATTTCCGGAAATTCCAAAAGACCATCCGGCTACCGGAACAATCTTTATGAACATCTCGGCGAACATGCTGGGATTGGATAATGCAGCCACGCCAATAGGTCTGAAAGCCATGCAACAACTACAAACGCTGAATGACAAGAAAGATACCGCCAGCAACGCAATGATCATGTTTTTAAATATTAATGCGTCGGGACTGACTATAATTCCAATAACCATCATGACCTACAGGGCGCAACTCGGAGCCGCAAATCCTACTGATATTTTTATTCCAATCTTAATAGCCACTTTTATTTCGACCTTGATTGCCATAATGACTGTTTGCTTTGTTCAAAAGATTAATATGGCGCAAAAAAACTTGCTTCTATTTTTCTGCTCTATGATTATTTTTATTTTTGGCATGATTATGGCATTTAGAACGCTGCCTGCAGAAAATATTGCAATTTTTTCTACATTATTTGGAAATATACTTATTTTAACAATTATTTGCGGATTTTTATTTGCCGGTATACGAAAAAAACTGAATGTATACGATACATTCATTCTGGGGGCAAAAGAAGGCTTTCTGACAGCCGTAAAAATTATTCCATACCTGATAGCCATCCTTGTGGCAATAGGCGTTTTTAGGGCATCTGGCGCGATGAGTTATTTGATAGACGGAATAGCCTGGATAATAGCGACATGCGGATTCGACACGTCATTTGTTGAAGCATTACCGACAATTTTAATGAAACCATTAAGCGGAAGCGGCGCAAGAGGGATGATGATTGATGCCATGAGGACCTATGGCGCGGATTCTTTCGTTGGACGGCTATCGTGTATCGCGCAAGGTTCGACCGATACCATTTATTATGTTGTCGCCGTCTATTATGGGTCTGTCGCAATACGCAAAACGCGACATACAATACCATGTGCGCTACTTGCCGATTTAGCAGGAGCCATTGCAGCCATTACAATAGCATATCTGTTTTTTCCCGTAACAAGCTAATTTTTTCAGATGAAAGACGATAAATTCAATGTGAATCAAAAGATCATTCATAACGTTATCGACGTTAAAATGCCGGCTTTACCCAAACGTAGGATTACAAAATGGATAAAAAATATTGCTTCATTATATCAAAAGGCAGTAGGGGAGTTGTCATTCATTTACTGTACGGACGAAGTTATATTAAAAGTAAACAGGGAGTACCTCTCGCATAATTATTACACGGATATAATTACTTTTGATTATTCAAAATCCCGCTACATTTCCGGCGATATGTTCATAAGTATGGATACCGTACGTTCAAACGCCAAAAAATTTACTGTCCCTTTTGAAAATGAATTGTATCGTGTAATGATTCACGGCGTCTTACATTTATGCGGAGTGGATGATACGACCGAAGACCTGAGAAAAATAATGGTACAATCAGAAGACTATGCGCTTTCTCTTTTACTAAATACAGGTTTGGAACATGAGATTTAATTATGATGTCATCGTAGTAGGCGCCGGACATGCAGGATGTGAAGCGGCAGCAGCGGCAGCAAATTTAAACTCTAAAACTTTGCTCATTACGACGGATATGAATAAAATAGCGCAAATGAGTTGTAACCCGGCTATAGGTGGTATAGCAAAAGGTCAAATCGTACGTGAAATCGACGCATTGGGAGGACAAATGGGAATCGTAGCCGATAGAACGGCAATACAGTTCCGCATGTTAAATCGAAGTAAGGGTCCCGCTATGTGGAGTCCAAGATCACAAAACGACCGCAGAAAATTCATCACCGCCTGGCAGGAGATATTAGATAACATCCCAAACCTTGACATATGGCAGGACACAGTGAGCCAACTGCTTATTAAGAATACAAACAAATCAGTTTACGGAATTAAAACTGTCACTGGCGTAGAATTTTTTGCAAAAACCGTCATTCTGACCAATGGCACATTCCTTAACGGACTTATACATATAGGAAAGGAACAGATTGCCGGCGGACGACTTTCCGAACCGGCTGTAACAGGTTTGACAGACCAGTTAATTTCATACGGACTTAAGGCTAACAGAATGAAAACTGGAACGCCGGTTCGAATTGATAAAAGAAGTATTTGCTTCGACGAAGTTACAGAACAACCCGGAGAAACCGGTTTCCATAAATTTTCTTTTATAGATTCAGGAAAATCCGACCTAAGGAAAAAAAGTTGCTGGACACTTTTCACAAATGATGCATGTCACAGAGTACTTCGTTCAGGTCTGTCACAGTCGCCATTATATAATGGTCAAATTCAAAGTATAGGCCCACGCTACTGCCCAAGTATAGAAACAAAAATTTCGATTTTCCCGGATAAGTCACAGCATCAGTTATTTCTGGAACCGGAAGGAGAGAGCACAAATGAATATTACCTAAACGGCTTTTCATCTTCTCTCCCGTTCGACATTCAGTTACGTGCACTACAACAAATACCTGCTTTCCGAAATGTCCAGATTTACAGACCCGGGTGTGCAATTGAATACGATTTTTTCGACCCTACACAGCTGAAACACACGCTAGAATCTAAAATTGTAAATAACCTATTCCTGGCTGGACAAATTAATGGAACGACAGGGTACGAAGAAGCCGCCGGACAAGGCCTGATCGCAGGTATCAACGCGCACATGAAATGTATAAACAGTTCTGATTTTATACTGTCAAGAGAAGAGGCATACATTGGCGTATTAATAGACGATTTAGTTACAAAAGGCGTAGATGAACCATATCGCATGTTTACTTCCCGCGCAGAATATCGAATACTACTCCGTCAGGATAATGCAGATATGCGACTTACTGAAAAATCTTATCAGTTAGGTTTAGCTACAATATCTCGCTACGGACAATTAATCGAAAAGAAAGCACTTATTGATGAAATTCTTTCCCAAGTCAAATTGTTCCACGTGAAACCGGAAGAAGTAAATAAATACTTAGAAAATGCAGGTACAGTTCCTGTCGCAGGAGGATGTAAAATCTATGAGTTAATCAAACGCCCGCAAATTAAACTTACGGATGTAATAAAAATATTACCAGAACTAAAGAGCAGGTTTGATACAATACCCCCGAACAGAAAACAAGAAATTATAGAAGCAACAGAAATATTAATCAAGTACAGCGGGTACATTAAACGGGAAAAAGAAATAGCCGAGAAAGCGATACGCCTGGAAAATATTTCAATTCACAATAAGTTCGAATACGGTAAAATACTGTCTTTGTCTACCGAAGCAAGACAAAAACTGACCCGAATTAATCCGGAAACAATAGCTCAGGCTAGCCGTATACCGGGCATCTCGCCCAGCGATATTAATATTCTATTGGCAATGTTAGGAAGATGAACAGAAAATGTTACACGTGGAACAATAAATAGTATGGGACAAAACGATAGGGAAAGCATCAGTATTATCCTGGCAACACTTCCTGATTTGCCCGGTTGTTACCAGTTTTTTGACGAGAAATCTGTTATCATTTATATTGGAAAAGCTAAAAATCTCAAGAAACGGGTAACGTCGTATTTCAACAAGGAACATCCGGCAAGTAGAACCAGAACACTTGTAATGCAAATCAGAGATATTAAATACATTGTTGTTGATACGGAAGAAGACGCTTTTTTATTAGAAAATAACCTGATTAAGCAGTACCGCCCCCGATACAATGTCATGCTAAAAGACGATAAAACCTACCCGTACATTGTAATCAAAAACGAAGACTTTCCCAGAATATTTCAAACAAGAAATATCGTTCGGGATGGGTCGCACTACTTCGGGCCTTACGCATCGGTTTATACAACAAAGACGATGCTGCGTATGATTAAGTCTATCTATAAACTAAGATCATGCAAATCGCCCCTTACACAGGATGCAATTGAAAATAATAAATACAAGGTTTGTCTCGAATTTCATATTAAACGCTGTAACGCACCCTGTATAGGGATGATATCGCCTGCAGATTACAAAAATCAAATAACAGAAATTAAAGAAATTCTAAAAGGAAACAGCTCGCGTATCACAAGTCTGTTGCTAAATCAAATTCATGTCTTAGCCAATGAAATGCGTTTTGAAGAAGCGCAGAAACTGAAAGAAAAATATGATATTATCGAAAATTACCGCGCACGGTCTACCGTCGTAACAGGCCTTGCAAATAACCTGGACGTTTTTTCTTTTGAAGAAAACGGAAAATCTGCATTTATCAATTATCTGTACATCAGCAATGGCGCCGTTGTACATGTCTTTACTCTCGAGTATAAGAAGCGCCTGAACGAGCCGAAAGAGGAACTGCTTGGGCTGGGTATCGTTGAGATGAGAACACGGTTTCAAAGTCAGGCAGGTGAAATAATTGTCCCGTTCTTGCCGGATATCAAAATCTCTGAAACAATTGCCTACACGATTCCACAACGTGGCGAAAAGAAAAAGTTATTGGAATTGTCAATCCGGAATGTGAAACAGTACAAAACAGATTGCCTGAAACGGGCTGAAAAATTTAATCCGGAACAGCGCACAACCCGATTGCTGAAAACCATTCAAAATGATTTGCATTTGTCGGCGTTACCCATGCATATCGAGTGTTTTGATAATTCAAACATACAGGGAACAAACCCTGTCGCGGCTTGCGTAGTGTTTAAAAAAGGAAAACCATCCAAAACCGATTACCGGCGTTTTCATATAAAAACAGTCGTCGGACCCGACGATTTTGCGTCAATGGAAGAAGTAGTCACGCGCCGTTACGCACGTATGAAAGAAGAAGAAATCCCTCTACCTCAACTCATTGTGATTGACGGCGGTAAAGGCCAACTGAATGTGGCAACGAATGTACTTAAAAAATTAAACCTGCAAAATGAAATTTCAATCATCGGTTTGGCAAAGCGAATAGATGAAATATTTTTTCCGGACGACCCCAACCCGCTTATCCTTGATAAAACTTCCGAGACGCTGAAAGTAATCCGGCATTTGCGTGACGAAGCCCACCGTTTTGGCATCACATTCCACAGAAACCTGCGAAGCAAAAAGCAAGTCGCCTCAGAATTAGATTCAATAACCGGTATAGGCGACAAAACAAAAACAATATTATTGAAAAAATATAAAAGCGTCAAACGTCTGAAAGAAACGCCGGAACAGGAATTGATAGAACTGATTGGAAAGTCCAAAACGAAAACGCTTCTGGAAGGCTTAAAAACAAATAATGGAAAATTCAATGAGAACGATTATTCAACGGGTAAAACACGCATCAGTTACGATTGATGGCATAAAAAGAGCGCAAATAGGTACGGGGCTTCTCATTTTTATTGGGATAGAAAATGCAGATAGTCAAGTAGATATTAATTGGCTTGCAAAGAAGATTGCCAATTTACGCATTTTTGACGACCACGATGGCGTGATGAATAAATCAGTAATAGAAAATACCGGAGACATTTTGATAATCAGCCAGTTTACACTTCACGCCCAGACTAAAAAAGGGAACAGACCATCTTATATCCGGGCAGCCAAACCGGAAATTGCAATCCCTTTATATGATAGTTTTTGCGCCGAAATAAGCAAATTGCTTGGTCATGAAGTCAAAACAGGTGTTTTCGGTGCAGATATGAAAGTAGAGTTGATGAACGACGGCCCCGTAACAATATGGATAGATACAAAAAATAAAGAGTAAAAGAAAAAAAGAATGGAAGAGTTAACTATCAAAGAAGCGCAACTGCGCGTAGACGCCTGGATAAAAAAATACGGCGTACGCTACTTTAACGAACTGACAAATATGGCAATCCTGACAGAGGAAGTCGGTGAACTCGCCCGTATCATTTCACGCACATACGGTGAACAATCCTATAAAGCCAGCGATGAATCCAGCGATATTGCCGATGAACTGGCTGACATCATGTGGGTAATTATCTGTCTGGCCAACCAAACTGGCGTAGACCTGACAGATGCCTTCAGGGAGAATGAAAAGAAGAAAACTGAGCGTGACGCAAACCGGCATAAAAACAACAATAAATTATAAAACAAAAAAAATCACAAAAATTCATTTTTTGTTTT
>Ga0082212_10012456_pt1 | contig 10711 bp, 11 predicted proteins | sample TergutNt197P3_FD_71548 | JGI IMG/M metagenome (GOLD analysis project Ga0082212, IMG submission 71548) | Neocapritermes taracua P3 segment gut microbial communities from Petit-Saut dam, French Guiana - Nt197 P3 | ecosystem: Host-associated > Arthropoda: Insects > Digestive system > Gut ...
GAAGGAGTTGCCGGACCCGATGCTGCTGCCCGACGGGACAGCGGCGCAGGCGGAACACCTCTTCCCGGTGTTCTGCGAGAAGCTTGCGCGGCAGGAGATGGACAATGAGACGCGCTGGATAGACATCCCCGACGAAGTCCACGCCATCTACAAGGTCTACCGCCCGGCGCCGCTGTGCAGGGCCTACGACCTCGAAAGGGCGCTGGACACTCCGGCAAGGATCTACTACAAGTACGAAGGCAACAACACGAGCGGCAGCCACAAGCTCAATTCGGCGGTCGCGCAGGCCTGGTACGCAAAGGATGAGGGGCTGAAAGGCATCACGACTGAGACGGGAGCGGGCCAGTGGGGCACCGCCCTGGCCGAGGCCGCGTGCTACTTCGGGCTCGACCTCATCGTGTACATGGTCAAGGTGAGCTACGAGCAAAAGCCCTTCCGTAAGGCCGTAATGGAGACCTTTGACGCGAAGGTCATCGCAAGCCCGTCGGACACGACGAACGCCGGCCGCGCAATCCTTGAAGCCGACCCGAACAATTCCGGCTCCCTCGGCACGGCGATCTCGGAGGCAATAGAAACCGCTGTCACCTCCGAGGGCTACCGTTACGTGCTCGGCTCGGTGCTGAACCAGGTGCTGCTGCACCAGTCCATCATTGGCCTCGAAACGGAGCTCGGCATGCAAAAGCTCGATGAGTACCCCGATATCATCATCGGGTGCGCAGGGGGCGGGTCAAACCTCGGCGGCCTCGTTGCCCCGTTCATGCGCGACAAGATCACGGGCAAAGCGAACCCAAGGATCATCGCTGTCGAACCGGCAAGCTGCCCGAGCCTGACGCGCGGCAGGTACGCCTACGACTTCTGCGACACGGGCAGAACGACGCCGCTCGCGAAGATGTACACGCTCGGTTGCGGGTTCAAGCCATCATCGAACCACGCCGGCGGCCTGCGCTACCACGGCATGAGCCCCATCCTGTCAAAGCTCTACCACGACGGATTGATGGAGGCCGTGTCCTGCGAGCAGACGGCCGTCTTCGACGCCGCGAAGCGCTTCGCGAAACTCGAGACGATCCTGCCGGCGCCGGAGTCCGCGCACGCAATCAAGTGCGCGATCGACGAAGCACTGAAGTGTAAGGAAACCGGCGAGGCAAAGACCATATTGTTCGGGCTGACGGGCACAGGCTATTTTGACCTGATGGCGTACACGCAGTACAACGAAGGCAAGATGACGGACTACGTCCCGACGGACGAGGATCTCGAAAAGTCGTTTGCGAGCCTGCCGCAGCTGCCTTGACAAACAGGTTTTAAGCGGGCTCAGCCGTCTTTTATAAGCGTCCCGCGTGTAATGGCGCCCTTGCCGAAACGTTCAAGGATCATGTCCTGCGTTTCCTCAAGGGCGTCTTTTGTTTCCTTGCTTCCCCCCGCTTCCCCGCCGATAACGTCAAAAAGGGAAAGCTGGCCTTCCTCTTCATCCGCCCCGCGAAGGTCTGCCAGGGTCACACCGAGCAGCCTGAGATCGTCCCCGCGCCACATCTCGCGGAAGAGCGCGCATGCCGCCGCGTAAATATCCGACGTCGCGCTGACCGGCGAGGTAAGCTTTTTCTGGTGGCGGTAAGTCTTGAAAGCGCTGTTCTTCACCTGCACAGCGACGACCCCCGCACACTTGCCCGCGCGCCTAAGGCGCAGACCGCAGCGCTCCGAAAGCGACAATATATAATGGAAGGCTTCTTCTTCCGTCTTTACATCGGCGGGCGTCGTGTCGCTGTGCCCTATTACCTTTTGTTCATTAGCCTCGTCCCTTATCACAGGGCTGTCGTCTATCCCGTTCGCGTGCTCGTGGACAAGGCGGCCCATCGCGGGCTTCAGCGTGTTCCTCAAAAGGGCCGGGTCCGCGTTTGCGACGTCGCCGATCGTCTCAAGCCCGAGGCGCGCCAGAGCCCCGGCAGCGGAGCGCCCGACGCCAAACAGCTCCCTGGCCGGCAGCGGCCACATCTTCTCTTTGATCTCATGCGGGTAAAGCGTATGGATGCGGTCCGGCTTTTCAAACTCGGAGGCCATCTTCGCAAGCAGCTTGTTCGTAGAGACGCCGATATTGACTGTATAGCCAAATTCCTTTTTGACCCGCATGGAGATTTCCTTCGCCGCCGCTTCGGGCGGGCCGAATATCTTCTCGCTGCCCGTATACTCAAGCCAGCATTCGTCAATGCTGAAGCGCTCTATCACATCCGTGTACTCCGACAAGAGCCCGTACAGCCGGTCACTATACACCGTGTACAGCGAATGGTCAGGGGGCCATGTCCTAAGGCCGGGGCAGCGCCTGCGCGCCTCCGCAAGCGTCATGGCGGTCACGATCCCACACCTTTTCGCCTGTTCAGACTTGGCCAGAATGATGCCGTGCCTCTGCCCCGGATCGCCGGCGATCGCCGACAGCCCGAGGCGGATATCCTCCTCCGCCCCGTTATTCAGCATCTCCACGGCCGTCCACGACAGGTACGCCGAGTTGACGTCGATATGCAGTACAGACCGGTTTTTCTGCTCCATGGTTTTTTAAGTATAGCACGTCTGCCCCGAACACAGTGGGGAACACAGTGGGGACGGTTCTTTTTGTGTTCGGAACACAGCCGAGACATATAATGGTAGATTGATGTTCGCTAAATGGTGTATAATCGCACTTGCGGAATTTTGTTGATTCGGAGGTTGAATATTATGTTGGAAAAAAGAATAATACCCTGCTTGGACGTGCTTGACGGCCGCGTAGTTAAAGGGATCAATTTTGTAAATTTCAAGGACGTCGGCGATCCCGCCCTGTGCGCGGCGGAATACGAGCGGCAGGGCGCGGACGAAATCGTCCTGCTCGATATATCGGCTACTTACGAGGAAAGGCGCACCATGGTGGATGTCCTCAGGAAGACCGCCGAAAAGGTTTCGGTACCGCTGGCGATCGGCGGCGGCATACGCACGGTCGACGATTTCCGCGAGATGCTGGACGCGGGGGCGGATAAGGTCTCCATCAATTCGGCAGCCGTGGAAAACCCGGATCTGATCCGCGACGCCGCCGGGCTTTTCGCAAGCGAGCGCGTCGTGCTCGCGATCGACGCAAAGCTGGCGGAGGGATCAAATGGTGAAGATGAAAAAGAAATGAAGTGGAATGTCTACGTCACGGGAGGCCGGACCGATACAGGCATCGACCTGGTTGAGTGGGCGCGACGCGGCTGTGAGCTCGGCGCCGGAGAGATACTCCTGACCTCGATAGACACTGACGGGACAAAGGCCGGGTTTGACCTTTCGATGCTCCGTGCCGTCTGCGCGGCAGTGAATATCCCGGTCATCGCCTCGGGCGGCGGCGGAGATCTCACTTCGTTTGTGGAAGTCTTTAAGGAGACTCCTGTGGACGCCGCGCTTGCCGCGTCTATCTTCCACTTCGGTGACTATACGGTCGGCGATTTGAAAGCCGGGCTGCGCGACCACGGTATCCCTGTGCTGTAAGCCTGCGGGTATAATATTTATTATGGACGAAACGAAGGATCCCCTGCGCGACAGGGCTGCCGGCGCATTTAAAGTTTTCGAATACGACGAACTTGACTCAACGAACGACGAGGCGAAACGCCTTGTGAAAGAAGCCGTCATTGAGGGACAAAAGGAACCGTCCCCTTTGTCCTTGCCTCTTGACGGACTATATGGCAGCGTCGTGACGGCTCGAAGACAGAACGCCGGCAAGGGCAGGCGGGGCAGGGCTTTCTTCTCACCTGGCGGGGACAGCGTCTACGCCAGCTTTATACTTCGCCCGCCGGAGCGCCCGGCCGAGCAGCTCATCACAGCCTTCGCGGCCGTCGCCGTCTGCGAGGCCATAGAGAAAACGACCTCTTGCAAGCCCGGCATCAAATGGCTCAACGACATAATAGTAGACGGGAAAAAGGTATGCGGCATCCTGGCCGAGGCCGTCCCGCAGGCGGTCATCCTCGGCGTCGGCGTCAACATCAACCTGGACGAAGACGACCTGCCGAATAATCTGCGCGGGACCGTGGGGTCGCTCCGCATGGACGCCGAAACACGCGAGCGGTTTTCCGATATGCTTATTGAATCGGTCTTCCGCTGTACACAGGACACAACGGAACCGTCCCCCTGTGTTATTTCCCCGCGTCCCGAACACAACAGAACCGTCCCCTTGTGTTCTTCGTACACCGCTCCCGCGCTTATGGACGCGTACCGGGCGCGCTCCATCCTGATCGGGAAGCCCGTCTATATCCTGCGCGAAGATGAAAAGACCCCCGCAACCGCAGTCGGCGTCGCCGACGACGGAGGCCTGGTCGTGCAGTATGAAAACGGCGGCGGCGCGACCCTGCGTTCAGGTGAGGTCAGCGTCCGCATTTAGCATTCGGCAAAATCGCATACCATGAGGATATTCGTTTACGAAGGCTTGCCTTCCCGCTTTTTCATCCCGTTTGCCTTTACGCTTTTGCAAAACCAATACAGCAAATACCCGATGGCAACGCCTGACGTGTTCAGGATCAGGTCGTCCAGTTCAGCGATGCCTTTATGGAATACGAACTGCATGGTCTCAATGAAAAAAGAAAACGCAAGACCGAGCGCCGCCGTGACGGCAAGGCTTTTTCTTTTCAACAGCATTGGCAGCAAGAACCCAAAGGGCACAAACCACCCGATGTTCCCCAAAAACAGCCATAGAAAATCGCCAAGCGCTGCATTGCGGTATGTGTCTATCAGGCTTGTGAATAATGCCAGATTGAGCTGCCGTTCGCTGTAGTAAATGCCGGGCCTTATAACAGTAATGTACAGCAGGGCCATCATGTAGATGGAGAACACGGCCAGGCAGACCGCTTTTTCCTTCAGGCAGACCGCTTTTCCCTTTCCTGATGCTTTCACGATATGCACTGCCCGCTCCACCCCTTATACAATTGCTTCTCTTCCCTGAAAACAATCGTGCGCTTTCAGGCCCTGCTCGTGATCTTCGCAGCGGATTTCCCCGGCGCCCCCGGGGCACATAACGCGCCTGCTGCGGCCCTGCTCGTGATCTTCGCTGCGGGCTTCCCCGGCGCCCCCGGGACACATAACGCGCCTGCTGCGGCCAAACGAGATACTCGCCGCGAGCTTCCCCAGCACCCCCATGGGCACGATGCGCGTGACCGCCGAGGTGAGCCGCCCGAATTTCCGGTAGAACAGGTTGAACAGCAAGTAAGCCCTGCGCTGCGCCCTGCTTTCGGGGAAGCGGCGGATGATGCTCCGAAAGGAGTAGAACCGCTTGTACATCTGCCTGTACCCCGCGAGAAGCTCGCCCTCAGTCATGCCCAAAGGCCTGAACACCACATTTGAAGTGTTGTATTTCCCAAGATCACGGTCGATGATCCTCCCGGCGGCATCCATCCACCTGTGCAGCTCCGTTCCGGGATAGGGCGTAAGTATATGGGAGGTCAGAGTCTCTATCCGCATTTTTTCCAGCCAGTCAAGGGTGCGCTCGAATGTGCCTTTGCCATCCCCATCCAACCCGAAAACCATGCTGGCGTTGATCATGATCCCCCTGCTGTGTATGGCTTCGACAAGCCCTTCATACTGCCTGACCTTGTTATCCTTGTTCACGCTCTCCAAAGATATAGTGTTGATCGATTCAAACCCGATGAACAGGCTCATGCAGCCGGTCCTTGCCATAAGATCAAGCAGGCCCGGGTATTCAAGAATCTTCGTCGTTACCGCCGCGCTCCAGACAAGGCCCATGCCGGATATCCCATTGAGCAGCTCACGCGTATAGCCCGGATCGCCTATGAAATTATCGTCGATGAAAAGGATATGCCGGGTCCCAAGATTCTTGATATCGCTGATCACATGAGGGATAGGGCGCCGTACATAGAGCCTGTTCGCGCAACTGTTGTAGCAGAAGCTGCAGCGGTTCGGGCAGCCCCTGCCTGTCAGCACCACGTTGGAATAGAGGTAATGTTTTTGCCCGCCAAAACCATAGTGCGGGGAAGCGATCTCATCACCGCGGAAACCTTCCATGTCGGAGTATTCCTGATTCAGACAGCCGGCTTCGGCGTCCCGGACGATCCTTGCCCAAACCCTCTCGGCCGGGCCGATACAGATTGCGCTGAAATGCTCCCGGCATTCTTCCGGGCAGCATGTAATGTGAATGCCGCCGGCTACGACAGGAATGCCACGGCTCATGAACGCGGCAGCGATCCGGCAGGCGCGCGGCATAACGTCCAGCGTTATTGTGATGCCGACCAGATCCGGGCCGCAATCAAAATCGATCCTTTCCACATTTTCATTGACGACCGATACTTCGTGCGCGTCAGGCGTCAAGCTTATAAGCGTCAGCAGCGCAAGCGACGGCGACAGGCGTGTCTTAAGGTCGGTATCCATAGGCCGCTTATTCATTTTGGGCTGGATAAGAAGGATCTTCATGTCTTCCTCAATTCCGCACCCCGGCGCCGGCACAATCCTATCCCCGTCGGCACAGCAGCACATAAGCCAGATCGGCAAACACGACAGTCGTCCAATGAATAGCAATAAATAATGTAAATTTTTCAACGATTCCGGAAGGCTCGTTGAGCACCATTACGAAAAATACCGCTATAGCGACCAGGACCAGGACAACCGCCACCAAAAGGCAATTGTTCAGTACCGCTGTCTGGTATTCATCATATGGGCGGCGGGACGTAACGAGAAGGATAACAACAAGGATAGTCACTGCTATCATAGCCCAGGCAATATAATGATGGCGTCCGGCGGCAAGAAAATCGCCCCCAAACCCGCTTTTCCCCGGGAGCACCAGGAAGGCCCATGTGTAGAAGGCCGTGAAAAGGCTGATGAAAACCGCGTTGACCACCGGGGATTTGATAAGACGCTTCATTTTCTGTCTTCCTCCTTAAAAATGAACAGGGACTCTATTGATACGCCAAACAGTTTTGCCAGGTCATAAGCAAGCCAAATTGACGGGTCAAATTTCCCTGTTTCGATTGCGTTGATCGCCTGGCGCGAGACAAACACCCGCTCCCCCAGCTCTTTTTGCGTGAGGCCGAGTTTTTCCCTGTATACCCTGACTCTGTTGTGCATACGCTTACCTCCAGCTGTATGTATTGTACATGCGCTTCCATCCGGCCGCGTGTAAGGTTTACCTTGGCTCTGTAGTGTATACGTTTTTCTCCGGCCGTGTGTAAGGTTTACCTTACATGTTTTATCAGAAAAAAACAGCCGTGTCAAGTAAACCTTACATCTTTTTTATTTGCTTTTTTTCAGGTTCTCGGTTTTCTTCATGCGAGCCAAAAGACGGCAGACCGGGAAAACAGTCCTAAACCACTGAAAAAGTACAAAAGTACCAAAGTACCAAAGTACCAAAGTACCAAAAGTACGAGTTGATTGGCAAGTGGAAACCAGTGGAAACCGGAAGTGGGGTTCCTGCCGCGAATCTTCTACTTTTTGTCCCAAAATCGAACTTACGGGCGATTTTTGCACCGTTTTTTCCTCCGAAAGACATAAATCGCTTGTTTTAGCAGCTGAAACCGCAAAAAAACTACCCGCAACTTCGTTTTTGGGACATTTTTTCATAATTTTCTGTATATTTGCAACACGTCAAGGGAATGAAGGAAAGAAGGGAGGGAGGGAGGAAGGGAAACTTCGGTTGCCCGCGGAATCACCCATGCCGGATAGGCTGAAAAAAATAGTCAAGTATGTACCGGTAGACTGACGCCGTTTTTCTTTGCGTCAACCCATATTTTCTTTTGGGTCACCCCTTGCTTGCCTCCTGCGGCTATTTATTTTTCACGTGGTTTTTTCAGATTCCCGGTTCTCTTCATGCGTTCGCGCAGCAAGGCCTCCACCTCTTCGGGGGGGACGCCAAGTTCGTTCAGCATGACGACCAGGTGGTAGATGAGGTCGCCAGCTTCGCCCACCAGAGCCTCGCGTTCCGCCTCCGCTGCCTTCAGATTTTTTGCGGCGATAATGGTTTCGGCCGCCTCTTCGCCGAGCTTCTTGAGTATCTTGTCAAGCCCCGAATCAAAGAGATAGACCGTATAGGAGCCTTCCTCCCGCTCGGCCCTGCGCCGTTCCACGATCTCATAAAGGTCTGTAAGTATATCAGGCATCTATTCCTCCGTTCCTCCGCTCCTGCGCACTGGCAATTAGATTCCGGGCGCGCCCAGGCTTTTAAAAACCTTCATCTTTGCCCTGACGCAATAGTTCAGCTTTCTTCCGGCTTTTCCCGGTAGACCGGCTCTGCGAAGAAACACGTGGCCTCTCCGGTATGGCACGCCGGCCCCGTCTGCTCGACCCTTACCAGCAGGGTGTCGTCGTCGCAGTCGCCCGTGATGCTTACCACACGCTGCACGTGGCCGGACTCCTCCCCCTTCTGCCAGAGGCGCTGCCGCGAGCGGCTGTAAAACCACGTATAACCCGTCTCGACCGTCCTGGCGAGCGACTCCTCATTCATATACGCGAGCATGAGTACCTCGCCCGTGCGCGCCTCCTGTATGATTGCCGGGACGAGCTCCTGCTTGCCGAAAAATGCCGAAATCTTTTTCTCATCCATAATTCTATTGTACACTTTTTCAGGGCTCGATTATGAGGATATCGCGGATATAGTCTTCCTTCTGGTGATAAATGCGCCGGACCTCTATGGTATCGCCGACAACCTCGTAAATAACGATATACGGATCTGTGATATAGGCACGGTATGGCGTTGTGAAGCCTCGCCTGGCGCCGAGCGAAAACCCGAGCCTGGGATTGCCCTCCAGGTTGAGGACGGAGTCCATTACGCCGTTGAGAATATGGTCGATCCGTTCCTCCGCAGCACCGTTTGCCCGCATAAACTCGCGAAACCGCTCCATATCCCGTATCGCAAAACTATGATATTTTATTATCATGCTTCTTTACTTTTTAGGCCGAGCCTTTCCCTGACCTCAGCATCTGTGTAAGTTCTGCCACCGTTTCTCATCTCCTCGTCGACAGCCCGCATATCGGCCAGGAACCGCAGCATCGACTTTGAGTATTGCCAGATTTCCGCGTCCACCACTATATATTTGGCGGTTCCATTTTTGGTAAGTACGACTTCATTGCCCTCGTCGACAGCGGACAGGACCTTGTTGTAGTTTGTCAGTTCGGAAATCGGTTTTGTAACAAGCATGTTCTGCATTCCTTCCTTTCGACAATAATTATATCCGGCTTTTTGTTATTTTGCAAGGATTCTTAGAAGAATGTCTCTAAGCATTACGGGACAATGGGGGACAATGGGGACGGACCTTTTTGTCCTGCGAAATAGGCACAAAAACCGAAAAGGGGTCTTGTTTTTGCCGACAGGGCGCAAGCGAAACGTTACTTGCGCCCCTGTGGGTTTCTGCTTTGCTTACTTGATGTTCACTGTAATGGTCACGATTGTCGGCGCGCTTTTCTTCTTGCCGACGCTGATCGGCACGAAGGCCCCGTTCACGATTATCGCCTCACCGTCGGCGTCCGTCATGTACGTCCCTTCTGCCCAGAGCTCGAGCTGCAGCTTGTAGCTCTTGCCCAGCGCGGGCCGCATGCCTTTCTTGTTCATCGGGCGCTGCGGCGCCTTGCCGTCCTTGAAGTAGACCGTCCACTCGCCCTCGCCGCTGCGGATGAGCTCGAAGCCGTTGTTGCCTACGGTGTTGTCGAACTTCATCTTCTTGACGCTCTCCTCGCTTATCCGCACCTCGCCGAGCTTGACGTTCGCGGGCGTCTTAAGATCCAGCCCGACGGTCTCGCCCTTTAGCGGCGCGGTCTTGTAGAGCGTCGCGGTCTTCCTGTTAACGACCGGTTTTGACTTCGTCTGCACAGGCGTTACCTTCGTGTTCGTTGTGGTCGTGACCGTATGGCCATTCTTCAGCTTCACCTTGAACCTGATGCTGTACGCCTGTTTCGGCGCGCCCTTGTTCGGCTTCGGCACGATCCTGAAGCTGAGCCCGTCGATGATCTGGTTGCCGTCCTTGTCCAGCTCGACCATGAAGTCCAGGCTTTCATCCACCAGGTTTGGCATAAGTATCTTCACGCCGTTCTCCGCGATTTCGGACATCGTGTTTGCCGGCTTGATCATCACGGTCGCGCCAGACTTCGGGTTCGCAATGTCGATCTTCTCCTTGCCCAGTGTCGCGGTCGCTGCCGTGACGTTCTTGTCCGATATGTTCAGCGTGACCGCCGCGGTTTTCACGGCCACGCCGGGCGCCGAGGCCTTCGGCCCGATGTTCAGGACGTAGGCCGTGCCATATTTTGACGCTTCATACAGCTCGTCTGCGCTCTTGACATAGAGGGCTGCGCTGTTACCGTCCGCGGAGGGCTCAAGCCCTATCGCCCTGCCGAGTGTGGATCCCGGCGTGAACGCCTGGACAGCCAGCTTCTTCGGCTTCTTTATCTGGTAGCTTTTTATCTCCCAGTCAGTTATCACTGCGTTCGCGCCCTGCGGCGCCAGCCGGATATCGGCAATCTTCGCTTTCGCGTCGGCTTCCGCGTTGTCCCCGTACGCCGAACCCGCGGGCAGGGCCGGGTGCTGGAGGTTCACGGTAATGGCCTTCGGCGCTGCCGTATAGCCCATACCTTCCGTGCTGTAGGCTGCCGATACAGCCAGCGGGAGGGTGATCGGCCACTGGTCCTTCCACGTTTCCTGTGCGCTGCCGTCGCCCGGGTCATAGGCGACCGTCACCCTGATGGCCGCGTTGCCCTTCACGGTGGACGCGTTCGGTTTGACGCTTATCTCGATCCC
>Ga0082212_10012457_pt1 | contig 10709 bp, 1 predicted proteins | sample TergutNt197P3_FD_71548 | JGI IMG/M metagenome (GOLD analysis project Ga0082212, IMG submission 71548) | Neocapritermes taracua P3 segment gut microbial communities from Petit-Saut dam, French Guiana - Nt197 P3 | ecosystem: Host-associated > Arthropoda: Insects > Digestive system > Gut ...
AAAACGCCCCCACCGCGCCCGCCGCCGAAAACGCCCCGCCCACCGCGCCCGCCGAAAACGCCGCGCCCCCGCGCTCCCGCCTGCGCCGCCTCCTGCCGGACATCATCAAGGCCGCCGCCGCGCTGCTCGTCATCGGGCTGGCCGGCGCCCTCTGGCTGAAGCCGCCGCTCATCAGCTCCACCGCCCCCCACGCGAGCTACACGCTTCGCGGGCAGACCTTCACCGATGCCACGCTGTACCGCGCCTTGGCCGTGCCGATGCGTTTCTACGTCGCCCTGCCCGAAAAGGTCGCCGACCGCTACCAGTGGTTCGCCATTGACCGCCGCCGCGAGGTCGTCGCGCTGATGGACGGCCCGCCCGAGCACACCTTCCTCGGCCTGCCCGCCGTGAAGCGCAACGCGCCGCTCGGCCTCGACCTCGAGTTCCGCACGATTGACGAATCGGTGTGGTACGTGTTCTTCTTCCCGGACGCGATCGTTTTCTCCAACGACACGCTCGCCGTGCGCCTCGACGCGAAGAAACCTGCCCGGCAGGATGAAATATAGTGTTTAAACCTTAGCCCCTCGGGCATCGCGGGACACGGTGCGCTACCTCAGTAGCAGCACCGTGCCGTTGCCGAGGGGGCGGATGGAGATGTCGGAGAAGGTGACGGTATGGTGCATGTTGGCGGGGGTGCCGGGGGCGCACACGCCGAAGCCGATGTAGAGCTCGTTGCCGAAGAGGGCGGCCGTGTCGTCGTACATGTACGCGCCGCCGAAGGCGGTGTCGAAGGCGACCCACGGGGCGCCGGGGGTGTCTTCGCGGTAGGCGTAGGTGAACACGCCTTTCGCGCGCGTGAGCCGCAGGCGGAAGGGGTTCAGCATGGGGCCGGCCCATGCGCCGGCGTCAGCGACGTTCGCGTTGCCGGGGAGGCGCTGCTTGACGTTGAAGCGCCCGGTGTTGCTGTCCGCGATGGCGGCGGGGGCGATGAAGGGCATGCCGACGGGCAGGTCGTTGCGCACCATCAGGTACCCCTTGCCGCTGCCGTACTGCGGGTCGATGTGCATGTTGAGCGTCGCCTCGAAAACGAAGTCGCGCAGGGTGAGGCGCTGCCAGACGAAATGGTGGTTCTCGCCCGTGCCGCTCAGGTCGCCGCCCGCGCTGGCGACGGTGACGGAGCCATCGGGGTTGAGCCTGTGCCAGCCGAGGCGCGGGGCGTTGAAGGTGCGCCCTTGCCAAGGGCCGGCGCTCTGGAACACGTCGGTCCCCTCGGGCGGCGCGACGGGCGTGAACTGCACGGTGGGGATGACGGCGCGTTCGACCGCGCCGCCCCATTCGAGGATGATCGCGCTGTCCCCGGCATCCTGATAGTAGTCGAGGCGGACGCGATAGACGCCGCCCGTGAGCGTGCGCGTGGCCTGCTGGGTGGTGACGGCGCCGCCGCTCCATTTGTTGACGAGGCAGTCGCCGTCGAGCCAGAGCGCACAGCCGTCATCGACGGTGACCCAGAAGGTGTAGTCGCCGTCGAAGGGGACGGTGAGGTCGCCGTGCCAGACGACGCGGACGTGCTGCGTGGCGGGGATGTCGGGGTGCAGGCGCGCGCCGCCGGGGATGCGCTGGTTGGGCGTGGGCGCGGCGGTGACGCTCATGGCGAACGCCTCGGCGGTGTTGTACGCGAGGTAGAAATTGGTGTAGTAGTTGGCCCACAGGCCCGCGCCCGTCGCGGCGGCGTAGGCGATGACGGGGTAGGCGTCGGAGTAGGCCTCCTCTTCCTCGGGCGCGGGCCCCACGGCCACGACGCGGTAGAGCATCCGCTGGTGCAGGACGGGGCTGGGGTCGGTGAAGGTGTCGCCCTGCGTCGTGCCGAGGATGGACCAGCCCTCGCCGTCCGCGCTGCGCTCGATGCGGTAGGATTCCTGTGCGCCGTTCTCCACGTCCCAGTCCAGGCGGACGCCGCCGGGCAGGATGGTGAAGTGCACGGGGTCGGGGGCCAGGATCAGGTGGTCCGAGGCGTTGCCTGACCAGCCGTAGAGCTCGAGCTCGTTGATGTTGCCGTTCCACTGCACGCCGTCCGAGCGGTAGATGAAGATGTACCTGAAGGGCTTCTGTATTTCCGTCTGCAGGGTGATGAGTTGTTCCGCGACACCCACCTGAAACGTCCCCAGGCGCGTGGCGTTGGCCATGTTGGTGTAGTCCGGGTCGTTCGTGCCGTACAGTTCCGCGCCGTTGAGCCGCGGCACAAAACTGTTGCGTGCCGCGAAGCGGAAGAACCGGACGCAGTAGGGCGCCGCAAGGTCCACGCCGATGGCGGGGTTGGTCTCGTAGAGATCGACGAAGGACGTCACGCTGTTGTCGAACATCTTGTCAATTTCCCTGCCTGCCTGATAGACAGGATAGTGCAGGCCGAGGAGGGACATCTCCGGTCGGATCGCCGTGAGGCCGTTCGGGCCGTGCTCGTCGCGCTCGATGTGGATGCAGGAGATGAAGGAGACGTGGGGACCCTTCTCGCCCTCGAGGGGGGCGGGGTCGGCGTTCACCAGCGCGGCCACCTTGTAGTAGTAGCGGATGCCGACGCTGATGCCCGTGTCCGTCCACGTCAGCCCGTCGATGCCCTCGGGCGTGACCAGCGTGTAGGGCCCGCCGGGGCTGGTGGCGCGATAGACCATCACCGACGAGATGACCGAGCCGACGTTGTGCAGCGTCCACGTCAGCACGGCGTCGCCGCCGAGGGGCTCCGTGCCGGTGACGCTCAAATCCTGCGGCGGCCGTGGCGCGACCGGGGCCTGCACGAACTCGAGCTCCGCGATGTTGCCGTACTGACCGTTCGGCGAGCAGTAGCGTGCGTAACGGGCCGTCACGGGTATGTCGAACATCTCCTCCGACACGGCGCTGATGGAGGGTTGGTTGGTTATCGTATTGAGAAGGATGGGATTGGTGAAGTCAGGGTCGTCCGCCGCCTCGAACCAGCCGTTGACCATGCGGCCCGGGAACGTGCGGCGCGGCACGAAGCGCAGGCCCACCAGATCCTTCGCCTCGCCGAAGTCCAGCCCCGTCCAGTTGCCGCTGCCCTCCACCGCGTCGTAATACGTGTTGACGTCGCCCTCGAACACCCTCGCGCCCGTCATGCCGCCGTTCTGGTAACTGCCCTGCGTCCCGATCCATTCCCCCGGCGTGGCGCTGCTCGCGCAGGCCGTGAACGTCGCCGACGTCGAGCTCCCCTCCGTGTTGTGCGCGATGAGGCGGTACAGCGTGTCCTGATACACCCGCAGCGACATATCCCGCCACGCGGTCGTGCCGGCCCCCGTGTAATACTGCTCCGCCACCGTGCCGAAGTCCGCCTCGTGCGAGAACTTCCGCTGGACCTCGTACAGTATGACCGTGGTGTTGGCGCGGTCCCAGAACAGGTTCATGCGCCAGTTGATGCTCCCCTCAAACACCACCACCGGCGCGGCGGGCGCGGCCGGGGCAGGGTCGTTCCCGTAGAACTCCACCTGCGTGAAGTTGCCGCCGTTGCCCGTCGGCGCGAGGAAGCGCACGAACGCATAGGCCTTCAGCGCGGCGCGTGTGTTGAACGTCGATTCCAGCCACGTCGTGACGTTCCAGTTGTTGGGCGGCGGCGGCAGCGTGAAAATCGTCTCCGCATCCGAGAAGTCCGCCGTGTTCGCGCCCTGGATCAGCACGCCGCCCGTGCGGCCGCCCTGCCCGTTGCGCCCCGTGTAGCGCACGCGCGTGATGACCTTCGGCGACTCCAGCCCGAAGCCCGCCCATGCGTTGTTCCCCCATGCCGCGTCATAGAACGTGTTCACGTCCCCGTCGAACGCCTTGCCCGCCGCCACGGCCAGGTTGCCGCCATAAGGTCCGCCCTCGTCGCACAGGACGATCATCTCCCCGAACTCGTTCGTCACCGCGAAATCGTTCAGCCTCTGGTCGAACCACTGCGCCGAACACACCGCCGCCGCGCACACGCACGCGGCCATCACCATCCCACCACGATAGGTTTTCATAATCACTCCGTTTGCCAACACCCGAACACGTTACACACCAATCACCATTGTGCGGGAATGATATCCCATTCTGCGGCGCGTGTCAAGAAGAGAGTTTTCCGTCCGCCACGCACGCACCGGACAGGGTTGCCTCCCGCCCAGAGACTCAAAGCGCAGAGAGAAGCGCGGAGTTGTGAGGGGACACAAGGTGGTGCGGGAATTTCTGCCCGCACCACCTTATTCCTAACTCCTACTTGCCGGGAGCGCAGGGCTTCCACCCTGCCAAATAATAAATGCAAGGCGGAAGCCTTGCGCTCCCGGCGATTCCTAATTCCCCAGATACACAGGAATCCCGTATTTCACTTTATTGGCGGTCACCGTCCCCGTCCCCAGCCCAATCAAACCGCCCTCGTGCGGAATCATCAGACCAGCATAACTCACACTGGCGGTCTTGTGCGCGAGTTTGCCGCTCTTCGCGTTGTAGCCGTCGTAGTAGAGTTTGAACGAGCCCTTGAACACGCCCGTCTTGGCGGTGTAGGAGAGGGTCGCGAGGGAGGGGTTCAGACCGCGCAGGGCCTCGTAGTCGTACTTGACCTCGCCCTTGGGCTTCTTCGGCTCAGTGCCCTTGTCGATGGACAACATCAGCCCGTTAGGTTTGACGGGGATGTCCAGCGGGAACACCTCCTCGGCCCAGCTGCCGGCAATCAGTTTTGGGTCGGGCGAGGGCAGACCGTCCGGCACGTCCGCGCTGAAACGCAGCCCGGAGGGCGCGTTCTCAGCCTTCGTACCGTTGCCGAAGTACCCGCCCAACACGTCCAGCGCATACGCGAACGGGCCGCCCTTCTTCGGGTCGGCGCAGACCCAGTCCATGCACCACCCGTAACCCGTGTCCACGAGAACCTGTTTGGTGTCGGTGTCGATCCACAGCAGGCCGCCGATGAAACCCTTCTTCAAGTACAGCGGTTTGAACAGCGCGACGGCCATCCAACCATCCTCGTTGAGGAAGTCGAGGAGTTTGCCGCTCCCCGACACCTTCGTGCCGTCCGCAAGCACGCCCGCATATTTCACCACACCGAGGTTGCCCACGGAGAGGGAAACATACCCCTTCGTCAGAGACGGATAATCATCCGTCTCTACAAATGCCGTCCCCCGTAGAGACGGATGATTATCCGTCTCCAACAACGCGACATTGTACACCCCCCTGAATTTATCGAGCCGCCCCTGCGCCGCCAAGGCCTTCTTGTCCGCGAACACCGCCCTCGCGCCGTCCACGGAGAACGTCCCGTTGACCTTGCCGCCCGCGACCGTGCCATAGAAACGGTCGCCCTCCATCGTCACGTCCAGCGTCTCCGCGTTGTTCTTCGTGGAGGCCGTGAACCGCTCCAACGCACCCACAGGCTTGCCGGAGAAACTCACCGATGCGTTTTGCATCACGGCCTTTGCGGAGACCGTCCAGTTGGTGGTGTAAGACACGACCTTAGTCGCCTTGTCCGTGGTCTTCTTCACCCTCATCGTCGCCTTCAGCGTCACCGTGCCGCGCACGGTGTTGTTGTCGTCATACACAAACCCGTCATACGCCGTCGTGACAAGCAGCGGCGCGGCATCCTCCGTGTCCTCCGCATCCGAGAGGTACGGCGGGGTCTCCACCCATTGCGCCGTGACGGTCATATCGCCCACCGAGCCGAGCGCGATGCCCGCGACATCCCACCCCGCGAAGGCGTACCCCGTCACTTTCGGCAACGGCGCGAACTCAAAACCGTCCTCGACGGTGTACGTGTCAGGGTTCGGGTTCGCCGCGCCCTTCGTGTTGGCGTAGGTGATGGCGTAAGGCACAACCGTCCACACCGCCGTCAGCGTCACGTTCCCGCCCGCCGCCGCCGTGAGGTTGCTCACCGCCTGTCCGTCCGCATAGACCGCTTCCGTCACCCCGTTGGTCGCCCACCCCGCGAACGTGTAGCCCGCCCGCGTGAACGCGTTGGAGGCCAGCGCCTGTTCCGCGTCATAGACGAAGCCCTGCGTGCCCATCGTGCCGCTGTCCGCGCCGCCGCCGCCGAAGCCGACCGTGTACGCGTTCGCCGTCCACTGCGCCGTGTTTGTCCGCGCCCCCGTCGAGCCCAGCGCGATGCTTGCGACATCCCACCTGTCGAAGGTGTATCCCGCCACAGGGGGCAGATCCGCAAACGTGACGCCGCCCTCGACGGTGTACGCCGCCGGGTTCGGGTTCGCCGCGCCCTTCGTGTTCAGGTAGGTGATCGGGTACGTCACGACCGCCCACTGCGCCGTGGCCGCCTTCGCGCCCGTCGAGCCGACCGCGATGCCGGAAGGCGCCCATCCCGTGAACGTGTAGCCCGCCGCATTCTCCAGCGGCTCAAACGCGAGCGGGAGGTCCTCGACGGTGTACGCCGCCGGGTTCGGGTTCACCGCGCCCTTCGTGTTCTCGTAGGCGATCGGGTACCCCTCGGCGAACCACACCGCCGTCAGGTCCACGACTGCGCCCGCCGCCGCCGTGAGGTTGCTCACCACCTGCCCGTCCGTATAGGCCACCGTGGTCACCCCGTTCGTCGCCCACCCCAGGAACGAATGCCCCGCCCGCGTGAACGCATTGGAGGCCAGCGCCTGTTCCGCGTCATAGACGAACGCCTGAGCCGCCATCGCCCCAGCCCCGCCGCCGCCGTTGAACGCCACCGTGTAGGCGTTCGCCGCCCACGCCGCGACAATTGTGTGCGCCGAGGCGGTCTTTACGATTATCGCATCCGTTACGGCGGAACCGCCGACGTTCCCCAGCCTCCAGCCCGCAAACATGTAGCCCGTCCTTTCCGGTGCGGGGAGTGTGCCATAGGCACTGTCATACGTCACCGTCTTGCCCAGTCCGTTCGTCCCGCCCGTTGCGCCGTTGTAGTCGAACGTCACGGTGTATTGCTTTGCCGTCCACTGCGCGGTGGTCGTCTTTTCGCCCGTAGAGCCCAGCGCGATGCCTGAAGGAATCCAGTGCGAGAACGCATAGCCCTCCACGTCCACGTCCAGAAGTGCAGCGAAGGTGACGCTGTCCGTGACGGTGTACGTCGCAGGGTTCGGGTTCGCCGCGCCCTTCGTGTTCAGGTAGATGATGGGGTACGCCACGGCTGTCCATTTCGCGTAAACCGTCCCAGCCCCGTCCGTGTTCCATGCCGACATCCCGCTTACGCCCATCGCGTCCGTATAATACTGCGCCCCGCCGCCGTTGAGGCTTTGGAAATACCCGCCGAAGATGTACCCCGCCTTCGTCGGCGCGGTCACGTCCGATGTGGGCAGGGGCGCCCCGTAGGCCGCCGTCACGCTCGGCGTTCCGCCCGTGCCGCCGTCAGGGTCTAGCGTCACAGTGTAAGATTTCCCCGTCCACCGCGCATAGAGCGTCTGCGTGGCCGTGACATCCTTGTCCCAGTTCCGTGCGGAGGCGAGGTCGGCGGTGTAATACTGCATGCCGCCCGTTGCCGCGCTCGTGTCGTAATACCCGCCGAAGGTGTACCCTGTGCGGGTCGGTGCGCTTCCGGTCAGCGTCGGCATCGGCTGCCCGTAGGTTGCAGGGGAACTCACGCTCGGACCGCCCGTGCCGCCGTTCGCGCTGAGCGTGATGGCGCACGACTTCACCGTCCACTTCGCGTAAATCGTCCCGTTCCCGTCCGTGTTCCATGCCGACATCCCGCTCACGCCCATCGCGGCGGTGTAATACTGCGCCCCGCCGCCGTTGAGGCTTTGGAAATACCCGCCGAAGGTGTACCCCGCCTTCGTCGGCGCGGTCACGCCCGATGTGGGCAGGGTCGCCCCGTAGGTCGCCGTCACGCTCGACGTGCCGCCCGTACCGCCGTCCTTGTTCAGCGTCACGGTGTAGGTTTTCCCCGTCCACCGCGCCCACAGCGTGTGCGCGGCGCTTTGCGTCACCGTCGTCAACGCCGTCACCTGCGACCCGCCGCTCGCCGCCGAGGTCGTCCACCATCCCGCGAAGGTGTAGCCGTCCCGCGTCGGGTTCGGCGACGGCAGGATGTACGTGCTGCCGAACGTCTGCGTGGTGACCGTGCTGGCGGGCGTGCCGCCGTTGCCGTTGAACGTCACCGTCACCGGGTTGCCCGTCCAGTGCGCGTACAGCATGTGCGGTTCCGTCTGCGTGACCTTCGTGGCGGTCGTCACCTCCGTCCCGCCCGTCGCCGTAGTCCACCACCCCGCGAAGATGTAACCTGTACGGTTCGGGTCCGACGACGGAAGGGCATAATTGTTGCCGCTCACCTGCGCCACGTTCTGGCTCGTCGGCGTGCCGCCGTTGCCGTTGAACGCCACGTTGAATGTGATTGGCGGCTGGTATTCATAACACCCCATGTCCACCGTCAGGTTGCGCCCACCATCCCTGATGCGTGTGTTGCCGTCAAGGTCATACGAGCCAGCAGCGTAATCATTGGACCCAGTATCGATGCACAGCGAGGACAAGGTGGGGTTGGAATCGTAGTACAGACGAAAATTATTTGTTGCCGCATTTACAAAGCGCGGGTCTGCGTTGATGTTCGTTCCGGCAACCAGCGGTGTGGCACCGACACAGGAAAAGGTAAATGTACCACCAGTGTAGTTGGACGATGTGCCGCTCGATACCGTATTCCCCCACACGATGCAGTTCCTCCATGTACCGTTATATGTCCCACCGCCACTGTTTGCCGTATTCCCCGTTATCGTGCAGTTGACCAGTATGGTGTAGGTGTTCACATTATAGTAGTTGTACACACCGCCGCCATTACTTGCCGAGTTACCCGTCACCAAGCAGTTTCTCATGACCAGAGTCTGGCCGCTAGAAAGATCATAATACGCTCCACCACCGTTATTGTTCGCCGAGTTACCCGATAGTATGCATTCGTTCAGAATGCTGTCCCACGCCCCGCCGCCGTTAGTGTTCGCCGAGTTACCCGTCAGCATGCAATTGTTCAGCGTGCCGTAATACGACCCGCCACCACGGTATGCTGTGTTGTTCGTCAGCATGCAATCGTACAATACACCGTAATACGATCCGCCGCCATTACCATAAGTACCACTACTACTTGCCGTGTTCCCCATCAGTACACAGTCCCTGAGTGTACCGAAACATGCCCCGCCGCCGTTACCAGAGGTACGCCCGTTCGTCAGCGTGAACCCGATGAGGATGGTGTTGACGTGTGCGCTATCCGACGACCCTAGCGTCGCGCAACGGCTCGTGCCGCCGCCGTTGATGGTGGTGGCCGCCGCGCCATTGGCGCTGGAAATCGTGAGCGCCTTGTTGTCCGTCGAGATGGGCGGGTACGTCCCGTTCGCCACGATAATCTTACTGCACACAGGCGCGAGGTTGATGGCGGCTTGGAAGGGGGCATTCGTCGTGACCCACGCGCCGCCTTCAACGCGATACCTCGTCGGCTCCACATAATACGTCACGGCAAGCGGCACGGGTTTCGGCGTCACTGGGGACGGCGTATATTCATACGCCCCCATGTCCACCACGCTGTTGTATGTGCGCGCGTTGCCGTCAAGGTCGTACGAGCCTGATGTATATGTGTTGCTCCCCTTGTCCTTGCACGGCGACCCCGACGGCAGTTGGAAACGCCCGCTCGCGGGATTCACGAACAGCGGGTCTTGCGCGATGTTCCCCGTGCCGCTTGGCAACGGGTCTGCGCAGGAATAGGTGAACGTCCCGCCGTTATAATTACTGATTCGGCCCCCCGTGCTGGTGTTCCCCCAGACGATGCAGTTCTGCAGTATGCCGTTATATGACCCGCCGCCACTGTTTGCCGTATTCCCTGTTATCGTGCAGTTGACCAGTATGGCGTAGTTGTTAACACTATGGTAGTCGTACACACCACCGCCACGACTCGCCGAGTTGCCCGTCACCAGGCAGTTTCTCATCCTCTGAGTCCGACTGGTGTCCTCATAATACACCCCGCCGCCGTAACGTCCTGCCGAGTTCCCCGCCAGCGTGCACTCGTTCAGCGTACTTCTACACGCCCCTCCGCCGTCATAACTTGCCGTGTTGCCCGTCAGAGTGCAGTTGTACAGCGTGCCCCCATACGCCCCGCCACCGTAGTTAGCCGTGTTCCCCGTCAGTGTGCAGTTGTACAGTGTGCAGTCATACGCCCCGCCGCCAAGGGCATAATCGACATTGGGGCCAACACCGGCTCTAACATGGTTTGCCGTATTGTTTGCCAGCATACAATTGTACAGTACGCCGTGATATGCCCCGCCGCCACAAGGGCTATTATCGCTTGCCGTGTTCCCCCTCAGCACGCAGTCCCTCAGCGTGCCGTGACATGACCCGCCGCCGTTGTTACCATTGACAGAACTTGTGGTTACCCACCCGTTCGTCAGCGTGAACCCGATGAGGACGGTGTTGGTATGATTATCCGCCCCTCCCAGCGTCGCGCAACGATTCTTCCCATCGCCATTGATGATGGTTTCTGCCGCGCCGTTTGAACCAAGGATGCTGGTTATCGTGATAGCCCTGTTGTCAGTCACCGAGAAGGCGTTGTATGTCCCGTTCGAGACGATAATCGTGTCCCCCGCAACGGCGTTATTGACCGCCACCTGAATCGTCAGCAACGGCGCCGACCAGCTCGTCCCCGTGTTGATGTTACTGCCGTCATTGCTCACATACCACGTCGCGGCGTTCGCTGTGAATGCCGACAACGCGAGCATGGCGAGGACGCCATGCGCTACCCTTCGTGTGAAAGTAGCGGCGGCGTCCCCGCCGCCGTTATCGGAGGC
>Ga0082212_10012458_pt1 | contig 10709 bp, 6 predicted proteins | sample TergutNt197P3_FD_71548 | JGI IMG/M metagenome (GOLD analysis project Ga0082212, IMG submission 71548) | Neocapritermes taracua P3 segment gut microbial communities from Petit-Saut dam, French Guiana - Nt197 P3 | ecosystem: Host-associated > Arthropoda: Insects > Digestive system > Gut ...
CCCCGGCGGGAAAGATTTCTGATCCGCTGATGTTCCACCCACTCCGGCGATTTGGAGCCTCTGGGAACAATTTCGACTCGGTCTTCCTCTTCGCGGGAAAGGGTTCCCCAGATTTCGTTCTCTCCGCCGAGTTCCACCACGTCCCACTTATTGAGCCGCTCGATTTCCTGGACGATGGCGTTGTATTTTTCCTTTTCCGTTCGGTAAATCGAGTCGGGAAAATTGAGCCGTTTGAGCGGTTTGTTCGTCGGCATCGCAATCACGTCGAGTTTGTAAATCTTCCAAAACTCGGACGCTTCCGTCATCCCTGTACCGGTCATCCCGGCAATTTTGTCGTACAGTTTGAAAAAATTTTGCAGTGTTACGGTTGCCAGCGTTTGGTTTTCCTCTTTGACCTTGACCCCTTCTTTGGCTTCGACGGCTTGGTGAAGTCCATCGCTCCAATTTCGTCCCGGCATGGCACGACCGGTGAACTCGTCCACAATCACGATTTCGTCGCCGTCAATCATGTAGTTGACATCGAGTTTGTACAAATGATGGGCTTTGAGCGCGTTGTCGATTAAATGGGGCCACTCCATGTTGCCTGCCGTATAGAACGATTCCACACCCACGAGTCTTTCGGCATGTCTCACACCGGCATCGGTCAGGTTGGCGGTATGCTCCTTCTCTTTGACCTCAAAGTCCGTACCTTTGATGAGTTGCCGGGCGATTTTATCGGCAAGACCGTATCGGGTTACATCATCGTGAGCGGGACCGGCAATGATGAGCGGCGTTCGCGCTTCGTCAATGAGAATGTTATCGACTTCGTCCACGATGGCAAAGTTGAGTTTGCCTTGAACCTGCTGGTATTGCGGCGGAAAGTTTTCGTCCCCTTTGGCGGCGAACTTCATGTTGTCGCGGAGATAATCGAAACCGAATTCGTTGTTCGTACCGTAGGTGATGTCGCACTGATACGCCTTTTGCCGGTCATCGGCTGGCATATTACTTTGGATGGCACCGACGGTAACGCCGAGCGAAAGATAGAGCGGACCCATCCATTCCATATCACGTCGGGCAAGGTAATCGTTGACGGTAACAACGTGAACCCCTTTGCTTTCGAGAGCGTTCAGATAGGCGGGAAGTGTAGCAACGAGGGTTTTTCCTTCCCCGGTCATCATTTCGGCAATCGCACCGCTGTGGAGCACCATTCCCCCCATGAGTTGCACGTCGTAATGGCGGAGACCGAGCACCCGGCGACCCGCTTCCCGACAGACGGCAAAGGCTTCAATGAGAATGTCGTCAAGAGTTTCCCCTTTGCGGAGACGTTCCCGAAATTCTTCGGTTTTCGCTTTGAGTTGTTCGTCGGAGAGTTTTTGGGTTTCCGGTTCGAGGGCGTTGATGGCTTCGACTCGTGGTTGTAACTTCTTGACGTATCGGGCGTTAGACGAACCGAAGAGCGAGGTGATGTAGGACTCGATCCCTCGTGTCAGAGCGTTGAAAAAGTCGCCGATGTTATCCCAAATGCGTTCTAAATCCATAAACCGTTGCCGAAGTCCTTTGACGTGTTGTCCGCAAAATCCATATAATCCGCCTAGTATAACGCAAGAAGGGAAAAGGACAAGACGTAACGGCGGGTGCGTCAAAAACGGCGGGACATGTAAGTTTTTCGGACGCTCTGGTTTTAACCTCAATGGAGCGTTACAAAATTGCGTCAGTTGTTGCCCAACAGGGCAGAAGAGAGTGGTACAAACGCACACATGAATTGGGACACACCCGGCAGAAAGGTTGAAATGACGATTGCCCGTCGTTGCATTTCACCGGCACTCCGCTATAATTGATGGAGTCGTTCACCTTTCACAAGTGCCATCCCCATGTCCCAGTCCAGTGAAAATCCTTCGGGCAACTGTTGCGCCCACCGAAAATGTTGTAAAAAAGGTTGCCTCGCCGTCATCCTCGCCGGATTGCTCCTCGTCGTGGGACTCCATGTAGTTCACCCGCCTCAATACGAAGCAACAGCCTCGATCCAGATACGTGCAACGAAAGTACCGTTCCTTAGCGTGAATACCGTACTGGACGGATACGACCAATTTGTGCAAACGCAATTTGCCTATATGCGGAGTCCGCAAGTGATCGACAGGGTACTGGAAGATCCCGATGTTGCTCGACTGCCGATTATCCTCAAACAGAAGGATCGCAGAGGATGGCTTATGAGGAATCTCCGAATCAAATCCGATGGCAACTCGGAAATCGTGGTGATCTCCATCAGGACGGATGCGGCAGATGCTGCCGAAAAAATTGTTAACGCCGTCGTCGAAAACTATTTTCAATTTATCGAAGAACTGGAACGGAGTACCAACACGACAATGTTATCGCAGTTGCAAATCGAAAAACGTCGGCAACAGGTGCTGGCGACGGGATTGCAGGAGAACATTCGTGCAAACACGAAGAAAGTTGCGGTGAAGGGAGAAAGCGTTCAAGGGGACTTTAATCGGAACGAAATGTTGTTGCAGGAGATTGCCGCCGCCGAAGTCGCACTGATAAAAATGCAGGCGGAACACAGAGCCGTTATGGAACGGATTGAACAGTTGAACCGCGTCCCTCTTTCGATTCTTGTGCAGTTTGATCCCGAAGTCGTCGCACTCAATCGTCAAAAAGATGAATTGTGGAAACAACGAAAAGAACTCCGATTGGATAATCCCAAAGGAGTGGAAATTCTGCACCAGATCAAGGAATTGGAAGACAAGATCGGCGAAATCGCCGACGCAGACGACGGCACGATGAAACTCATGCAGAATCACCTGCTCGCCGCCGAAGGGATGGATTTATTTGCTCTCGACCAAAAGATTCGGACGCAAGAAATCTTGCTGGAAGAATTGGCTAAACGGTATGCGGATCAACTGGCGAAGAGTGCGGACCGTTCAGAAAGTGCAGTGGATATTTCGTTTGACATGACTCAACTTGCCCGAACGAACAAAACCATTGACCAGATTGATGATCGAATCCTTGCGATTCAAGCGGAATCCCGGGCACCCGGTCAGATCAATTGGTTGACCAAAGCGATCACGTCACCATATAAGCGGTGCTGGTTGTTGTGGTGGTGGTTCTGAACGGAATTGTGCCTTCCGCGAATCAGCAATCGTCACGCAAAAGCCGAGAATCGAGAAACGGCAAGCGTGGCTACCGATTGAGCCTTATAGGCGGAACTCGGAGCGAATTCGGAACTTGCCTTGGAAGGGGAGGGCATTGCGGAATCGGCACCGGACTGCGACAAAGCACCCGCCATTCGATCCGCCGACTTCACAATGGCAAATGGTGAGGCATTTTCGCTATTTTCTGGTTGCTCTTCGCTCTCTTCCGGTTGCTGCGTCTGTACTTGGGTGAGTTCCGCTCTGGCTTTTGCCTCCGCCTGACGAGCCGCCGCAGCGACTTTGAGGTCTTGTCCCGAAGGACTTGCCGGTGCTAATGCCGCCGCCGCTACCGTTTGCATCTTGGCAATCGTCGCTTCGGGATCATTCGCTATCGGACTCGTGTCAATCCCCACAGATCCGCCGACGGCATAACCCTTGCCGTCAGGTCCGATCTGGTATTCGTAGGACGGTCCGCCGGTTACATAAGCCCCGCCAGCCATGACGTGTGCCATTTCGTGGTTTCGAACTTCCAAGTCTCTGGCTTTGAGTTCGTCGACCTGCTGCAACTCTTCCGGGGTCAATTCCCCGCCGGTCGGCAACTTTTCGGCTGTTTTGGCAATGATTTCCGCCCGTTTGTCGGCGTTTTCTGTGTCGGATTTGCCGACTCCCAGTGCTTTTTGGGTTGCCAGCGAGAGATCGAGAACATCGCCGGAGGCGGAATGAGGCTTGCCGCGGTCGGGATCAACGGCTTTTTCGAGCGGTTTTTGGGAGATTTGGTCGATGGCAGACCGCGACCGGCTGGTTTCGGGACTTTCAATCCACCGAACCGGATAACTGGAAAACGCCGACCCTATGTAAGTTTGTATCGAACTCACCGGACTCTCCCCGCATTGGGAAAAACCAACTACACCGCAGTATATCCCTAAAATCGGCAAAGTCAAATAAATAATTCAAATTTTTTCGCTTATCCGCAAAATCCTCTGATAAGGCAATTCGTGCAATTTTTCCGATTTTATTAGAAAATAATGCCGTTCAATCGTCTTACGTATGTACCTTAAACGGCGGTAAAAATCGAAAAACTGCCGCGTGAACGGGTGGAAACTTTGACTCCTCTTGACAGTTTCAAACTCATTTTCTATACTACCGACCGCTCTTGGGCGGATGTCAACAGAAAAGGAATGACCAACAAAAACTCTACTATTTTCGACCCAAACGTGGGGGGGGGGTAAACGCAAACCCTTTTCCAGTAAGGGGTTAGACAAAAAAGACGGATTCGGCGATTGGAAAAAAGCCGCCGAACGGGGACTTCCCGAAGGACAAGTTTTGCTCGGCGAGTGTTATCGTTATGGACATAAAGTTAACAAAAACGAGGCAGAGGCAGTAAAGTGGTATCGCAAAGCCGCCGAGCAGGGGAATGCCGAAGGACAGTACCTGCTCGGCTGGTGTTATCGTTTGGGAACGGGTATTCCCGCCGACATTATCGCTGCAATAGGGTGGTTCTACAAAGCGGCGGAACAAGGGCATGTTGACGCGCAATTTATGCTCGGTAACATTTTCCGTTACGGCGAGGAGGAGGTTGCCAGAAATGATACGGAAGCGGCAAAATGGTTTGCCAGAGCCGCCGAACAAGGGAATCCCGACGCACAGTGCCAACTCGGTTTGTGTTATGATGCCGGTATTGGCGTTCCCATAGACAAGACGACGGCGGTCCAATGGTTTCTCAGGGCAGCAGAACAGGGACTTGGCGATGCACAACACCTGCTTGGCGACTGTTATTATTACGGCTGGGGCGTACCCAAAGACGAAAAAATGGCAGAGGAGTGGCTTCGGAAGGCAGAGGAACAAGGAGTCGAAAGTGCCAGTACTCTTCTGCGGCGGGCAGAGCGGTGAATTGACACCCTCCCTTTTTTGCCCATACCTCAAAAGACTCATGTTTGTTTCAACGCGGCAACAGGCAAAAAACCATACCCAGCGGCTAGTAAACGAATCGGATGAATTGCACGTTTCCGGGAACCGTGTGCCATTTGAGCACAACACGCACTGCAATCGGAAACACCGAAGTCAATGTCCGGCTGACGCAGCGCACGAAAAAGAGGAGTACCAATCTGCAAAGAATGGCGGTAATTTTTTTGTTGCCCCCCCCAAAAACCCGCCATTCCGCAACAACCCCGTTCAATACGTTGCACATCTAAACCGGGAATCAATCGTAACAACTTTTCGGCAGGCATTTCGTCGGTTGCCAGTGATGCTGAAATTGCCAATCCTCGGCACGGTGCATGGTATCCCGCCCGATAGGGAACCGGATGAAAATCGTTTTGCAGTTTGTCCAACAGGTGATGCCGATGCACAAACGAACAAAAATCGAAAACATTTTCTGCCGTTAATCCTGAATCATTGTGATCGGGTAAATGTTGATAATCTTTCAATAAACAAGATGCCGATGCAGGTTCGAGAGTGATAATTTTGTATCCCAAGCGGATCAAATCCGACATTTGAGCGATATTGTACCGTGCCAGCCGCTCCGCCCGGTCTGCATGTCCAACGGAAAAAGAATGCAATCCCGACGAACGCTGACGCAAAGGAACATGTACGGAAAAACCGTTATGTTCCAATATTTGGACTGCCAATTCGGCAAGTTGCGGATCAAAATAATTGTCGAACGTGTCCACGAAGAGTGCCGCTCGTTCCTTTTCCGTTTGCTCCGGCGACAGGCGGTGCCGTAATGACGACCAGCGGATTTGATTCAGATAAGACCGCCGGGCAAGTGCCGGCATAAATCGCCGTTGCGGAATTTGTAACGTTTTTTCAAGAAACCAACGTACACTCCGGTTACGCATTGCCGCATTGAAAAAGCCGTTGACGGGAGTCAATTGATTCAGAATGTTATCAAGCCGGGAAACGATTAAATCGTGCAACGGAAGTCCATGTGCGGCAACGTGAGCCGCCTTGCTTCGGAACGACAGAACGTTGATGTCGGTTTGCGAGGGACATTCAATATCGCACATCCGGCACTGAAAACAGGTGTCGGCAATTTCTTTTGCTCGTCCGCAGGTCAATGTTTCCAAATCAATGTCATTTTCCAAGATTCCCCGGAGCAAATCAGCTTTGGAACGCGGTGCAAATTCAATCGTTGCTGTTCCGCGAAATAGGGGACAAACCCGGCTCTGCCGGTCAAACCGTAAACACTCACCGCAACCGTTGCATTGATACGCCGATTCAAAAATGTAGGCAGGTTCCCATTTCAACTGTATTTCGACTTGATCCGGCGGAGTTTCCCCTTGTAGCGGCTTCGATTTTGCGAGCCGACTGCCGCTGGACCACTGCGGATCCGGCGGTGTGTGTCCCCGTTTTTCTAAACCACGCCGAAAGGAGAGCATCCAATTCGTTTCGAGGGGAATCACTTTTCCCGGATTCAACAAATACTGCGGATCAAACGTTTCCTTGATTTCGCGAAAAAGCGGAAACAGATGCGGAAACTGCTGCGGTACAAATTGCGATTTGAGTAAGCCGGTACCCCATTCCGAACTGATTGTCCCGCCGTAACGCAGAATCATTGAATAGACCGATTCAGCAAGCGGAGAGAGTGTGGACATCGCATCCGATTGAGAAAGGTCGAGCAAAGGATGAATCCGAAGATGTCCCTGTCCGACGTGTCCTGAAAGGGAGGCGGTCACTCGACACCGCTGTAATAACGGGAGCAATTCGTTGACCACATCACTCATCGTGTTGAGTGGAACGGCAACGTCATCAAAGAGCGGAACCGGCTGAATGGAACTGTGCAACCGTCCCAGTGCTAATTCTGACCGGCGGATGACTTGATCGAAAAGTTGAAAATCCTCCTCCGTGTTGACTCGAAGAGCATGGTAACAGAGTTGCTTCGTTTGGACAAGATGAATAAGGTGTTTTAACCGATCTCGGCACTCGGCGGTACAGATCGGGCTTTCGAGTGTTCCGGCATCGAGTTCGACAAGCAGGGCGGCTTCGGCATCTGAAGGAATAAGCGGCCGGTATCGTGCATCCCATTCACGTACCAAATTGAGGCGGCGGCGGTCAATCAATTCACAAAGGACGGGACGTAACGGTAAAATGATGGAGACCGCCTCGATGGCTTGGGAAAGACTGTTGAAAAAGAATGCGGCGGCACTTTTACGCTGAGGCAGCGAAACCGTTTTGAGTGTCGCTTCTACGGTGATACCGAGAGTTCCCTCGCTGCCAGAAAAAAGCCGGGTCAGATCGACAGACTGTGCCGACTCCCCTTGCAACACGGCATGTTCTGCATAACCGGCGCGGCATATAAAAAGCCGGTTTGCCGATTCTGCGCGTTGTTTGTTTGACCGGTTATCCAAAATGCGGGCAACTTTGCCGGCGTAAACATATTCTTTACCGTAAGCAATTTCTTGGGCTAGGGCAACGCTCCCATCTCCTTGGAGCGGTTGAATCAGCGCATTGCGGTCCAGCGTCAGCAGATCACCGTTCGCAAGAATGACGGTCATGGAAACAAGATGATCGCTGGGTAATCCATAGCGAAGATAGTGTAATCCGGCTCCGTTTCGGGCGAGAATACTTCCCAGTGATGCCGAGGAAACGTTCCCTGCCAGGGGACCAAAAAGCCGGTGCTGTGATTGACTGATGATTCCGTTGAGTCGGCGGCGAAGCAAACCGGGCTGGACGGTAACAAAATCGCCGCCGGTTTCCAGTATCCGGCGCATGTATCGGGAAAAGATGAGAACGATTCCTCCGCCGAGCGATTCACCGGTCAAACTCGTACCGGCTCCGCGTGCATGAATGGAAATTCCCGATTCGGCGGCGTAGCGGACAACGGCGGCAACGTCTTCGATGTTACGCGGACAAACGATGCAGACGGGTCGGGACTGTAAAATGCTGGCATCGGTAGCATAAAGTAGTTGCGTAACTTCATCGCATCGGACTTCTCCTTTAATCAAGCCTCGCAGGTCTTCCTGCAATCGTGTTTGCTGAACCGTCGTCAGCGGCATTGTAACGTATCTAAACCAGAGTCATGGAAATTCTAAAACATGGAGCGTTCTTTGTCCAGTCATCTGTATGTGTGTAAGTTCTCTTCGGGTGCGTTCTTGGCGGTGGGGCATGGTTACGTTTGGGGTGAGAGAAAAAGTGAATTTGCCAATTTTACCTATCTTGCCCAATCCCGCAACTGGGAATAAACGCACCCGTTCTCTTCCCTCGTTCAATTTAGGAATCCCAGGCACTTTAAGAACCTTTTTGGTTTATCCCTTACCAATGCCGCCACCGCCGGTTAACGGCTCCTTGCCCCGCTTCAACAAACACGTAAATCGCTCTCCCAGCCCCGGCATCGACAAATAATGTCTGTCCTCGTCCCGCCAACGAAAGAATCTTTTCCGGCTTGTTGCAGTTGAACTTGTTTTCTGTGTATCGGCAAAATTACGGGCGAGAGGATTTGAACCTCCAAGCCTTTCGGCACCGGATCCTAAGTCCGACGTGTCTGCCAATTCCACCACGCCCGCTCTGTGGTTCACTGGTTCGCCCAATCCCGTCCCATTGTACCTTATTTCGTCGGCTTGTACATGATCTCCCAATCAGGCGTACATATATCTTCATACCGCATCGTGTATTCCTGTTGCGAATCATCAAGGACACAGAATTTATTATCTTTAATTTGAATACGGGCTCCCCAAGATGCCCGACGAACACATTGTCCCTGTTCCAGTGCAGCGATCGCCTCCAAAAACGTGCAATTCGGCAATGGAAGGACCTCCCAGTCATTGGAAAGTACGTCGCCGACAAGGGGAGTAAATTTATCGACAATAACCTTGCCGGGCAAATGATCTTTTTCTGTGTTTTTCAGAATTCTTACGCCATCTTCAACAAAAACACTAATTCCCTCCGACCACCCCAGACGGCGAATAGTCCCGCCATTTTTTATAGCCAGAATCGCCTCAATATACGACAGTCCGGCGGTATTGGTTGTTTGAGTAACCGGAACCTGTACCGGACGTAGCGGTTCGGTTACCGAGGGCGGCGCAACGGCTTGGGGTGCTGTCTGCACAACAGCGGCGGGCGGTGCAGGCGGTACGGGAGGAGACGGCGGTACGGATGCGACGGGGGGTACAGGGGGAGGTGAGGGCACCGGCACTGCGGGTGGAGGTACCGACACGGGTTGCGGCAACGGTTCCGCTTGAACTTCCGCTCCATTTTGTCGCTCGCCGACAATGGCGGGTAGCCGAGACAATGTTCTTGCTAGATTGGAATAGATATGTTCTGCACGGTGGTGTATCATTTCTGGTTTCGGAGTTGGGGAGGAATAACCTGTAAATCACTCAAATGTTTCTCACTTTCCCCATATTATACCGTGTTTGCCAAAAAGCAAATTATTTACGCAAAATTTTCCAAAAATTTTACCCCAAGCATCGGGATCGAGTCGGTTTTGCCCTCTTTCTCATCCAAAACCAGCAACAACTGCCGTAGGCTCGTGCGTGCGGACTCCCTTTTTTCCCCTCATTTTTCCGTTACACTTGACGGCATGCCAAATCCGACACCGCTTTTTGAATTGACCGAAAAGAAAGCCGGCGGACTTGCGTCCGCCGCTCTTGCGCCCCACCGCTCTGCACAAATTGCCGCCGTTCCGCTCTCTGTGAGCGAATTGACGCAGCAAGTCCGAACGTTGATCGAAACGCAGTTCGACTCCGTCTGGGTTGTTGGACAGGTTTCCAACTTGACCTATCATCGTTCAGGACACGTCTATCTGACGTTGAAAGATGCAGACGCACAACTTCCCGCTGTGATTTGGAAAACATCGGTTTCAAAACTCAAATTCAAATTAAAAGACGGAATGGAAATCGTTTGCCGGGGTTGTCTCACCGTCTATCCGCCGCAGGGAAAGTACCAAATGGTCATCAACGAACTGCAACCGAAAGGCATCGGCACATTGGAACTCGCCTTCCAACAACTTCGGGAAAAACTTGCCGCCGAAGGACTCTTCGAATCGGCACGAAAAAAGCCGCTACCTGAAACAATTCGCCGAGTTGCCGTCATCACGAGTCCAACGGGAGCCGCCGTCAGGGATTTTTTGCAAATTTTGAGCCGACGGACAAAATTGATCGACGTGTTGATCGTTCCCGTCAAAGTTCAAGGAGACGGAGCGGCAGAGGAAGTTGCCGAAGCAATCCGAAGAGCGAATCAATGGGACAGTATCGACTGCATCGTCGTTACGCGCGGCGGCGGAAGCATCGAAGACCTTTGGACGTTCAACGAGGAAGTCTTGGTGCGTGCCGTTGCGGTATCGGCAATTCCGGTGGTCTCAGGCGTGGGACATGAAATTGACGTAACCCTGTGTGATTTTGCGGCGGACATTCGAGCGGCAACGCCCAGCGAAGCGGCGGAAAGAATTTCCCGTGAAGATTCCGACCGAAAGCGGGAACTGTTGCAAATCAACCGCCGATTGAACGATTTTATTGAGCGGCAACTGCGGATTGCTTCGGAACGGCTGAAATCCGCAACTCGACATCCGATATTCCGCCACCCAGAGCAGATGATCGAGGCTCGTCGCTATCGGCTTTGTTTTTGCGAAGAGCGGCGTTTGCCGGTGGTTGGTTACCCCTTTTCATA
>Ga0082212_10012459_pt1 | contig 10707 bp, 8 predicted proteins | sample TergutNt197P3_FD_71548 | JGI IMG/M metagenome (GOLD analysis project Ga0082212, IMG submission 71548) | Neocapritermes taracua P3 segment gut microbial communities from Petit-Saut dam, French Guiana - Nt197 P3 | ecosystem: Host-associated > Arthropoda: Insects > Digestive system > Gut ...
CAGCGCCGCCCTCGGACCGGTGTGCGCGGGACTGATGCCCAGCCCCGGAGCCGTCATCATCGGCGGCGCAATGGTGAATTCAATCTACAAAGACAGCGTCAGCAGCGAAGATAAAAACTTCATCACCAGCTATTATCGGCACATTCCCGAAAGTTTCGTGCCGACTTTCGGCTCGGTGGTTCTGGGGTGCGAACTGGCAAAAGTCCCCACCGGCGATTTTGTGTTCTACATGCTGCCGTTGGTGCTTCTCTTGGCCTTTCTCGGGCATGTAATGTTCATGCGCAGGCTCCCTCGGGGAACCGGCTTGCCCGCCGGAGAAAACAAAATCCGAGACGCGAAAAACCTGCTTCTTTCCCTGTGGCCGGTCGGCATTCTAATTTTTATTGTCATGCTGGTGCGTATTGATGTTTATCTGATTGCAATATGCATGATCGTGGCGTATTTTTTTATAAATAAGTTCAAAACGAAAGACATCACGCCATTTTTCAAGGAATCTTTTGAGCCAAAGCTTATCCTGAGCACAGTGTTCATCCTGATATTCAAAGACTATATATTAAGTACCGACGCTGTTGAGTCGCTTTCACGGCTTTTTTCCTATCTCCCGCTGCCGGACTATATTATTTTCAGCATCATATTTTTTATAGGTTCCGTAATGGTCGGCTCCACAGCAATTATCGCCATCGGGCTGCCTTTGGCCTATGCGGCCATTCCGGACGGCGGCATCCCTCTTTTAGTGCTTCTCTCGTCAATGGCGTTCGCCGCCATGCAGATATCCATATCGCACATTTGCCTTTTCTTATCATCCACGTATTTTAAGGTGGATGTGGCCTCACTGATAAAAAGAACCATACCCGTTATCACGGTGTTTTGTTTTTTGTTGATCGGCTACTATCTGTTGCTGATCGCCTGGATGCGGGTTTGACAATGGACTCCTGCCCGCAGCCGCGGATTCAGCGGATTACGGCAGCCCTTGCCGATGTGGGTTCTTCCCTGTGCCGCTCCGCGTTCGCAATGTGGGGAGGCCGTCTACACTGTCTGTGCCTTTATATATGCAGCGATTCTTAAGTCCTCGCCCCTCACGTGGTTGAGCAACCACTCGCCGATAGTGATGTAGACCTCACTGATAAAATCATCCGTGGGCCCGTCCTGGAAAAGTTTTTGCATTAACGCATGCGCTACGCCCTTGAAATCCTCGTGGAGCCTTTTGTGTGCGAGATACTCCGGGTAATCGTATGTTTGCATGAACATTTCTTCTTCCACGAAATGATTGATAGTGTAGTCCACAAGAAAAACCATCGTCTGTTCCACTTCCTTGCGCCCCTTGCCGCTCCGGTGCGCGTCATACAGGGCATTTGCCGTAGCGAACAACTGCTCGTGCTGCGCATCGATAAGGGGATCCCCTATTGTCAGTTCCGGGCTCCATGTAAGTGTAAAGGTCATCTTATCACTCCTCCAGGCATAGTGTTAGGGCAGTTTAACTTTGAGAATGTTGAATTACTCTTTATATCGCTCCGGCAGTACTTGTCAAAGGCAACTGATGCCGCGCAACAGCGGGATAGAAGCCAACCTTGAACTCCACCTCAAAGAATACAAATGGCGCTATAATAAAATCTTGCCTCAACTCCTTGATGAGATAAAGTCACTTATAAGTAAAAACAAAAAACTGATGGTCTAGTGCCGCGTCATGCGACACTAGGGCCTTTGATAATTTAGCAAAACGATCTGGGACGGACTTATGAACAAGCAGCAATTAGCATCAAAAATATGGGAATCCGCAAATAAAATGCGTTCCAAAATTGAAGCCAATGAATACAAAGACTATATTCTTGGCTTCATCTTCTATAAATATTTGTCAGATACCGAAATCAAGTATGTTCTCGCGCAGGGCGGCACCGATGAGGACATCAAAGCCCTCTCGGAAGATGATGCGGATACCGTCAAAAGTATTCAAAAGAACCTCGGTTACTTTATCGCCCACAAGCACCTGTTTTCGACGTGGATTGAAAAGGGCAAGGACTTTGACGTGTCCAACGTCCGCGATGCGCTCTCCGCGTTCAGCCGTCTCATCAACTCCACGCACAAAAAAGTCTTCGACCGTATCCTCGACACCCTGCAAACAGGACTGTCAAAACTCGGCGACAGCTCCGGCACACAGACCAGGGCCATCAGCGACCTCATCCAACTGATAAAAGTCATACCAATGGATGGTAAGCAAGATTACGACGTTCTCGGCTTCATCTATGAATACCTCATCAGTATGTTCGCTGCCAACGCCGGAAAGAAGGCGGGCGAATTCTACACGCCGCACGAGGTATCGCTGCTGATGTCTGAAATCGTGGCCGACCATGTGAAGGACAAGACGGAGATAAAGATATATGACCCGACAAGCGGCTCCGGCTCCCTGCTCATCAACATCGGCAAGTCCGCGGCAAAGCACATCGCAAGTGCTGACAACATCAAATACTACGCGCAAGAGCTGAAAGAGAACACCTACAATCTCACGCGCATGAACCTTGTCATGCGCGGCATTCTGCCGGACAACATCGTCACGAGAAACGGCGACACGCTCGAAGACGATTGGCCGTACTTCGAGGACAGCGACCCCGCAGGCACCTACAACCCGCTCTATGTGGACGCTGTGGTATCAAACCCGCCGTACTCGCAAGCATGGGACCCGGCAAACAAGGAAACGGACGCCCGGTTCGCCGCATTCGGATTGGCTCCGAAGACAAAGGCCGACTTCGCGTTTCTGCTGCACGACCTGTTTCATTTGAAGCCCGACGGAATCATGACCATCATACTGCCGCATGGCGTTTTATTCCGTGGCGGCGAAGAAGGCACGATACGCAAGAACCTCATAGAGCATAACCACATCGACACCATCATCGGACTGCCCGCCAACATTTTCTTCGGCACGGGCATACCGACAATCATCATGGTCTTGAAGAAAAAGCGCGCGAACAACAATGTGCTTATTATCGACGCTTCCAAGGGTTTTGCGAAGGTCGGCAAAAACAACGTGCTTCGCGCCTCCGACATCAAGAAAATTGCCGATACTGTGATAGGCCGCGTGGACGTGGACAAGTTCTCCCGCGTGGTCAGCCAAGAGGAAGTCCGGCAGAACGAATACAACCTCAACATCCCTCGCTACGTCGATTCATCCGACACCGGCGAAACGTGGGACATCTACGCTTCCATGTTCGGCGGCATACCCAAAAGCGAGATAGCCGCGTTCGACGATTACTGGCAGACGTTCGGCGGCTTGAAGGAAACCCTGTTCGCGGACATCGGCGCCCCGCACTCCGCGCTTGCCGTGGACGACATCGAGAAGGCCATCCGGGGCAACGAGGCCGCAGGCGCATGGCAACGCAAGTACGCCAAAGCCTTCGGCGACTTTGCCGCATTGCTCAAAGGCGAGCTTATCGACAAATGGGAAACGCTCAACATCAGCAAAGAAGAATCCGTCATCGCAAACGCCATCTTCGCCCGGCTCGAACAGATCGCCCTCGTGGACAGGTACAGCGCGTATCAAGCCCTTGACGACGAATGGGCAAAGACCGCCGTTGACCTCGAAATTCTCCAAACCGAGGGTTTTGCCGCTGCAAAGAAGGTCGATCCCAACATCGTGATAAAGAAAAAAGACGGCAAAGACCAGGAGGTGCAGGACGGATGGGCTGGGCGCGTCATTCCGTTCGAGTTGGCGCAGTCCACCCTCCTCGCGGACGAAGCCGCCGCCTTGAAGCAGAAAGAGGCGCGCCTAGCGGAGATTCAATCCACCTACGACGAAATAATTGATTCGCTCTCGGAGGAAGACAAGGACAGCGACGTTCTCAACGAGGCCAAGGACGCTTTCGTTGTAGCCGAGGTAGGCAGAAAGGTAAGGGAATTGTTCGGCTCCCTTGCAAAGGCGAAGACAGCCGCGCTTGCCTGCGACGAGGATTCCTTCGAGCGGAAAATCGTGCAGGCGCAAGAACTGATTGATGAAGAAAAGGAATTGAAGAAGCAGGTTAAGGACGATGCGGCGGCGTTACACCTCGCAACGAAAGCCGCTATTGAGGGCTTGACGGACGCGCAGGTCACGGGCGAGGCGGCGGGGGGATGCTCCGCAGGAGGCTTCGGAACAGGGATAGAATCAAACGAGAAAAAGAAGGAGGAAAACAGGGAATTTGATGTCCAGCGGGATAAGAGCGGGATAAAATATCCCGCGAACGCACAAAGGGGTTACGATATTCATCGTAACCCCCCGAATTTCCTGGTGGGCAGTACAGGACTTGAACCTGTGGCCCCCGCCGTGTGAAGGCGGTGCTCTACCAACTGAGCTAACTGCCCTGGATGAATGGTTTCCATTATAAAAAAGCCCGGCGAATGTCAAAGCAAATCTGACGCCTTGCCAAAGGCGTTCGCGGCTGTTACCTCTACCCTGGCTTTCTTACGTCAAGCATGCGGGGGAAACGATGCACGAGTATACTTTGCTTGAAATCCTGGCCGCTGGTTTCGCCCTGGCCCTGGTTTTCGGTTACTTGGCCCTACGCCTGAAACTTTCCCCCATCGTGGGTTATCTGCTGGCCGGTTTTCTGGTCGGTCCCCAGTCTCCAGGCTTTGTGGCGGATGCAAACCTGGCCGCCCAGCTTTCCGAAGCCGGGGTCATCCTGCTCATGTTCGGGGTGGGACTGCATTTCAAGCTGGAGGATCTCCTGGCGGTCAAGGGGGTATCCCTGCCTGGCGCCGTGCTGCAAAGCGCGGTCGCCACCGCCGCCGGCGCCTGGGCGGCAGTATCCCTGGGCTTGTCCCTGACCGCCGGCCTCATGCTGGGCATGGGACTGGCCGTGGCCAGCACCGTGGTGCTGCTCAGGGTGCTGGGCGACAACAACATGATCAACACCATACACGGACATGTAAGCATAGGCTGGCTGGTGGTGGAAGATCTCTTCACCGTGTTTATCCTGGTCCTGTTGCCCAGCGTGGCCGGCTTTATGGGCGGCGCGGAAACAGGATCTTCCGTGGAGGCCTTGTCCGTGCTGAAGGCTCTGGGGTGGGCGGCGCTGAACCTTATTGCCTTGTGGGTTACGGTCATGGTCGTGGGCGGCCGCGTGATCCCCTGGCTGCTGACCCATATCGTGCGTACCCGGTCACAGGAGCTTTTCACCCTGACCGTGTTGGTGGGGGCTTTTGCCACGGCCGTTGGCGCAGCCGTGTTTTTTCACGCTTCCATGGCCCTGGGAGCCTTTCTGGGTGGCATGGTCATCGGCAAGACCGAACTCAGCCACCAAGCTGGGGCGGATCTCCTTCCCCTGCGCGATGCCTTTGCCGTGCTCTTTTTTCTTTCCGTGGGCATGCTGTTCGATCCGGGTTTTCTGCTGGAACAGCCCCTGCTCATCGCGATCTGCCTTGGCATAGTCCTGTTGCTCAAACCCTTGGCCGCCATGTTGGCGGTGACCGTCCTGGGCTATTCAACTTACACCGGCCTGACCGTGGCCATCAGCTTGGCCCAGGTGGGCGAATTTTCCTTCATCCTGGCCCAGCAGGCCCAATACCTTGGCCTTATCCCGGACGCCGTCTATAATGTGCTGGTGGCCTGCGCGCTGGTTTCCATTACTGTGAACCCCGGCTTGTTCAGAACCATCCCCAAAATCGAGGCGGCCCTGAAAAAGCGGGAAAACCTTTGGCATTTTCTCAACGCCAGGGCCGAGACCAGGGCCCTCAAGGCCAATGACGCCCATACCGTCCAAAGGCCCGAACCGGGCAGATCCGCATCGGATTCCACCATAGCGTTGGTCGCGGGCTATGGCCCTGCGGGTCAGAGCGTAGCCCAGGCCCTGTCTGATCGTGGACTGACCCCGGTAGTCATTGATCTCAACCTGGACACGGTCAACAGCCTGACCAGCGAGGGCAAGCGGGCGATCTTCGGCGATGCCTCCAAGCGGGACATCCTCCTGGCCGCTGGCATAGAATGCGCGGCCTATCTGGTCATCACCGTGCCGGTTACGGCAGACGCGGCAGCCACGGCCGCCGCCGCCCGTAGCCTGAATCCGGATATCCGCATCCTGGCGCGGACGCGTTTTCTTGGGGAAAATGAGCTACTGCGCCATGCCGGGGTGGCCGCCATTGCCTTTGAAGAGGAAGAGGTGGCCAAGAGCCTCGCCGCCATGGTGCTGGGAGACGCCTTTCACGAGAAAGCGTCTCGGAAACCTTTGTGAGGGAGGCGTTTTTGATTTGCGTTCGCGCCGCTTGAACCGTATCCGCACAATCCACAGTTCGCTTGCCATTGAAGGCAATAAGCTGAGTGAAGGGCAGATTAAGCTCGATTTTGGACGGCAAGCGCATGGCCTAAGCCATGCGGCGGATGCGCACTCTCCACTACAAAGATCCCCTGCTTGTGATGGTAGCCATGCATGCTCCTTATTGCTTGGACCAAAAAGTCAAATTCCCAGATTTACCATTTTGGCGAATCTGGGAATTTCGTTGCTATTCTTGGTGCCCAGGGCCGGACTTGAACCGGCACAGCCGTTAGGCCGAGGGATTTTAAGTCCCTTGTGTCTACCAATTCCACCACCCGGGCTGGTGTTGCTCAACCGTATTCAGCGGGCCAGAGATTTGTCTATGGGGCCGGCTTCAGGCAGGACCAGTTTCATTTCTTTGCGTTCCTGCCGGTTTATGGCAAAAAATAAGTGTTCGAAGAGCATTTTGTCCACGCACATAAATTTGCATTCCAGCCTGTTGTCCAGTTTTTCCGCCAGGCGCGCGGCCAGATTTCCGGCTTTTTCCTCATCACAGACACCAAGGGCGCATTGAAAGAAGGTGCGATCCCCATCAGATTCAAAGGCCAGGAATTCGGCCTGTAAATTTTCCAACAGGTCGGTGAGCAGGGTGATAGCCTTGGTTTCCAGCCCCAAGAGCTCGTCATAGCTCATTTCCGGCGCGTAAATCACCTGTCCGAAGATTTCCACCGCATGTTTAGGCATGGTCTGACTCTCCAAAAACATTAAAATCTTCCGGGCCGCTGACGGTCATGGCCGTGAACTTCGCGGTTCCCGCGGACGGATCCTCTGGATGCAAAATCTGTCCCACCATCTTGGAAAGTACCGCCTTGGGAGAACACTCCACAAAGCGGGATGCGCCGTCTTGGGACATATTGCGCACCGTATCAATCCAACGCACCGGGGAAACCATCTGCCGCAGGAGAAGCTCTTTGAGGCCCTCTCCGTTACGCTCTCCCTGCCCGCTGACGTTACTGTACACCGGGAAACGCGGGTGGTCAAAGTCGCATTTTTTCAGGGCCGCGCCCATTTCTTTGGCCGCTTCGTTTATTAGCGGGCTGTGGAAGGCGCCGGACACCGCCAGGGGGAGTGAGCGGCCCTTGAACTCCCGCGCCTTTTCTCCCAGAAGGGCGATACATTTGCGTGTTCCGCTGGCCACAAACTGGGAGGGGGTGTTGTAATTGGCAATGACCAGACTTTCGGATCCCTCGGCGTCCAGCTCGGCCAAAGTCAGCCGGACCGCTTCCTCGGCATGTTCCTGGCTCATCCGGACCAGGGCCGCCATGCCTCCCTGCCCGTCAGGATCGGCTTCAGCCATGAGCCGGCCGCGTAAGGCCACTAGTTCCAGAGTCTTTTCTGGGCGCAGAACCCCGGCCGCGGTCAAGGCGCAGTATTCGCCCAGGCTGTGCCCGGCCGTCCCCGCTGGTTTCAGGTTTGGAGCCAAGGCCATCCACAGGCTGAGGTTAGTCACAGTAAGAGCCGGTTGGAGGCTTCTTGTGTCATCCTGGTTTTCGCCGCCATCCCAGTAAATGCCGCGCAAGGGCAGAGCGCTCAGTTTTTCCGCTTTTTTCCAAAGCGTCATGATCTCCGGGTCGTTCTCCGCCATAGCCCGGCCCATGCCGGGTTCCTGCGCCCCTTGTCCGGAAAAAAGCAGGGCCGTTTTTTTTTCGTTGCTCATAAGGTGTTGCCGCACTTGGATAAAGTGATAAGGTAATTCTTTACACTGGGCAAAACTGTTGCTAATGTCAATATCTGTAAGGCAATTGTCAGTTTCAGACGTGATTTTTCCCCACGGAACTTCAGGAGTGGAGCATGCCGGCTAGGACAGTCCGCCAGCATCTGGCGCATATGGGCGCGGCCTTGGGGTATTCTCTGCAAGGGCTCAGGGCGGCCGCGCGTCATGAAACCGCCTTCAGGCAGGAAATTTTCGCATTGCTGCTTCTGCCGGCGCTGGCCTATTTTTACGGAGTCCCGCCGGCCAAGTTGCCGTTTATCGCCTTGGGCTGGGTTCTGGTGATGGCCTTCGAGCTGATGAATATGGCGGTGGAAAGCGTCTGCAACTTGGTTTCCCCGGATTTTCATCCCTTGGTTAAGATAGCCAAGGATGCCGGATCGGCGGCCGTTTTTTTGGTTATTATTGTCAATGTGCTTTATTTGCTTTATCTGTTCTACGTCTATTGAGCCGAAAAACGTTTAGGAGAGGTAGCGAAGCTGGCCGTAACGCGCCCGACTCGAAATCGGGTTACCGGTTAGTCCCGGTACGTGGGTTCGAATCCCACCCTCTCCGCCAAATAGTTGAAAATAAAGGATTTATGATGAAATCATAAATCCTTTATTTTTCTTTTTTATGCCCACTTGCTTTTTTGCTCCAATTTTGCTCCACTTATTTCACGCAAACGAGGAGCAAAACTATGGCGACCATCCGCAAGCGAGGGGCATATCAATGGGAAGCCCGCATCCGTAAACGTGGCCACCCGGTCACCTGTAAAACCTTTGAAACAAAAGCAGATGCCGAAAAATGGGCCAGGCAAATTGAAAGTGAAATGGATAGGGGCATTTTCATCTCCCGCACGGAGGCGGAAAGCACCACCCTCCATGAAGCCCTTGAACGCTACAAACACGAGTATATCCCGCACCTCGCTCATCCTGACCCCGTCCTTTACCGCGTTATACCTCTTCAAAAACGCCCCATTGCCAGCCGTTTCCTTGCGTCCATACGAGGGAAAGACATTGCCGAATTTATTCGAGCACGCGAGGCTGAGGGAGCGGCAGCAAACACGATCCGCCTTGACCTTTCTACACTCTCCAGAGTGTTTGAAATTGCCTCTAGAGATTGGGGTATGGAAAGCCTTAGTAACCCCGTAAGAAAAGTAAACAAGCCGAAACTTCCCGGCGGACGCACTCGCCGGCTTGAAGCCGACGAGGAAGCCAAGCTGTTAACTGCTTGTTTTCCCTCTTTTCGTTGCATAATCCGCTTTGCCCTTGAAACCGCTATGAGACGAGAAGAAATATCAACTTTGACATGGGAAAATGTGAGTCTTGCAAAGCGTTGCGCATTTTTGCCAAAAACCAAAAATGGCGATGCGCGGACGATACCGTTTTCACCTGCCGCCCTTACTATTTTACGCGAATTACATACAGAAACCAGCGAAGGCGCAATTTTTAAACTTGGCACCCAGAGTATAACACAAGCGATGATTAAAGCTTGCAAAAAAGCCAAAATTGAAGACTTGCGTTTTCACGACCTGCGCCACGAGGCGATTTCCCGTTTTTTTGAAAATACCGACCTTGATATGATGGAGATAAAAGCCATCACCGGGCATAGGACGCTTCAAATGCTGGCCCGTTATACCCATTTACGCACGGCGAGGCTGGCGGACAGGCTGGCGGGGGCAAAAAGGGGCACACAGGGGTAAATGGAAATATTCTTACTCAGGAGAAAAACATCATGCTGGACAGACGGACAGAACCTTTGGAAATAGCCTGCGGCGTCCTCAAGCCGGAAACCATCCGCGCTATTTTTGAGGATGGATAGCCACTTACACCAATGCCCGACCTCTCTTTTGATCTCTCGCACTGCTGTTGACCTGGCTAAAGCGCTTGCTCCAATTCTGAATAATGCGCGAGAAATAGCCTTTGTTGATCCATATTTTTGCCCGTACAACAGTGGTTTTTGTGACGCCTTTCGTGAATATTTAAGGATCATACCTTGCTTGATCGAAGTACGTGGCGCTTTGCCGCGCTCGGTCACAATTATTTGCAACGCTGAAGCGAAGTTTGGAATCCCGCCATCTGCCTATCCGGCAAAAGAATTCAAGGAAGGCTGTGAAAATGAACTGCGAAGGCTCATCCCCTCCGGCATACAGCTACGAATCCGTAGAGCTAGGGAGAAAAGAGGAGAGAGCAACTGGCATAAGCTGCATAACCGCTTTTTGTTGACGGATATCGGGGGGATAGTTTTCGGGCATGGCACTGACAGCCGAACTCAGCAAGAAGACTCTTCAAAAGACATACTCTCCATCTTGTCAGCGAAGGATCTTGAAGAAGTAAAACGACTTTATAACCCTTCAGGAAACTTTTTCGACTGGTCTGAGCCCGTAGTGGAAATCCCATAATCCGGATGACTCTGCTTTTCTGGAGACGATTGTTCCTTGACATATTGCGACGGTTCTTCCAATTGTTCTTCCAGAAGCGATGCAACAAGCAATTCCTGATCCTGTATGCTCAGGCGAATTAGCTTTCGTCGCTCAACAACCTGCTCCGCTCTTTCCAGAGCGGCTGCAATGACGAAATCTATGCGTGTCCGGCCCTCCATAGTGGTGGCATGATCAATGATATCCCGTACTTCTTGCGGGATACGCAAATCCATACGTGATGGTTGCGTGGCGTGCTGGATCATAATATCCTCCATGCCAAAAATGTACGGTTTTTTTCTGTGCTTATCAGATGA
>Ga0082212_10012460_pt1 | contig 10707 bp, 5 predicted proteins | sample TergutNt197P3_FD_71548 | JGI IMG/M metagenome (GOLD analysis project Ga0082212, IMG submission 71548) | Neocapritermes taracua P3 segment gut microbial communities from Petit-Saut dam, French Guiana - Nt197 P3 | ecosystem: Host-associated > Arthropoda: Insects > Digestive system > Gut ...
ACTCGGCGATTTCCGCAAACGCCGGAAACGACCTTGATACGTTTATGGGCATTGCCGCGTCACTTGATCCGGCGATCGCTTCGGTGGAATCGGCTACGGTGCAAAGCAGTACGATGCAGTTCAATCGCTTGATCGGCAATCGGCTACTTGCGTCGCGGGCGTCGATGGTCGGCGGAGGATTTGCCTCTCAAAGTCAGTCGAACGATGTCTATCGCGCTCAGAAACGCAGGACGGGATTTGTCAACCCTTCCCAGGAGTATCGGCGAATGCATTCCGCGTTCAACAGCGGACTCTGGCTTGAGGGACTCGGCGCTTATACGAACCGGGATGATAAAGACGGCATGTTGGGATTCAACGGCGAGACGTATGGCTTCGGGGTCGGGTATGACAGGCGTATAAGCCGCAATTTTCTGCTGGGGGTGGCATTCGGCGGAACGTACAGCACCAAGAAGGCGCGTCACGATATGGAAACGTCGAAAAGCGACAATTATATCGGTTCGCTGTACGGCTGTTTTGATTCCGGCCCCTGGTCGCTCAGTCTTTCGGGAGGTTATGCGTCGGCAAACATCAGATCGCACCGCACGGTTCGGAACATCGGCACAGCCGACGGCAAACGCAACGGCAATACATGGTTTGCATCGACGGAACTCGCGTATCGACTTGACGGAAGGAAGTGTTACCTGACGCCGTTTTACCGTTTTGATTTCGTCGGTTATCATGAAGACGAATACACGGAAACGGGGCGCAACATCAATATGGCGATTTCGGCACGCAACGATCACGGGTTCCTGCAAACGGTCGGACTTCGGCTCGGAACGCAATTCACCAACGCGGTGGACTGGAAAATCATCCCGGAAGTGACGGCCGGTTGGATACATGATTACGGCGACGGCGAAGTGACAACGACCGCGCAATTCGTGCAAGGCGGACCGGCGTTTGTGCTCAGCGGTCTGTCGCGTGTCAAGGAACGCGCCTTGGTCGGAATGGGACTCAACGTGGTCGTCACGCCCCAATTCAATGTGTTTGCGAGGTATGACGGCGAACTCGCGTCATGTTTTTGCTCCCATACCGGCCAAGTGGGAATGTATTTGTATTTTTGATGAAAGGGGATAGGGGAAAGGGGAGTTCAAAGTTCAGAGTGCAGAGTTCAAAGTGAAAAGTGCAAAGTTCAAAGTGCAAAGTGCAAAGTTCAAAGTTCAAAGTTCAAAGTTCAAAGTGCAGAGTGCAGAGTGATTGCATCCCGTAGGGATGCATCGCTCGGTAGAAAGCAATGCCCCCTCATCATCAACTGCATCCCGTAGGGATGCAACCTGCAAACTGAGCTACGGGATGAAATTGCTTCTGTGCTTGTTTTGTCAATGAAAATGAGGTAAAAATGAGGTTGATGTCACGGTCATATCACCCTGTGGCGCGAACGAAATACGATTTCACCATCAACCTTCAAGACCAATCCGATGGAACGTTCATTATTGCCTGATCCGAATGTGATTTTCCCTGTGCCCAATATCCAGTCGGTGACTTACGTTCGGCCAACGATTCGGATGAAGAATATCATCGTCGGGGATTTCACCTATTTCAGCGACGTCGATTTTGAACGTCACGTCACGCATTTTTACCCGGATTTGTACGATGACAAACTGATCATCGGAAAGTTTTGCCAAATTGCTTCCGGTGTGGAGTTTGTCATGAACGGCGCGAATCACAAAATGAATTGCGTCTCAACGTTTCCGTTTTACATTTTTGAAAACTGGAATGAGAGCGTGCCGCCGTTGAATCAAATGCCCGTCAAGGGCGATACCGTGATTGGAAACGACGTTTGGGTGGGACAAAACGCCACGATCCTGCCGGGTGTGAAAATCGGAGACGGGGTCATCATCGGAGCCGGCAGCGTTGTCGGTTCTCCTGTCCCCCCCTATTCCATTGTTGCGGGAAATCCGGCCAGGGTGATACGAAAGCGGTTTGACGACGAGCTGATCGCATTGCTGTTAAAATACCGCTGGTGGGATTTGCCGATTGATCAAATCAGAAACCTCATCCCATTGCTGCATGACCCCGATTTGGAAAAGGTCAAACGAAAACTCAAAGAAGAAGGGAAGGAATAGGGGAGTTCAAAGTTCAAAGTTCAAAGTGATTACGGTGATTCAAACGAGAGGAAAACATCATGTCACAAGAAAAAGAACCGAAAAAATCCGCATTGAAATGGGTTTTGATCGGCGTCATTATTCTCAGTGTGGTCGTGGTTTTGTACGCGACGTTTCCCAATGATTTCCGTATTGCCGAGGAGCTTCAGTCACGGGGATTTGAGGTTCATTATGACGGACAATATGAAATGATATGGCAACATCCGGCATATTATATTTGGGAACGTCCAATCTGTGTTACCGTCGTTGATCAGAATATAACGCAGGATGATAGCCGATCAATCTGTCTTTTGCGCAATTTGAAAGAATTGTGTTTTATTCGTAGTGACATATCCGGTTTGAATTGGGACGAGATCGTTAGTTGCCGAGTGTTGTGTAGTCTTCTTTTTGACGATGTGACAGGATTTTCGACAAGTGAACTTCAAAAAATATCAGCTTGTCCGATCGTGCTTATACAATTTTACAATGTTCAATTGAATGATTCCGATATTGAGAACATCATGGGATTGAAACAACTCGAATGGCTCTGGGTGGATAAAAGTATTGGAATCACCGATGCAAGTTTTGAGTATTTAGAGAAAATTGCCTCTTTAGAGAAATTGTATCTCGTAGATACAAGCGTTACGGAAGAAGGTGTCAAGGAATTCAAAAAGAAACGACCGGATGTGGAAGTGAATACGACAATTAAATTATATCTTGATTGATTCCCCAGCCTTTGCAGGACAATGAGGTGAATGAGGTTTGTTTTTAACGTCACGGTTGAAATCTTTGTCCCGTGAGGGACAGAATGTTGGTAGAAAGCAACGTTGCCGACAATCATTTTTTCCCTAAGGGAAAAGTGCGCGTCAAAACATGAGGTATAATCGTCAAGTCTTGTTTGGCCGGAGTAACGGCAGGAGGTATAATCGTCAAAACAGGAAGCACGCATGCCAACGCATCACGGGATGCGTGCCGGAATTGTTGTTTTTTATGCCACCAGCGCAATCATTCGTACCAGAATTGTTGTTTTGAGTACAAAAAGAGATGACCACGGGATCAACGAAGATCAAAATTTGCTTAACGAATATCCCGGCGCGATCAACGAAGATCAAATTTTGCTCAACGAATATCCCGGCGCGATCAACGAAGATCAAAATTTGCTCAACGAATATCCCGGCGCGATCAACGAAGATCAAAATTTGCTCAACGAATATCCCGGCGCGATCAAATTTTTGCCAATATTGACCATGTTTCATCAAAAAACGACCGCAAATACAGAAAAATCGGTAAAGAACGAATCGCAATCCGTTAGGATTGCTACAACTCGTAAATTCCTACTTCCTACTTCCTACTTCCTACTTCCTACTTCCTACTTCCTACTTCCTACTAACAACTAGCCACTAGCCACTAGCCACTACAAAAATGAACGGAATCATCCCATTAGGTTACGGACGCGTCAGTCAGCCGCAGATTACCGGAAGAGAATTGTGGTCAACGCAATCGCAGCTCGGCAGGCTGACGAGTCTCGAATTGCAGTTTCTCACGCAGCAGCAGTATCAACTCGGCAGCGAATCGCCGTACAAAGCGACGCAGACCGTCAGCCTGCAAATGCTGCTGGAGCGGAAGTCGCAGTCGGTGACGAACCTCACGATCACACAGTCGTTTTTGTCGGCGACCGATTCGACCTTGAGCAAGGTGTCCAATCAGGTGATCGACGCTCGCGGCAATGCGGTCAAGGCCGTGCAAACGACAACCAGTGCGACCGAACGGCGTGCTCTGGCCGATGAGGTCAAGTCGATCACGCAGGCGATTTTCAATCTGGCCAACACGCAGTATCTCGACCGCTACCTCTTTGCAGGCTCGGCGACTGCGACGCTGCCGTTCGTGTGGGGTAGCGACTCTTATACCGTGAAATACGCGGGCAACGAAACCTCGCTCAACACCTGGGGCGACCTGAATATCTTGACGCAGAGTAACACCGACGGCGTTGCGGTGTTCGGCGCGGTTTCCGATGCGGTACGTGGTGCGAACGACCTTAACCCGACGTTGCAACCGGAGACATTGCTCTCAACGCTTAATGGTGGTAAGGGTGTCGAGCTGGGGAAGCTGCGAATCAGCTACGAAGTCAATGGCAAGGTGACTACCTCCGATGTTGACCTGAGTCGTTGTGCGACGGTGGACGATGTGCGGAAGGCGATCACGCGCAATCAGCCGGTCGGTGCGGTCATCAACGTCGAGCTGACCGACAATGCGCTCAAGATCGGGCTTTCTCAAAGCGTGCAAGGTAGCATCACGATTACCGAACTTTCTAATGGCAAAACGGCGCAGTCGTTGGGCATATTGTCCAAAACCCCTGTACCGTCGGGGGCATTCATCATTGGAAAAGATTTAAAACCCGTCATAACACCGACGACGAGCTTGGAAAATATTTTCGGGTCGAAGGCGAAAACGTATTTGCACTTCGCCGGTGACAATAACGACATCGTATTGCAGGCAATGCAAAACGGCGCGAGCATCACAGATGCGAACGGTAAAACCTGGGACATGAACGGCATTGAGGTCGTCATCTTGTCGGAGGCAAGTGTGCTGCGCGGCTCGGAGATGGTGACTTACGACGAAAGCGCGAAGCGAATCACGCTGCACACGCATCCCGATCTGACAACGGCCAACGACATTATTAATGCGATCAACAACGCTTCAGCGGCGGGAACGATTCCGCCGTTTGAGGCGTATTCCGATTCCGTTGATAACACGGGTAAGAACACCGGTTCGGGCACGATTCCGTTTGCGCCGGGAACTCCCGTATTAATAGGCACAACGGCTTACGGTTTTGGTGAACCGTTTGACAAATCGGGAATGCAGATCGTCAACGACAACAAGACGCACATACTGGATTTCTCGGACTGCGTGACCATCGGCGATCTGCTCAACGAATTGAACGACGAGGCCATCGGTCTCATGGCAACGATCAATGCAAGCGGCACGGGCATCGATGTGCGCAGTCGCGTTAGCGGTGCGGATTTTATGATCGGCGAAAACGGCGGCAATACCGCGACGCAACTCGGCCTGCGGACTTGTACCGGTTCGACGCTGTTGAGTGCGTTGGATTACAATCGCGGCGTTGTCGATTACGACGGACCCGGCGTCAATGCTTATACGACTTATGAATCGAAATCGGCCAACAGTGCGTTGCTCATCACGGCGAAGAACGAAGGAAAAGCCTTCAACGATTATACCATTGTGTTCGAGCAGACGAGCGATCCCGGCATGCACGTGACCGTTTCGCTGGACGAGGATACGAAAACAATCACGGTCGGCATCAATTCGGGTGTGACAAAAGCGTGTGAGATCGTCTCGGTCTTCAATACGACGGAAGGTGTGCGTGATTTGTTCAAAATGGAACTTGATGATACGCAAGGCACCAACACCGGCCTGGGCGTGGTTTACGAAGGCAAAACCGTGACCGGCGGCGGAATCAACGGCGGCATCGACTTTATCATCACACGCAGCGACGGCGTGCGGCTCGAAATCGACGTCAAAGGCGCGAAAACCGTGCAAGACGTCATCGACATCATCAACAACCACCCCGACAATATTTTACTATCGCTGGTCGCGAGGCTCTCCGAATATGGTAATGGCATCGAAATCATCGATCAAAGCGGCGGGCAGAGTGATACACGCGTTGAGCGAACGCTGCTCAGTACGGCAGCGATTGCATTGGGGCTGGTGAATGAAGGCGAGGAGTACAGTACCGGTATTCGCAACGCCGACGGCAGCGTGACGGTCAAGGGCAACGATCCGAATCCGCTGGAGACGAAATCGCTGTTTAACGCATTGATTCGTTTGCAACTTGCGATGCAGGACAACGACGAGCGTGCCATCGAACGAGCGGCCAAACTGCTTGACGAGGCTGCGGAGCGGGTGAGTTACTCGCGGGAAGACCTCGGCATTCGTCAAAAGGCGATTGACACGCTGGCATCGCAAATTGCCGATGAAGACGTACAATTGAAAATTGCTCTGCAAGCGGCTTTCGGCATCGACGAAACCGACGCGATACTCGCGTACAGCAACGCCCTGCTCGCCTACGAAGCCGGCCTCAAGGTCACCGGCACGCTCATGCAAATGAGTTTGATGAATTATATTTAGTCGGGCTTCGGGCTTCAGACTTCAGGGGATATCGCGTGGGTTTTTGCTACTTTTCGTTCGATTCGGCTATCTTAACAATTACCCAAGTTAGAACGGCGACAATACTACATGAGATGACAAAGGTAAATACACCACACAGGATACCGGGAAACAGCCCATACCGCACATAAACCATACGAAACACAATAACAACAGGCGTTGATACTATGATAAAAATTACTGTGGTAACAAGCAGTTCAAGAATATTTGTACCCCTTCTCTTGTGAAATACTTTTTTCTTTATCATCATCTGTGTTCTAAAAAGTCAATCAATTTATTATCTTAACCAAAACCTTATTTATACCTCATTTACATAAACAAAACAACCTCAGTAGCAATGAATGTCACCCAAATACATAAACCTTATTACCTTATTGGAACGAGGATTCAAATGAGGTAATAAGGTTGTGTTTTATCGCGTGGTCATTTGCTACTAAGGTTGTTTTGTCAGGGAAATAAGGTGAAAATGAGGTTTCTGCGGCGGTCACGGGTTGCAGGTCGATTTCTCCCTTTCTGCGACCGCCCTACCTCACTCTGAACTCTGCCGCCAATTACTTCTTTGATCACATCACCGGGAAGGATTGATTACCCCTTTGATCCCCGCTAAATACCTGTCCGTGACGGAAATCGCATAACCCAATGTCAGTTGCCTGACAATCGCCGGATTGATCACGCCATATTCGACATCAATGGAGACACGAAAGTGTGTTTCGCCATCGGACAAATTCATCTCAAAGTTTCCAACATGCAAATCGAAATTCACTCGCGTGAGATATTCGTTGACCGCCCCCCGATGGCTTGCCGCAATTTTTTCGTCCAAGACGGCAAGAACAACCAGTTGTTCTTCATTGGTCCTGACGAAGTAAACCAGATTGTACGGTCGGTCGTCGAGAACCACTTTGTAGATCACCACCGAGTCTTCCCCTTCGAATTTCTCGCTTGGCCATTCCATCTCACGCAGAAATTGCTCCACGTTTCCTGTGATGTCCTTCACCGTTTTTTGAACCGGTGGACTGGGTGGATTGCCGGAGACGGCAACGTCATCATTGGTCTCCCCGGTCGAAACGAGTGCCAGGCGAAAACCGATGTGATAGTCCCGTTTCGTCGGGTTGTAGTAATCCCGACTTGCCGACCGACTGAGCCACGACTGATTGTAAAAACTCCCGCCGCGGACAACATATTGTGACTGGTTCGGCGAGACCCCCAAAGGATCGGTGACGGCACCGCCGGAATAATCGCCGCTGTATCCATCGGCACACCATTCCCACACGTTGCCGTGCATATCACGCAACCCCCACGCATTCGCAGGAAACGAACCGACTTCCGAGGTTGCTCTTGTCTCAAAGTTCGCCAGTCTCGCATTCAAACTTCCCCCGGAGTTGAACGCTGTTGTCGTTCCGGCCCGGCAGGCATATTCCCATTGTGCCTCCGTCGGCATCGCAAACAGGAACCCTCGCGGTGCAACGTTCAAGTCGTTGAGACCTCCGACAAATTCCTGACAATCCCGCCATGACACCGTCTCCACCGGGAGTTTCTCCCCTTTGAACCTGCTCGGATTCTTTCCCATGACACTCTCCCACATCTCTTGCGTGACGGGCGTTTCAAGCATCCAAAATCCGCGAGTCAACGTCACCTGATGTTGAGTTTCGTTGTCGTCTTTTCGATTGGCCTCACCTTTGGGGCTACCCATCATAAATGTCCCTGCGGGACACCAGCGCAACGTGTATTTGATTCCCTCGACGGTCAATTCCAAACTATATCCCGCCACGCGGGGAGTCATGCTCTGAGCGGTTTGTTGCGCGGTTTGTTGTGCCGCCGGTGCAGACTCTTCCGCGGCTTGTTCCGTTTGTTGAGTCGCGATGCGTCCCGCGACTTGTCTTGCCCCTTCCCGGATCAAGTTCCCTATTTGTCCATAAGCGGTACTGCAAAAAAGCAATAGCGCAAAAGCTACCAAACCTGTCTTTCGCATGTTTCTTTTCCTTTCGGTGATCAGTGATGACGACTTCTCCACAAGGCCATTGGAAGACCATGATGTCGTTCTATCATAATCGGCATCTGTGGTCAAGAGGAAAAATCGTCTCTGTTCCTTCACGAGATGAAATCGCAGCGATCTGAACAAAAAAACAGGAAAATTGATTTTCGTCTCATATCTTTCAGCGAAATGACCGATAAAATCGGTACAGATTGTGTAGTTTAGTGGCTAGTGACCAGTGGCTAGTGACCAGTGGCTAGAATTTCTAATCACTAGCCACTAGCCAAAAGTATTTACACAACTATGCATATCATTATTATCCGCAGATACACGCAGATGATCGCAGATTTATTAAGAGATTTCACACAAAGGCGCAGAGAACGCAGGGATAATGTCCCGTAGGGACTGAATGTTGGTAGAAAATGTTCCTACCCACAATATTTATTTTCCCGTAGGGAAAAAATGTGTTGCCGTTTTTCATATTACGTCCCTACGGGACGATACTGTTATTGGGGACATTGCTTTCTACCAACATACTGTCCCTCACGGGACAAAGATTTCAATCGTGACGTTAAACAAACCTCATCTGCGTACATCTGCGTGTATCTGCGGATCAATATTTGTGTAGATACTATTGCCACTAGCCACTAGCCACTGACATGACTTCCCTCTTTCTCCCGCAAAGTACCCAATTTTCAACCGCGTCGCTGATAGGAAACTATTCGCTCAAGCGGACGGAGAATGCGCTCACGACCAATATCAGGAATCTTTCGACCGGGTTGCAACTGCATTCGGGGCGGGATGATCCCAGTGCGTTTGTGGCGAGTTCGATTCTCAGTTCCGAGATCGCGTACATGGGGCAGGCTGTGACAAATTGTAAAGCTGCCGATAGCATTTGTGCCGTGGCCGACAGTGCGCTTTCGCAAATCAACAATATTCTGATCGATATAAGACAACTGGTCACCGAAGCGGCCAATACCGGCGCGATGAATACGGCCATGCTCGAAGCGTTGCAATTGCAGGTTGATGCCTCGCTCGATACCATTGACCGGATCGCAGGCTCGACGCAGTTTATCGATCAGAAAATACTCGATGGCTCGCTTGACTTTAATACTTATGGTGTTGATTCGTCGAAGGTGGATTTTTTACAGATCAATCAGGCGAATTTCATGGGGCGAATCGAAAAGGACATCGCCGTTAAGATTTTGCAACAGGCGAAGCAGGCAACGCTGTATTATCGGCAGCCCGGCATTTTCCAAAGTGTCAATCTGAGCGTCGGCGGGACGAAGGGTTATACGAATTTGCCGATCGCACAAGGGGCGGATTTGCAGTCGATTGTCGAGGCGATCAATCTCGTCAGCGATTCGACCGGCGTTGAGGCGAAACTCGAACATCGGGCGACCAACGGCACGATTTGGCTTTCGTCCGTCGGTGAGAATAATGACATTATCCTCACGGCCAGCGAAGCGGGAACCCTCGGCGGCAACTTTACTATTAAATATACGGCTCCGAGAGAAGGGAATGATACGCTGTCGCTGAATTTTACTCCCGGCAAGGGGAACGAGCCGAATTGCATTGAGATTGTGCTGCAAACGTTGCCGTCCGTTGGCAATCAACCACCGGAAGTGCTGACCACTGCGGTGCAGGTTGTCGAACTCATCAACACATCGGATTTGTTGCGTGACGGCAAGGGCAACGGCATGGTCGTTGCGTCGCTACCGCCATGCACGAGCGGATTAGGTACCGTGACACCGTTTGAGGAATACGCTTATTGCGGGTCGGTCGCTACGGGCAATGCTTTGCAGTTTCTTGGGCCGGCGAACTCTCCGAATATCACGTTCGTTGCCAATGCAGGGCAAGCTCTGAGTTTCGGCTACAGTGATACGCCGACTTACGCGAACGCGGAGGCCGTTGTGCAAGGGCTTGATCCGGGTACGTCGTTTTCGTTGCGTACCTGGACGAAGACGAGTGATTACGATGGTTACGTTGTCATGTTCGTTGATGCGGTCAACGAATCGGTCGAGCTGGACGAAACACGCGGTCTGGTCGTTTTCAACATTGATTTTACCGGACGGAAGAACGATCCGGGACGCGATGCCATTGACATGAATGAATTGTACGCCCTGTTCGACGCAAGCGATGCATCCAAAATATTTCGCTTCGTGCCGCTTGAGGATTACAATTCGGCCAATCCGCCGCAACTGATCAGCGATGATTACCCCGGCATCAACGAACGCATGGCAACGGTGACTGGCGGTTTGGTCGATCCCGGCACGTTGACCGTATATCTCGAAACCGACAAAGACGGTTGCATCAAAACGACGGCCAACGATTTGATCGATTATTTCAACTACCCTGCGACAAGCGGCGAAATTGCCTTGCTGAAAACGCTCGGCATCAGCGTGTCGAACGTGTGCGAAAGCAACGGCT
>Ga0082212_10012461_pt1 | contig 10706 bp, 13 predicted proteins | sample TergutNt197P3_FD_71548 | JGI IMG/M metagenome (GOLD analysis project Ga0082212, IMG submission 71548) | Neocapritermes taracua P3 segment gut microbial communities from Petit-Saut dam, French Guiana - Nt197 P3 | ecosystem: Host-associated > Arthropoda: Insects > Digestive system > Gut ...
TGGATTAATTCTTGTAATTTTTCTTCTGCACGTTTTCCCCATTCTTGCAGTTTAATTTCTTGTTCTTTATGTTTTTTCTGCTGTTTTTCTTTCATATATTCGGGTTTAAGTTCTTTCTTTTCTTCTTCCAATTTTGCTACTTTTTTATAATAAGAATCGATTGCATCATCATAAGGCTTTACAAAACCTCTTATAGCCTCGAAAGCCTGTTCAATACCGCCGCGCCCTAATTGTATTTCGCCCTGCAAACTTCTGGATAAACTATCTCGCGTTTCTTTTTGAACGCGTATACTGCTTTTATACTCATCAATTTTGTTATCTATTTTTTTTATTCTTTCATCTACTGTCATTCTGTTTCCCCCTATCACGGATTTTTTACATAATTAATCACCGTCTTTTGTATTTTTCCAATTCCCATTTGTATCATAAATGCGATCGCCACGGAGTTCAAACCTCCAGTTTCCTGATGTGTCATATATACGGTCGCCTCTTAGTTCAAATAACCAATTTCCCGCCGAATCGTAAATCCTGTCGCCCCTAATCTCGTACAGCCAATTTCCGGCATTGTCTAAAAATCTGTTTCCTACTTTTTTAACGACGATATTACCGGCAGTATCACGCCAAAGTGCCATAAAATATCCCTCCCTGTTTTTTAGTTCATAAAATATAAATTAACTATATAAATTATACCATAATCATATCATATTTGTCAATAGTGTTATAACACTAACAAAATCTTTTTATATAGCTTATTATAGTGGTAAATCACTATGTGAGGTATAAAAATGAACACACGGGAAGTTGTTGCAGACAGAATAATAGAACTATGTAAAAAACAAGGTATAACGCCAAATGCCCTTAGTTACCGGGCAGGAGTTCCGCAATCCACGATAAAAAGCATATTGAACAACGAAACTCAAAATCCCGGTGTTGTTACTATTAAAAAGTTATGCGATGGACTTGATATTTCTTTATATGATTTTTTTGACACAGAGACTTTTCGGACATTGGAACAGGAAATCAAATAATTACAGGTATTAGATTGAGAACAAATCTAATGCCTGTAATTATTTGTTGAATAATTTTTTTGCATAAGGTTCGCAAAAATCAATCTTCTGATTTCTCAGTCTTTTTCTCACTCGCGGAGCGCGGCCAAGTAAGAATCCACTCGGTATAATCATGCTTCGTAATCTCTCCGTCCGCGAGAGCTTGTTTCTTTTTCAGCCAATCCACGAGAAAATCATCAACCAAGTTATACCCTACATGAACATTTACCCGTGTCCTTGTTCCGTCTTGAAAAGGTGTCAACTCTACCTTATGAACGCCGTCAAGCTCGAACAGCATAAACATAATATCCTCTGCGGAGTATAGGTCAGAATCATAGAAATATCGGGGGTTTATGCCCATAGCCTCACCGAGTTTATCCCGCATATCTGTTTTAGGTGTTCTTGTGGACGATTCATACTGCGCTATACGTATATCTGCCGTGTTTTCGTCAAATCCGACCATTATACCGAGTTCTTTCTGCGTCAGTCCCCTGTGTAATCTCGCCTGTTTTATCCTCTGCCCGATTCGCATTTTATCTGCCTCCAAAAATATGATTTTCATAAGTATAACATATTTGATTAGAAAAAGCAATAGGTTCACGAAAAATATTTAACAAATTTGTTTAAAAAGACTTGACAAAAGCAAATTTGTTTAGTATAATAGGATTATTAAGCATAAATGTTTAATAATCCTATTATACATTGAGGAGGGGATAGATGCCACAATATGCAATACTGCGCTTCGCCAAACATCAGGGCGGCGCACAAGGACGATTAGAGGCACACCATGAGCGAACAAAGCAAAAATACGCCAGCAATCCCGATATAGACACCAATCGGAGCAAAAACAATTTCCACATCGTTAAGCTATCCTGATTTGGAGCGAGGGGAAGCAGCCTCGAAAACGGGACGGCGGCATATTCCGACAAGGGTATTCAAGCAAGCAATCCGACTCACTAAGCAGGCGGATAAAATCCAAGCGGCACTAAACGGAATAAATCCGCTGAATATCGGCAAAAAGCGCGAGGAAGCAATAGAACTACTTCAAAAATTCTTCCCCGACATGGAGGATTTTGAAACGAAAGTCCGCCGCTACAAAAAGGAATTTGAACGGTTAGAAAACGAAAACGCAGACCTTGCGAAAAAAGTCAACGCCGCTAAACCGAAAATCGGCGACAGAATATCCAACGGCAATCTGCTGAACGAAGTCCAATCGCTCAGAAAATTCTATGACGCTGTGCCAGAGGACATCAGACGGGAAATCGAAGCAGGATTTAGGCAACCGCACAAAAACGATAGGGGGATTGATAGATAAGATTTTATCTCAAAATATCAAAAAAATTTGAACATTGAAAATTGAATAATACACGGAGGGCGTGAATGGCAGAAAAGCAAAAAAATGATATAGGGGTTTCAGAAAAACAAATCGAAATCTTCGCGAGGCGGTTACTACCCGAAATCAAAAAATTCTTCGCAGATGAAATTATACGAAAAGAGTTTGAAGAATGGCAAGTAAAACAAGCTAAAGAAAAAATCAAACGATAATATACCGAAAAGGGAGCGATGGTAAAAATCATCGCTCCCCATTTATAAGCAACTCCCCATTGGGGTCATGCCTTGAATAATTATATTCAACTTTCGCTTTGGCGTGATTGGCGTAACAATACCGGCAACCGTTCATACAGGAATTATACGCCCCGATGTCAACGCTGGCGGCACAGTTGCACCCTTTGCGCTGATTTTTATCGCGTAGGGCGGTAACGCCGAACATATCCGCGTCCACGCACGAAACAGGCTGTACGCCGAGTTGATACAATTCCGGCAATTCGCAGCAGGCGCAAAGCGTGATTCCGTGGTCTTTTGCAACTGGCAGCATAAGCTCTGTTAATTTAATTTTTTCTTGAACATTTAATTCTTTATGACCCACTCCCCGTAAATTTTTTTCGACAGATTTATAAGCAATCACAAAACTGATTACGCATTTTTCTGTGCTACCTTTGAGTAATTTGCATAACCGTGAAAACGCGGATAAATGATAAGGATAATCATATTTATTTGTCATTAAAATAGGATCGTATCTCCAAATTATGCGTTCGGATCCGATATGCTTAGAAAGCTCTAAAAATGCGGGAATAACCGTATTTTTTTTATTTGCAAGCCCACATTCAATATCCGCGTGATATGGTGTTATCGAATATTGAAAATAATATCGGAATTTATCAAGCATAGGAATGGCAGGCAAAATCGGCGCGGCGTTTTTAGTCCAAAAGACAATACCGTCAACATCTTCAGGCAGCAAAGAAACCTTTCGGATTTGTTCCGGGTTGAACGGATTTTGCACAAGGCAATATCCCGCGTTCAGGCGATTTATTAGCCAGTCGGCATAAAACGCGGGAATATCTGTCCTTCGGGAAGCTGAAATAATCATTTATGTAACCTCGATTATAAGCTGCGCTGCGGAACAAGGTGTGGTCGCGTTATATTTATCGCGGTGTTCCGCCGGAATAAGGGATAAGAATTTATTAGTACGTGATTTGTAGAGTTTTGAACCGGCATTTTCACCGTTTTCACGCGGTTCAAAATGTCGGTTATCAGCTTTAAACGAAAAACCGTGTTTACGAAGTTTTTTCGTAAATAAATTAAAATAATCGCAAATCCAAGATTTATGGTCAATATCGTTGATGATAAACAATAACGGAGAAGCGCAGGTTTTTCCTACGATGAGTTTATTAATTATCTCATCAAAGAGCAATTCGATTTTTTCTGCCCGGTTTCCATCATATATGTGCCCCGCTATCATATATTGCAGAATTATAACATTGTATGAGGCTGGAATTTTGTTTGATTCGAGCATTTTATAAATATCCCGTCGCTCAAAATCAACTTCGATATTTTCATTTTTTTGTGTTTCCTGTATAATAAAATCGTGAATTTCTTTCCACTTCGGTTCAATATCAATACCTTGATAACGGATTTTTTTCGTGTCGGCGATTTGTTCAAAAGCCATGAGATCTGGGGCTGCGCCGCAACCAATGGATAATATATTAAATTCCGAATATTTTTGCAAATCAATCGTTTCAAACGCATATAAAATTTCTGAACAGCGTTTCCACACCGTATGGCAGGTATAATACCGAAGCATATTGCAACAATTATATTCAGCCCGCCCGTCGGTATGATGATATTGAATTTCGCGTAAGCAATCGGCGCAATTTCCGCTACACTTACCGGACGGATGATTGCAATGACCATTGCATCCATTTCGCTTTTTAAAATTATTATCACAATAATTTATTAAACTTGGGATTAAATTGATTGGTTTTATAATCTTATCTTTGCTTATATCGTCGGGATTCACTTTTTGCACAATCGCATTATTCACAGATTCTCTGTACGCTTGCTCAAAATTTGAAAACTGCTTATTAATCTTATTATATAATTCCGGTTGTGTCTTGTCAAGTATTGTTTCCTTTTCTGTTTCAATAAATTTTAAATCATTATAAATATTTTGTAATTCCATTAATTTTTTCAAGTCGCTTGGATCAGCCTCGTTTATTTTACTGAGCCGTTCGGATACTAAATTGTTTATAATATGTTTAAAATCTTGCGAATATCCGTGCATTGTATTGATTAAGTTTTTTATATCGGTCATTATTTTTATTTCCTTTTCTTTTTGGTTTAAATTTTCGTTTTTAAAGTTCTGAACATATATTCTTATATATAGTATATCATGCTTTTGTAATTATGTCAAGCCCTTTTTTATATTTTGGGTAAAATATTTTCCAATAACAAAACCGCAGGATATTCCTACGGTTTCATTGTTATGTTATTGAGGTAAAAAAATGCCTTTCATTTTTTGAACGGCTGAAAAAAAACAGCCGTTCCATCTTAATTTATTCACAATTAAATGGTACAATGATTACAAATCCATAGGGCAGAATCTTGATATTATGGTTTGTATTTGGGGCGAACTGGCGCACCAAAAATTCTGGAAATGTCCGTCTGTTATCCGGACGGCAAAAAACCCCTTGTAAGGGGTTTTTTATTTTGCTGTTTAATTAAAGTACAAATCAATACACCGCTGTAAAGGGTCTTTCATATAGTAGTCATAATTTTCTTGCGTTATCAAACTTTTTTCCATAAGTTCATCTAAATACGGTTTTATTTCTTCTTCGCATAAGCGTTCATAATCACTTTTTGAATATGTCCAGTCGAATGTTTTGTGTTGATATTCAAAGTATTCGTCGAGATAATGTATCATAGTAAAATGAGGGTAAACTTTAAAAATATAATATCCGTTTTCGTCATTATACCCAGATATATCTATCGGCGTTGTATCTTCAATAGTAATCTCTCCGGGGAAATCTTTTCCGTTTATAAGTTTTGAATAATAAAATTTTCCGTCTTTTATTAAATTTAAAACTTCTTCCGAGCTTTTCATATACTCATTGTATCGATTATCCGTCCACTCTTTTTTCGCGTCGCTTGAATTTATATACCAATCCCAGGTTTTATATTCCTCAGATTCGACAACAGCTTTAAATTCTTCTATTATTTCCAGATATGTGTCGTAAGTGTGCCACTCAACGTCAAGGAGCAATATATTTTCCGTCGCTCCGAATCTGACGTGCGCGTAGGCGGGGTCAACATTTTTCGGCACAGGTATGCCGTTATTTCTGCACATATGAACCATATCATCGCCTGTCAAATCGGTGTATTTACGGATACACTCCAGCAGCTTATTTATTTCACGTCCGCTTATACCCGGGTCGAGCGTATAAAATCTATCGTCGTTAAGCACATAATAAATAATCATTGTATCAAAATCTCTTGCGTCTGTGATAGCGTCCAATATTTTTTCCTCAAAAAAAGTTTTTTCTATAGTCAGCGGGAGAAATAATTCTATCTGGTCTGCCGGAAGCGTAATTACTTTTTCTCCGCTTGTGATTTCACTGTTCGGGTCTATTTTGTCGGCGTTGAAATTTAATAAAACAGGCAGTATATTCACAAGTCCGATAACTAACGCAATCATCGCGGCTGCCGGAACTATTTTTAACAGGGTTGCGCTTATATTTCTGGTTTTTACAGTTTTTTTGAAGTTTAGCGTATCGTCGATTATTGTCGCGAGAACTTCGTCGCTTAAACTGTCTGTAAAAGATTTTTTATTCATACTATTATTCCTCCTTTTCTTAAAAGGTTTTTAATTTTGTTCTTTAGTCTGTGCACGCGGGCGTCTGCTGTGTTTCGGCTGATATTAAAGCACTTTGCGATTTCTTCCGTTGAATCAAAAAGTATATATTTCATAGTGTATAACCGGCGTTCATGGTCGTTTAACTTTTTGAGTATTATATCCTGCACAAGCATATCAAATTCGATTTCGTTTTCAAATCCCAAAGGCGCGTTCAGAAAATCAATTTTGTCTTCGCCGATTAGCTCGCCGGTTTTACGGATACTTTTCCTGCGGTAATCCAAAGCCGTGGACCGCGTGATTATGATTACAAAAGCCGCCATGCTCCCTCGGGTTTCGTTGTAAAGCTGCAATTTTTCCATCAGGCTCAAAAACACTGTATTAACGCAGTCGTCCACGTCCTGTAATTGATTTGACGATTTCAAAATATTCGTGACTATAGCGCGTATCGTAGAATTATATTTTTCGAAAAAGCTATCGTTTACTTCAAATATATCATCTATATCATCGTTCATATTTTCAGTACCTTTAACATTTATATAATTTATACAAACCAGCTCCTTTCTATAAATATACTACGATTGCGGTTTTGAAAATCTTACGCGCAATTATAAAAAATTTTTATTTCCCGTAAAACCGCTTCAGTTCGTTTATTTCCGAAGATATAAGACTTATCAAAAATAACATGTCTTTATCTTCAGCCAATAACTCAAACGCTTTTTTTACGGCGTTAATAAAATTTTTATCCACATGTTTCAAGTCCCATACAGGACACATTCGCCGTCCCCTTATATCGGGGACGACGCTTATACCGCCGTCTTTATCTACGCTCGGCGCGACGGGAAATATACGGCAGGCAAGCGGACGCATATCCCTGTCGCACCCGCCGCCGCACATAAGCAGTTTTATTCCGGAAGTATCCATATATTCTATCTCTTCTATACGAAACCCCGGAACTCCGTCAAAAATAATTTCTTCCCCCGGAAAAAGCAGCATTCCCGCAGTATCTCCCTCGCAGCACACTTTGCCGCACAAATTCCCGCAGTCTTTATTTTTAAGCGGCGTGAGATTCCCTATTATTTCATACGCTTTATGTATAAGCATAAATTTCATGTCCTTTATTTTAATTTTTCTTCAAGCGTTTCGACGACGAGTTTTAAAGTTTTTATTCTTGCGTATTTTTTATTGTTTGATTCGACGACCGTCCACGGCGCATAATCTGTGCCTGTTCTGAAAAGCATTTCATCTACGGCTTTTTCGTATTCTTCCCATTTGTCACGGTTGCGCCAGTCTTCTTCTGTAATTTTATATTGTTTTAAAGGCTCTGATTCGCGCATATTAAAGCGTCTTAACTGCTCGTCTTTATCAATATGCAACCAGAACTTAAAAATAACTGCCCCGTGATTATTTAAGTGCAATTCCATATCGTTTATTTCATGATATGCGCGCCGCCATTCGTCGTCAGAGCAAAAACCCTCGATGCGTTCGACCATAACGCGCCCGTACCATGAACGGTCAAATATAGCGATATGCCCGTCTTTGGGCATAGCTTTCCAGAACCGCCACAAATAATGGTGCGCTAATTCTTCCTGCGACGGAGCGGCTACAGGCGTTACCCCAAAGCCACGCGGGTCGATTTTCTGCGTTAACCGGCGGATATTCCCGCCTTTTCCCGCAGCGTCCCAACCCTCGTAGACTATAACGACAGATTTGCGTTTCGCGTAAAGCTTATATCCTAAATACGACAGCCTGTTCTGATAATATTTAAGCTGTTCTTTGTATTCGTTTTGCTGTATGTCTTTGTCTGGATTGACTGCGCTTAATATTGGTTTTATTTCTGTTGTATTTGCGACGGATATTGGCGGGCGGCCGGGGACGGCCGCCCCTACGGTATTATTTGCGCGCGCGTTAATTTCTTTCTCGATTTTATTTATAATAGTTTTATAAATCTTTACCGACGCGTAATTTATATTATTTGCTTCTATAATATTCCATTCGCTGAAGTCAAAATTGCTTTGTTTGAGCATATCGTCGAAATATTCCAAATGCGTTTCGTAGTTTTTATTCTGCATAATATCATATTCGTCAACGCGCCACGCCGTATCCGGACTTTTCAAAAGTTCGTCGAAGCGTTTTTTTTGTTCGTGTTTGCCGATATGCAGAAAAAACTTGACAATAAGCGTGCCGTCGTCTGATAACTGACGCTCGAAAGCGTTTACGTCATGATAAAAACCTTTCTTTTCGTCATGCGAAAGAAGCTGTTTTGCCTGATGCGCCGGAAGAATCATTCTGTGCCAGCTTTTATCAAATATAGCTATCCTGCCTTTTGACGGCGTTTTTATCCAGTAGTTCCATAAAAACGGGCGCATGGCGACTTCTTCTGAAATTTTAGCCATCGTATAAACGTTAAAATAACGGGGGTCAAGCGGATAGAGAATTTTTGAGATACACGTGCCTTTGCCCGCCGCGCTCCACCCCTCGAACGCAATTATTACGGGAATTTTCAAGTCTATTATTTTTCTCTGGAGTTCCGCAAGACGCGTTTCCAATCCGCGAATCTCCGTTTTGTATTCTTTTTTCTCCAGCATATTTAATACGTGCGCCGGGTCAATTTTTTTGAGCATATCCTCAATCCTCCGCAATTTAAAAATGGTCTGTTATCAGCAGATTTTTCTTATAAAATACTTGTTTGAGCGTTTGCATATCGCCGTTTATCTGCACGTCGTTCCTGTTTGCGATTTGCTCTAAGTCATACACGCCGAGAAGCATTTGCACAAGAGCGCGTTCAGACGTTTCAATATCCGCGCCCGCTGAACCCGCAGTATTCACAGAACACTTGCCGCCGCCGTATTCGACCGAGTATGTATTGTTGTTCCACTTCGCAAAATCGTCGATAACTTTTATCGTGAATTTGCCGTCTCTATCGGGTTTTTTCATGAGTTCCAGCGCGCTTTTCACGTTTACAATTCGGTTCATTCCCATCCAGTCGTGATGTATCTCAATATCATACAAATCATTCCAGTAAAGCTCCGCGAGAAATTCGGGGCTTGCCCTGAATTTCATTTTTTCCGCCGCGCCTTCGAACATTCCCATAAACTGCAGAATCCCGAACATGCCCTCAGTATCCGTCCACGCAATATCATGTATTTCCATTGTGTCGTTATGCTTCCTGAATTTTGCCCACGCTTTGATTTCGGATTTTTCGTTTTTCCAGTAATATAACCTGTCCATGCCGAAAAGAGATATATTAAAAACGTCGTTCCAACGGTCTTTATCTCTTGAAAGCATGATATTATGCCTTGACGCGTAGGTTTCATAAAGTTCTGTTAATTTGTCCTGCACTGAATCGCCGTTGATAAATTCAAACGCTTCGCCGTTGTTTTTTAATTTACGCGCAGCTTCGAGAGGCAGCGTATATTTTGTCGCAGACCCGATTTGCTCATATCCGAACTTTCTGTAATAATCATGCGAGAACGGGTATAGATGCGAAAATACCGTGCCTTTTTCGTATATATCGTCAAAGACTTTCTCGAAAATCCTGCGTATATTACCCTGCCGCCTGCTTTCGGGCATAGAAGCGACTCCGCCTATCCCGCACATGCCGGCTTTTTGCCCGTCGAACCACATAGTGTACGGAATAGCTTCCATTCCCGCAATCACGCGTCCGTTTTCATCGACTGCGCCGTATGTGTTATCGCTTTTATATTCGCCTTTTTCGATTTGCTCGCGGATTTCTTTTTCGTTTGCCTCGAACGAAAAAACAATGCCCTGCAAACGATTAACATGTAATTTTTCCTCCGGCGTAAGTACTCTGTATTCGATTTTTTTCATATTAGATTTTCTCCTTTATTATATTATTTATTTAATTTACTGCATATAGCAAACATACATTTCATGAATCGACCAGTATAATCCGTCTTTTCTTCCGTTTTGCTCTATTCTGATATAAGAAGCTGTCTGCGTCTCAAACGGGATTATGCCGTTGCCTTCCCTGCCGCTTGCGATTGATTCTCCCCAATTTACGCCGTCTTTTGACACATATATTTCCCACTCCGCAGGAGTGTCGCCCGTGCTTGAGCCTACGTCGAGTATCAGATAATTAAACGTATGCTCGCCGCCTAAATCCAGTTCAAACCACATGCCCGACTCCTGCTGTGTTCCCGTGTCCCACCTATTTGATATTTTGCCGTCGAACACCCTGCGCGCTACGCCTTTGTTATGGGACGCGGTCGCTTTCCAGTTTGAGCGGTCGAGCGAAGTTGACGCGATAATTCCGCCGGCTGAAAATTCCCTTGAACTTGAAATGTTGCCCCGCCATTCCGCAAGCGACAAATTAATCCCTGTTTCTCTTATTGTGCTTGCGCTTATTGAAATAAATTCATCTGAATCTTTTTCCGCGACTTTTTCAATCGAATCGACAGAGCCGTTTTCAAGAATAAATTTTCCGCCTTTGGCATTTACAAGAGCCTGTC
>Ga0082212_10012462_pt1 | contig 10705 bp, 9 predicted proteins | sample TergutNt197P3_FD_71548 | JGI IMG/M metagenome (GOLD analysis project Ga0082212, IMG submission 71548) | Neocapritermes taracua P3 segment gut microbial communities from Petit-Saut dam, French Guiana - Nt197 P3 | ecosystem: Host-associated > Arthropoda: Insects > Digestive system > Gut ...
TCGGTACCCGAGGGGCGAAGCAGTACCCGTCCTTGATCGGCTAGTTTTTGGGAGGCTTCGGTAACAGCGGCGTTGATTACTGGATCGATGCCTGCCCTGGACTTGTTCACTCCCGAAACATTTACCAGCACTTGCGGGTAACGGGTGACCACAGCGGCTAGCTCTTGCAGCGTTTTGCCAGTCGATACCATGCGTGCGGCCAGGTGTAGCGCGGTCTGAACTCCATCTCCGGTCGTGGCATATTCACTCATGATGACGTGTCCGGACTGTTCGCCGCCGAGCGTAAACCCATTGGCGTTCATCGCTTCCAGGACGTGACGGTCGCCAACCTTGGTCTGGTCAACACTGATTCCATGTGCTTTCATCGCTTTGAAGAAGCCGAGATTACTCATCACCGTGGCTACGACCGTGTCGGAGTGCAGCGCGCCCTTTTCTTTCAAGGCGATTGCCAAAATAGCCATGATCTGATCGCCATCAACAATGGTGCCAGCATGGTCAACCGCCAGACAGCGATCAGCGTCGCCGTCCAGCGCGATTCCTAAATCTGCACCCTGGGAGATGACCGTTTCTTGTAGCGATTCCATGTGGGTGGAGCCGCAGTTTAAGTTGATATTCAAACCATCAGGTGCCGCGTGGATTGCAATGACCTGCGCTCCTTGCGCTTCAAAGGCGGCCACGGCGGTCATGGTTGCGGCACCATTCGCGCAGTCAATCACGACTTTTAGCCCGTCCAGGTTTGAACCTTCACCTAATCCAGAAACCAGATGGGCGACATAGGCTTCGATAGCGCCTTTGTCGTCGCTAACCCGTCCGACTCCAGCACCAATCGGATGTTCCCAGGCGGCACCGAGTTGCTCCTCGATTATGTCCTCAATCTCGTCAGCCAACTTCACTCCACCGGCTGCAAAGAATTTGATGCCATTGTCTGGCATGGGGTTGTGGCTGGCCGACAACATCACTCCAAGGTCAGCTCCCAGATGATTCATCAAAAATGCCAAACCCGGGGTGGGAATCACTCCAAGTCGTACCACATCCATACCGGCAGCAGCTAAACCTGCGATCGTAGCCGCTTCCAAAAACTCTCCAGAAGCGCGGGTATCACGTCCCACTATCGCAAATGGTCTGCCGGAAGCGTCGTCTCTGCCCTGTTTGACCATGAACGCAGCCGCGTCACAAAGTTTCAGCGCAAGACCGGCCGTCAATTCGAGATTAGCGACACCTCGGACACCATCCGTGCCGAAAAACCTCGGCATGTTCGCCTCAGCGCTTCGAGTACTGCGGAGCTTTGCGGGCTTTCTTCAACCCAGCCTTCTTGCGCTCTTTGATGCGCGCATCTCGGGTGAGTTGGCCAGATTTCTTCAATGCCGCACGGCTCGCCTCGGCATCCGCAGCGTTTAGTGCGCGAGCCAATCCCAGCCGTAGTGCTCCAGCCTGTCCTGTAACGCCGCCGCCAGTGATGGTGGCTTTGATGTCATACGAACCCACGACGTTGGCAGTGACGAGTGGCTCGTTGATAGTCTGCTGATGGAGTTTGTTCGGAAAATAATCCTCGATAGTTCGACCGTTAATTGACCACTGTCCGTCGCCTGGAACAATACGCACCTGTGCGATAGCTTCCTTGCGGCGTCCGGTGGCTCGGGCGGCGACTATGATTGCGGGTCGGGTTCCAGGATTTGTTGCTACCGATTCGGTCTCGGCGCGGTAGGCGATTTCGCGGTCGTCCTCATCTGTGAAAGGCGCGTAATCTTCATCTTCAAGATAAGTTTCGTCTACGACTTCAGTCACTGTTCCTCTTGCCTTCACTGAGCGATCTGCGTGATCTGGTAGGGCTGCGGGTTCTGGGCAGCGTGTGGATGTTCAGGTCCGGCGTAGACCTTGAGTTTCTTGAGTTGGGCGCGGCTCAACTTGTTTTTTGGAAGCATGCCCCACACCGTACGTTCAACGGCTTTGCGGGGTTGGGTGGCTAGAAGCTCACCGTAAACCTTGGTTTTCAGCCCACCGGGACGGCCAGAGTGGGAGTAGGCGAGCTTGTCGGTTGCTTTATTGCCGGTGAGCGCAATCTTTGACGCGTTCACTATGACGACGAAATCGCCAGTATCAATGTGGGGTGCGTATTGCGCCTTATGCTTTCCCCGTAACAGCCCAGCGACTGCGACGCCGAGGCGCCCAAGAACCACATTCTCGGCATCAATTACATGCCATATCCTGGTTATTTCTCCAGGCTTCGGGCTGTATGTAGACAAAACCAACTACCATCTTCCATGTGTTATTTCAGCATTGCACGCCAAGGCGAGGGCACATCAGCGCAACAGCGCACTACTTTACCCCCGATGGATAATCTGGGTCAAAAGCACGAGTTGACTCAGGTAAGAGGTTCAGGTGCTGTAACCTGATCTCGCTGGCCTCGACTCATCCGTTGCACGTTCTGCCGATCAGTTTTGCGGTTATCTTTGCTTTGACCGCCAGCGAAATCTGCCCACATTGTTGACACGGCTTGCAGCAGTGGAAATCAGATGAAAAGGTTGTCTCATGAGTCCTAAATTGAGCAACAGCCAAATCTCCAGTCCCGACCAAGCCCGAAACGTCGTTTTGATCGGAAATGCAGGCAGTGGCAAGACCTCATTGTTCGAGCAGTTGCTGAAAGCTCGAATCCAAGGCTACCGCGGCGAGAAGGAAGACCCTGAGCGCGCGGCGCAACTGTTTCTGGCCTCGTTCATAAATGAATCTGTGGTGGTGAATCTGCTAGACGCACCGAGCCACCCCGACTTCGTTGGTGAGTTGCGCGCCGGAATCGCGGCCGCAGATGCCGCCATCTTTGTGGTGTCAGCCGGAGACGGAATCGACGGCATGGCTCAAGCACTCTGGGAGGAGTGTGAAAACGCAAAACTCCCCAGATTCGTTGTGCTGACCAAACTGGACACTGGCCACACTGATTTTGAAAGCGCGTTGGCCGCAACCCAGAACGCTTTCGGCTCGGGTGTGGTGCCAGTATTTGTGCCGATCATGGCCAGCAGCGAAGAAATGTCGGGCAATGTCGGGCTGCTCTCGTTGGAACGACATGACTATGCCGCAGGAGCTATGAAATCTTCGACGCTGGATGCTTCCGACTCCCTAGTTGAGGGATTCCGCGATGCGTTGATCGAAGGGATCGTCCTAGAAGTTGAAGACGACTCGCTCATGGAAAGACACATTGGCGGCGAAGCGATCGAGGTCGAGGTGCTGCTGGATGCCCTGATGAAAGCTGTTTCCACAGGCAATCTATACCCAGTCGTTCCAGTGTCGGCAGCTTCTGGTGTTGGTATTGAAGAACTCCTAGGGTTGATAGAAAACGGGTTCCCCACTCCTAGCTTGCATGCCAGCCCAGAAATCGACTCACTTGCCGGTGACCCGCTCCCGCTAGTTACCGCTGATGCTGCCGGTTCGTTGGTGGCACAGGTCATTCGTACCACTACCGATCCGTTCGCGGGACGACTGTCGATGATACGCATCTTCTCGGGGACGTTGAAGGTCGAAGATGTGATACACGTTGCTGGCCGCCATCCGAAGGTCGAAGGTAAAGAATCTGAACGAGTTGACCATGACTCCGATGAACGTATAGCGGGTATGCAGGGCGTTGTAGGGGTGGAATTGAAGCCCCGAACTTCTGCTATCGCCGGTGAGATCGTACTCATTCCGAAGCTGAACTCTGCTGAGACCGGCGACACGCTGTCGGCAAAGGATAAGTCGGCCGTGGTGAAGCGCTGGATTTTGCCCGACCCGCTGCTTCCGTTAGTTGTGAAAGCTGCTACTCGTAATGATGAGGATAAATTCTCTGGTGCGCTAGCGCGTTTGGCTGTGGAAGATTCTACGGTGCGGGTAGATCGTTCCAGTGGTGACCAGTTGGTGATCTGGACGACGGGACAGGCACATGCCGATCTGCTTTTGAACCGTTTGACAGACCGTTACGGCGTCAAGGTGCAGCAGGAGGAGTTGCGAATCCCGCTGCGTGAGACTCTCATAGGAAAGTCCACCGCTGAGGGCAGGCACGTCAAACAGTCCGGCGGGCACGGACAATATGCCAAGTGCAACATTGAGGTCGAACCGCTGCCGCGTGGAGAGGGTTTCGAGTTTGTTGACAAAGTTGTGGGTGGAGCCGTGCCGCGGCAGTTCATTCCGAGCGTGGAAAAGGGAGTACGTGCTCAGTTGGAGAAGGGCGTGATCGCTGGTTACCCGATGGTTGACATCCGAGTCACCCTTTTCGACGGGAAGGCGCACTCAGTTGACTCCTCAGATATGGCGTTCCAGCTAGCTGGTCAAAATGCTCTGAAGGAAGCCGCAAAGAAAGAGGTGGCGGCACTGCTGGAGCCAATCGATTTGGTAACTGTTACCGTCGGTGAAGAGTACCTTGGGCCGGTAATGACCGATATTTCCGGTCGTCGCGGCCAATTGTTGGGCACTGATTCGGTGAACCGTAAGGCTGTTATCCGCGCGTTGATACCGCAGTTGGAGTTGGCCAGGTACGCCATCGACTTGCGTGGGATCGCACACGGTTCTGGTACTTTCAGCAGGGAGTTCAACGGCTACGAGTTGTTGCCGACTCACATGATCGAGCAATTCCTCAAGAAAGACTGATTACTTAAAAACCCCGCTGATTGCCACTGCCTTCCCTGTCATCCTGTCGCGCTGCGTAGCAGCGTCGCAGGAGCCATAACCCGAATGCTGCGACCCGTGGAAACCTGTACTTGCGAGTACTGCACCGCCCCGTGTTTGTCTGACAAGTTAAACTAGTGGGGTTGATGTCAGAAGGATTCAGGGGTTGACAGATGTCTAGGTCAAGGCTTGTTATTTCTAGTGTTTTGATTGGGGTTTTGATGACGGGTTTTGTTGGTTGTCAGCCAGAGCCACAGGTGCCTGTGGTTCCAAATTCTTCTGGTTCCCCAAGTGCTCCTAATGTAGGGAATGTTGGGTTGTTGACCGAAGTGAAACCTATCGCGCCGACCAATGAACAAAATGATTCTTTAACTGCTTTTGCGGAAAGGTTGTTCAACGAGCTTGACGCGGATGCAGTCAATCCAGTGATTTCACCGCTGTCGGTGTTTTTTGCGCTTGGGTTGACCCAGCTAGGCGCTGATGGAGCGACTGCGCAAGAGTTCAAAGACACTTTAGGTCTATCTGCTGAGCAAACTTGTGGCATCGCCGCACAATTGTTAGCCGACTACGCCAACATCGGAGGTGGCACGACACTTAATGTCGCTAACTCGGCATGGTTTGACCCGAAAATCGCCCCCGCGCAGCAATACATAGATTTAGTGCAGGCATGTTTTAAGGCTGAGATTTTTCAAGCGGACATGCAGGCTGGTGGAGCTGTAGACCTCGTGAATAAATGGGTTTCGGACAAAACTAACAACCTCATTCCACAAATCTTGAACGATATCGACCCTGACACGGTTGCTTTGCTGGCGAATGCGATCTATTTGAAGGCTGCTTGGCAGACGCCGTTTGAAACGTTTGGTTCCTACCAAGGCGAGTTCACCAAGTCCGATGGGCAGCAGGTGCGCGCCGACTTTATGTCCACGCAAGCTAATCCGAATGTGCTGATTGATTCTGGCGACGTTGAAGGGGTGCTGCTGCCTTATAAGGATGGGCGTTTGGCGTTCATGGCTGTGATAGCTAAGCAAGGAAATGATCTTCCCCCCTTGGAACCGGGCTCTATCCAGCGTTGGTTGGCTGCTAAACAAGACGTGTCGAAGTTGGTATTGACGATGCCCAAGTTCAAAACCGAATATAACGTTACCTTGGACAAAATGTTGCGCGAGTTGGGTTTTGAGTCGGCATTTACTACTGGTGCTGATCTTTCGCTAATGGGTGCAGGCAAAGAGGCAACGCTCCAAGTCGCGCATACGGTGAGTATGGAAGTTGGTGAGGAAGGCACAGAAGCTGCCGCAGCAACAATAGTTGCCGTTGCCGGAAGTGCGCCAATGGATCCTCCGATCTTTGTCACTTTTGATCGCCCATACCGGTATGCGTTGGTAGACACGGTGACTGGGGTGCCGTTGTTCCTTGGAGCCATGAACGACACTTCCGCTGCCCCACCCACTGTTTCTTAAGCCCAAACTTTTCTTGTCCGCATACTGCGACGGAGCCTGCGCTGCGGGCTGCCCACGATCAGGGGCAGCATCGCAGTATTGCGGAATCCATCGCAAGACCCTCCCTCAGTCATCCCGCGTGTAAATCGCGGGATCCATCGCATTCAGTGGTGTAACAAGTACGCACCGCTCGGGTTGTGGATGCTGCAACTAAAGTGCAGCATGACAAATCGAGGAGTTCAGCGTCCGAGTAGGGGCTAGGATTACCTGGTGCCTCCAGATTCAGTCAGTCGTGATGTTGTTTCATTTGTGCGACGCGGCCCGCGCATGAACCCATCGCAGCAACGCGCTTGGGATAGGTTGCGTGACCGGTACGTCGTAGAAATCCCCACCGGCGAGCGCGAGACTTCTATCGCCGCACAAGCCACGCTCGATTTAAGGGAGGTTTTCGGACGCCAGGCTCCGTTATTTGTGGAGATTGGAATAGGTTCGGGCGAAACTATCTGTGAGCTTGCCGGGCGTTTTCCAGCGGCGAACCTGCTGGGTTTTGAAGTTTTCCTGCCTACGGTGGCTAGCTGCCTTGCTAGGTTGGAACAGGCGAACGTTGATAATGTGCGAATCATTGTGGCCGATGGGCAACAAGGCGTTGAGACGCTCTTTTCGGCAGGGATGGGAGCGATTGCTGAACTGTGGACTTTTTTCCCCGACCCTTGGCCAAAGAAGCGGCATCATAAACGGCGTTTAGTAAATCCAGCTTTTGCCCAGATTGTGGCGCAGCGACTCGCGGTCGGGGGACGTTGGCGGTTGGCGACTGACTGGGAGAGTTATGCAGATTGGATGCGTGAAGTTCTGGACGACACGGCAGGTCTTGTAAATGAATACGCCGAACACGGTTGGGCTCCACGTTGGGAGGCGCGTCCGATTACCAAATTTGAGCAGCGAGGAATTAACGCGGGACGCACAATACGAGAGTTGTCCTATCTGAATCCAGGCGCCGCGCAGGTCAGTGATTCCGCATGAGAGTCAGACTCGATATTTCCTACGCTGGTGCCGCATTTCATGGTTGGGCTACCCAGCGTGGTTTACGTACTGTGCAAGGCGAGTTGGAAACCTGGTTAGCTAGATTACTTCGCTGTGATGCGGTTGCTTTGACTGTGGCTGGACGTACTGACGCCGGAGTACATGCGCGTGGCCAAGTGGCACATTTTGACCTACCCGAAGAATTCTCAGTATCAGATTTTGAGGAACTAGAACTAGTTCGCAGGCTGGATCGAGTATTGCCGTCAGATGTTGTAGTGCGCAAGATTTCACTGGCTCCACCTGGATTCGACGCGCGTTTTTCTGCGATTTGGCGGCGTTATGTATATCGGCTTGCCGATGGCACGTTCGACCCGCTGGCTGCCGGATATGTGGCAAAAGTTATTAGCCCTGTTGATGTCACATTGCTCAATCAAGTCAGTGGCGTACTGCTGGGTCTGCACGACTTTGTTGCCTTTTGTAAATATCGCTCCGGAGCCACCGCCATCCGGACGTTGCAGCGGGTTAGCGCCGAACGGGTAGGCGAAATCATTGAACTTACTGTGCAAGCTGATGCTTTCGCGCACTCGATGGTGCGTTCGCTGACCGGCGCGCTGTTGCAGGTTGCCGCTGGACGCCGCGATGAAAGTTGGCTAAAAGCATTGCTTGATCGCAGTGATCGCTGTGGAGAGATTCCGGTAATGCCTGCCAAGGGTTTGACGCTAGAGGCGGTGGGCTATCCTCCTGATTGCGAATTGGAGCAACGTGCGACCCAAGCTCGAATGCTGCGAGAATTGAACTGAGCTATGGAAGAATCACAGCCGATGAACCCGCACTATTTCACTACTCCGCAAGGCGTAGCCACTCGCCGTGAGATCACGATGACGTTCTGGGGCAGGTCTTGGACTTTTGACACAGCCGACGGAGTTTTCTCTGGCAGTCGACTCGACCCCGGGACGGCGGTGCTGCTACGGGAGGTTGCACCTGACGCGGTTACGTCAGCGGGAAGACTGCTGGATTTGGGTTGCGGCTACGGGGTGATTGCGGTGGCGCTGGCGGTATGCGTCCCAGGCGTGGTTGTGGATGCTGTCGATGTCAACGAACGCGCACTGGAACTTTGTGCACGCAACGCCGAACGCTACGGCGTGTCAGCTCGTGTACATCCGCTACTCCCAGAACAGGCTAATGTGGATATTCGTTATGACCAGCTCTGGTCGAATCCTCCCATCCGAATCGGCAAACCTGCCCTGCATGAGCTATTGGCTGCTTGGCTGGCGCGTTTGGCCGATGATGGAGTGGCTCACTTGGTGGTTGGGAAAAATCTTGGCGCTGACTCTTTGCAGACTTGGCTAGTCTCCCAGGGTTGGGTCAGCGAACGGATTGCTTCGGCTAAAGGCTTCCGTGTTTTCCAAGTTCGCCGCTGAAGACCGCGCAAGATTCGGGTGTAAGGTGACTCTAGTACTCCAGCGCGAAGGTGTTTGATGTCGGGTTCATTAGCTAATTACCGGTTCGCGGCTAGCCGTTTTCTGCGAGTGATGGTTTCTGCCTTGGCGACCGTGTTCGCTATTTCGACATTTTCCGTACCTGACGCAAATGCTGCTGATATGGACGCAGCACACGAAGCCGCAGCATTTATCACCTCACAGCTTGTGGGCGGAGATCATTTGGAGAGTCCGTTTGGGAACGAGTCGATAACTGCTGATGCGGTGCTGGCGCTATTAGCCACGCAGAGTTCGGATTTCGATGCGGAAATAGCCAGCATGGGACGTTTTTTGGCGCAGAGCCCGTACGTGAGCTCTGGACCGGAAGCAGCGTCCAAACTGGCTATCGTTGCAACAGCGATAGGTGCGGACCCGCGCACTTTCGGTAGTTTTGATTTGATTGCTGCCATAAAAGCAGGCATTGGTGCAGACGGAGCCTTTGGTTCATACCCAATGCCGTATTCCTCCGCACTGGCAATCATTGCCTTGATACGTAGCGGAGAAGATGTCGACCCCCAGCTGGTTTCATGGTTGATTGAGCAAGCCGAGCCAGATGGCTCCTTCAGCTTCCAAAAAGGCGGCAGTGCAGATCCTGACAATACCGGTATGGTAATTCAAGCGCTTTCTGCACTGGATAATCTCTCGGCGCAAGCCTCACAAACCCTGGAGAACGCGAAACGTTGGGCGCAAGATTCGCAGCAGGCTGATGGTTCCTGGATTGGATTTGCGAGCGTCAATTCAACTGCCTTGCTGGGCAGTTCCCTTTTGGTGACCGGGGTTGATCAAACAAAGGCGATCACGTATCTGGCGCAAACTCAGGCCGCTAGTGGTGGTTTGCCAGCAAATCCTGGAGCAGAGCCCGATTTGTTAGCGACAGCGCAAGCTATTCTGCTTTTATCCGAGCAGTCGTATCTGACGTTACCGAAGTTACCAGGGAAACAACCGCGTGCTGAACCCTCCCAATCGCCATCAACTGAATCTGAACCACCGCAGCCAACCCCGCCGAACGAGTTGGTTCCGTTAACCGAAGATCAGGGTGTGCCGACTTGGGTGGCTCCTGCTGTTGCAGCGGGCGTGATTGTAGTGGCAGTTGCGGCATTGGTCGTCGTCAGGCGAAAGAAATAGCCTGGAGTTGGTTGCGGCACGCGTTTTATCAGCACTGTTCTGGCGTGAACCCCCTCGCGTTTTTGCGATATGCATGGCATTTTCGCCAGCATTCCCACTAGGCTGGGTGGTGTTTAGTACAGGCTTTTTCACCTGGCTTGCTATAGACCGGTGCGAAAATGAGGAGAAACTATGACGTACGTTTTACCAGAACTCAAATACGATTATTCAAAGTTGGAGCCTTTCATTTCGGGGCAAATCTTAGAGTTGCATCACAGCAAACACCATGCGGGGTACGTTAGCGGTGCAAACACTGCCTTAGATAAGCTCGCTGAAGCTCGTGCCAACCTCGACTTCGGGAATCTCCCAAAGTTAGAAAAAGACCTTGCTTTCCATCTCGGCGGGCATATCAATCACAGCATTTTTTGGGAAAACATGGCACCTGACGCTGGCGGCGAGCCCGAAGGCGAGATAGCGGCGGCGTTGGAGGAGTTCTTCGGTACCTATGAGGGGTTCAAAGCACAGTTTTCTGCTAGTGCAAACAGCATTCAGGGCTCTGGCTGGTCACTGCTGGCCTGGGATTCGTTCGGACAACGGCTCCACATCAACCAGGTCTATGATCATCAAGCCAACTTGCCCGCGGGACAGTGTCCGCTCCTGTTCTTAGACATGTGGGAACATGCTTTCTATTTGCAGTACAAGAACGTCAAGGGCGATTTTGTTGACGCCTGGTGGAATGTTGTCAACTGGGCGGACGTTGCGGAACGCTTTGCGAAGGCTCGAGTCGCGTAACTTTGCCGCCCTTCTGGCTGGGTGCGGATTTGGCACAGGCGACATGACGGCACCTTCGGGCTAATGCACAAAACCGCTGGGATCGAACCCTAGGTTACTGCGACACCACTGGTCAAAAACTAAGCAAATGCTAAGAAAAGTTGAGTATTCTCTCAGGATTTGGCATGATAGTAGGTCGGAAAGATTTGTAGGGGAGTATTTTGCGAAGAACTAGAGTCGTAGCGTCGTGCATTCTTGCGTTGGCTG
>Ga0082212_10012463_pt1 | contig 10704 bp, 15 predicted proteins | sample TergutNt197P3_FD_71548 | JGI IMG/M metagenome (GOLD analysis project Ga0082212, IMG submission 71548) | Neocapritermes taracua P3 segment gut microbial communities from Petit-Saut dam, French Guiana - Nt197 P3 | ecosystem: Host-associated > Arthropoda: Insects > Digestive system > Gut ...
AATTTATTTTAATAATATTAAATTTTTCTTCCAATAACCAAGCCGTGTTCGCTATATCCAAGTAACGTTCGTTTTTCGCACATTTCAAAGTGGCGTTTTATAAACTTCTCATATAAATCGTCGGGCAATTCGTTCAGATAATTCTTAAAAATATATCTCATGCCGTCCGTTGCAACGTTATTAACGATTTCAAACCCGAATCCTTTTAACTCGTCTTCTATGTCTTCCGGCGTGGTTCTGTAAAACAAAGCCGCTCTTTCATCACCGTCGTAATAGCCTCTTTCAAGCTGCAATTCATGGTCTTTTTCTCTGTCGCGCCATTCGCTGCAATATTTAATAAATACGGCGTACTTGTTGATATACGCGACAAAAATCAAGCCGCCCTGTTTTAATATGCGTTTGCTTTCCGAAATTGATTTATCCCGTTCGGTTTTATCTGTGTTATGATAATAAGCCCCAAGATTTAAGACTGCGTCAAAATAATTAATATTAAACCTTGACAAATCACACATACTGCCTTGATAAATTTCTTGCAAAACAGGTGATGATTTATTCTTTTCTTTGATTGCTTCTACGTGATTTGCAACTATATCGCCTGCAGTAACTTTGTAGCCGTTTTGCGCAAGCATAAAAGCGTACACGCCAAATCCCGCACAAGCGTCCAACACAGCCGCCCCTTTAGGAATTAAATCATTTAAATAATGTTCCGTTACCATTTTTTCAAGACCGCTCGACCTATCTTTTAACAGCCTGTCGGCTTCGTAACCTGTTTTATAAAGTTCGGTCAAGTTTTCTACGTCTTGTTTCATTTACGTTCACCTCAAATATTATTATTTTTGATACGTTTTTCTGCTGTATCATACACTTCTTCGTCTGAGCGTGCGGCGATTACGATAATTCCCATGATTTCATCTGTGTGAATCACTTCGTAAACAACGCGGATACCCAATTTTTTCAATACAATTTTGCAAAATCCTGTTAGATTTCTGCCTTGTTTGTTACCTAACGGCTTACCGTAACCGCCTTCGTTTTGAGGAAGCGGGTTTGCAGATACTCTGTCTACAGCGTCATATATCTGCCTTCTTTGTGCCTTATTAAATTCTTTTAAATCAACTTTTGCCTCATCAGAGTAATTAACTTTGTACCTCATTCGAGTTCAACTCCTTCTGGGTCGAGGTCGTCAATAGTCAAACCATCTTCAGCTAAAATTTCTTCAAAAGACCATCTTACGCCGTTATCGTTTTTCTTACGTTCAAGCGCAAGCGCAAGCAAATATTCATCTTCGAGTTCTTCAATATTTTCTTTATCCGTATTAATTATTTCATCGTCCAGAACATTAACAATTACGCGTCTGTTTGCGGGTATTTTTGTTCTATTATCGGTAATAAACCGCCCGTCCTCTTGAAAATAACCTTGATATGCTTGTATCATTTACATTTCACCTTCTTTAATTATTACTTTGTCAACTCTATCTCTTCTCCCGCTTCGACAATCAGCCTGTTCGGCGCGTCAAAACTTTCAGCTCTCTCGCGGTCAAACAATTCGCCCGGCTTCATGTGTATGGGAATATTATTTTTTGCCCCGATGATTTCCGCGCACTCTGCCGCTTCTTTTAAGTCCATGTTGTACACGCCGTCGCAGGGCAGTAACGCGTAGTCGATTTCTTTTTCGGCGAACGTTTCCATTTGATTTGTTTTTGACGTGTCCCCCGCGCCGTAAATTTTGATTCCGTCGATAGTTATAATATACCCGACGCACTCTTTGATATTGTGATTTTTATTGCTTGCCTCGACTGCTTCGATTTCTATGCCGTTCACCGCGAAACTATTATGCTGCCCGCCCTCGAGAGCCTCGGCGTTTGTTATAATATTGCAGCCGTCTTTTTGCGTAATTAAGCTGATTTGATTATGGTCGCCGTGCTGGTGGGTTACAAGAATAATATCTGCGGGAACATCGTAGCCCTCGCCTGCGTATGGGTCAAAATAGATTACCGTCCCGTCCTGTGATGTAAGCCTGAAACTTCCGTGTCCCTGATATAATAGCTTTGTCATTGAATCTCCTCCTGTTTCTTCGTTATTTTTTTCGCTTGTTTCCTGCACTTGTCCGGCGTTATTTTCCGGCGTTTGTTCGTCTTTATCACAAGACGAAAACAAGAATATTGCAGATAATATTAATAAAAATATGAATATTTTGGATTTCACTCTGTCACGCTCCTTTATACAAATTATTCTAACATATCAAACCGTAAAAGTCAATTAAAAATTCGGAAGTTGACAATTAAAAATTTTTATTGTATAATTATATAATAAAATAATTAAATTTAAATGAGAATTATCAGGGATTATGAGAAAATTTTTTAAAAACAAATCTAACTTTATTAAAGTTACGGCGGTTTTTATTTTAACTGCCGTTTTACTCGCCGTTCCGGCAAATATTTCAGGCTGCGGAATGATTCCCGGGTCGGATTCGGGCGATGCTGAAAGCCTTACATTCGCCTCGCAGAATAATTATGAAAGAAAAGACGTTTTAGTTGACGCGGATAATCTGACAACACAGAGAGTTAATAACGAAAGCACAGAGGAAGCAATATCCGTCATGACAACCAACGCGCAGACGCCCGATATTCCCGAAAGTCCGGCGAATCCGCAGAACAACGGCAAAGACGAAACTATACGCCTCAGTTTTCTTGCCGCGGGTGATAATATAATGCACTCTATTATGATTGAAGACGCTCAGGACAGGGCTAAAAACGGCGAGAAATTTAATTTTCGGGATATGTACAGGGATATAGAAGATTTAGTAAAATCTACGGATATAGCTTTAGTCAACGTCGAAACCCCGATTGCGGGCGATGAGTTCCCGTATGCCGGTTATCCTAATTTTAATACGCCTAAAGAAAACGCTTTCGCTCTTATGGATATAGGCTTTGATATAATTAATATCGCGAACAATCATATGCTTGATAAAGGCGCGAAAGGCTATATGAATCACATAGAGTTCTGGGAAAAACAGGACGTTTTGCTGATTGGCGGATTTAAAAATCAGGAGGATTTCGAAAATATAAGAATATATAAAAAAGACGGAGTTTCTATAGCTTTTTTGTCTTATACATACAGCACAAACGGCGTTAACCTTCCCGCAAACAGCAAGATGATTATTCCGTTTCATGACGCGGCGACTGTAGAGCGGCAGGTAAAAGCGGCAAGACCTCTCGCGGATTTATTATTCGTAGTAATGCACTGGGGAGATGAAAATATTTTTACGGCTAATCTAGCCCAGCGAAATTTAGCGCAGATAATGGTTGACAACGGGGTTGACGTTATAATAGGCATGCACCCTCATGTTTTTCAGGAAACAAAATGGGTCAGCCGTCCCGACGGCGGGAAAACTTTAATCGCGTATTCGATAGGCAATATGATTTCGGCTATGCTCGGGGCGCATAATATGATAGGCGGGTTTTTGTGTTTTGATATAGTAAAGACGACCAGCGGCGGCGAGTCCGTCACGGCAATAGAAAACGCGGAAATAATTCCTGTTATGACCCATCATAATATGAAAAGAAAAGGGCTGCAGGTTTATATATTTGAGGATTACACCGAGGAGCTCGCGAAAACTCACGGCATTATAAATTCAGATAATAAGTTTTCATATCAGTATATAAAAGATTTGATTATTAAACATATACCGTCAGAATTTCTGAGCGATTTTTATAAAAATTAAAAATTAATTTAAGGAGCAGATATTTTGCTGAGCAATATAATTTTCAGCGTAAACGCAGTATTCCCGCTTGTTATTCTGATGTTTCTCGGATTTTGTTTTAAGCAGGAGAAGTTAAGATTATTTAAAAATCCGAAAGAATTTTTTAATCAGATTGACCGGCTTGTATTTCATGCCGCGCTGCCGGTTTATATTTTTAACGAACTGTCAGCGACGCGCACAGAAAATATATTTAATATAAAATTCATGGCGTATTCTATATCGGGGCTGACATTTTCTTTTTTGTTTTTTAGTCTTATTACGCCGGTTTTCATAAAGAAAAAAACGTCGCGGGGAGCGTTTATTCAAGGGGTGTCAAGACCGAATTTCGCGCTGCTCGGAGTTCCCCTCACGGGCAATTTATTCGGGAATCTGGGGTTAAGCACGGCGGCGATAATCTTACCGTTCGCGATTATTATATTTAACGTGCTGTCTGTAGTAGTGCTTGCTGTTAACACTGACAATGCCGAAAATCAAAACAGCGCGGGTAAAATAATCCGTGGAATAATAACAAACCCGCTGATTATCGCCGTTATATTCGCCCTGCCGTTTATGCTTTTTGATATATCGCTGCCGACGGTTATGCAAAAAAGTTTAGGTTATCTCGGCGGTATGTCAACTCCGCTTGCGCTTATGAGCCTCGGGGCGGGGATTGATTTTGTTGTCCTGAAAAACAGCGCGAAACTGCCCTTGACCGCTTCGCTTATTAAAACAGTAATTGCTCCGTTGGTTTTTGTTATTCCCGCCGTACTGCTCGGATTCAGGGATGCCGCGCTTGTCGTTATATTTGTTTTGTTTGCCTCGCCGACTGCCGTTGGCAGTTACATAATGGCGAAGAACATGAAAAGCGATTACGAACTCGCGGGGCAGATAGTAGTTCTGACGACGGTGATTTGTCCGGTGACTATTTTTGCGGGGAGTTTTGCTTTGAAGTCGCTGGGGTTGATATGAGATTAGGGAGAGATTACGATGAAAATAAAAAAATTAATCGTTGTTACCGCCGCTACAATACTTGCCATACTTGAAATATTTAGTATTCTTTTTATTTCCACTTATGTAATTTCATTTTATAGTCGGCATGAATATGATATTGATTTAAGCCTGATAGATTTCGATTCTATGCAATTTGATGAAGATTGTACGACAGCATATGATATGCTCATGAATACTAATAGGTTTGCTGACGGTCCTATTGGTGCCGCAGGAGCAACGCCTGATGAAATATGTGCTTTCGGAAAATTATTAATTTGCATAAACGCAAAAGATTATTTTATACAGCTTGAACAGGAAGCTACTATTGAGGGAAAAATGTATGCTTTATGCGGATTATATTATTTGGATTATGATAATTATAATACTTATATAGAGAAATATCTTAATGATTCAACAGGAATTACAGTGATGTATGGTTGTATAATGTATTCAATGTCTGTTAAAGAATTGATTAAAAATGATGAAGCGTTGCGATTAAAAGATATTAATGATACTGTGAATAAATGGGATAATAGAAAACGTCCCAAATACGGGTTCTCTACAGATTTTTATGGCGGCGGAACGCCTAACAACGTTTTATTTTACACAAAGCTCGGAAGATATGAAACTGTAACAAAAGGAATAACAATATTCGAGTTTAAATTTGACACAAGCAAACCAAAACGCTTAGATGAGTAAGGTATTTAATCTATGATTAACATAATAAATTATTTATCTGACAAAAAAATAATAATCGTCGTCGGGCATTACGGCGCGGGCAAAACAAATATTTCGGTCAATCTCTCTGTTAAATTAAAAGAGCAAACCGGTAATGTTTACACGCTCGCTGATTTGGATATTGTCAACCCGTATTTTCGGAGCGCGGACAATATAAAATATTTGCGGGAACTTGATATTGATTTTATAGTCCCTGAGTTCGCGAACACAAACGTTGATTTGCCCGCCATTCCCGCAGAAATATATTCGCTTTTCACACAGAACAGGCGCGCAGTCATAGACGTAGGCGGAGACGACAACGGCGCGGTAGTTCTGGGTATGTTCGCGGACAGCATAAAACGCGAAAATTATGAGATGATTTATGTCGTGAACAAGTACAGGAATCTGATAAGCGACGCTGAATCGGCTGCGAGCCTCGCGGAATCTATAGAACAAAAGTCAAAATTAAAAATTACTTCGGTTATAAACAACAGCAATATAGGCAGCCTTACGACGGGAAAAGAGATTCTGGATTCTATGGAATACGCGCAGAAAACCGCAGGTTTGCTGAAAGCGCCGCTAATTTGCTCGAGTTCTGTTGCTGATGTTGATTTTTGCGAAAAAAAAGAGTATAATATATTTAAAATAATTAATTATACAAAGAAACTGTTTTAAAAATAACGAAAGGAAAATTAATTTTATTATGAAAAACATAACTTTTGACGAAGAAATATGCAAAGGGTGCGAACTCTGCATAGTCGCGTGCCCGAAAAATATTATCGCGCTTGACAAAGATAAAATAAACAAAAAAGGCTATCACCCCGCAGGGGTCAAAGACAAAGATTCATGCACGTCGTGCGCGCAGTGCGCCGTGATTTGCCCCGACATTGTCATAAAAATAGAAAACGATAAATAATTTTATAAGTTTGGAGGATTAAAATAAATGTCAGAAATGGTTTTAATGAAAGGCAACGAGGCAATATCCGAAGCGGCTATAAAATGCGGCTGCCGTCATTATTTTGGATATCCTATAACGCCGCAAAATGAAATTGCCGAATATATGGCGAAAAGAATGCCGCAGGTTGACGGGTTTTCTTTACAGGCTGAGAGCGAAATCGCCGCTATAAATATGGTTCTCGGAGCGTCAGCGGCGGGAGCGAGGGTTATGACGTCGTCGTCAAGCCCGGGCGTGAGTTTAAAGACTGAGGGCATATCTTATATAGTCGGGTCGGATTTGCCGTGCGTTATAGTAAATATTCAGAGGGGCGGACCGGGACTCGGAGGCATACAGCCCGCGCAGTCCGACTATTATCAGGCGACAAAAGCGATGGGGCACGGCGATATGCGTTTAATTGTTCTCGCGCCGAACTCTGTTCAGGAAATGACCGAACTTACTGTTCTGGCGTTTGATTTAGCTGATTTATACAGAACGCCGGTTATGCTTCTCGCGGACGGCGCGCTGGGTCAGATGATGGAGCCTGTTGATATGAGCAGATTAAAAATCAATAAAGCGCCCGAAAAACCGTGGGCGGCTGTTGGGCATCAGGATAAGCGCAAGCGCAACGTCATAAATTCGCTTTACTTAGAAGCTCAGGAATTAGAAGATAAAATATTGGAACGTTATAAGAACACATATGATATAATCGAGAAAAAAGAAGCTCGTTACGAAGAAGAAAACGTCGAGGATTCGGATATAGTTATAGTATCTTACGGCATAGCGTCGAGAATCGCGAAAACTGCGGTTGATATGTGCAGAAAAAACGGCGTAAAAGCCGGATATTTCAGACCCGTGACATTATCGCCGTTCCCTAATAAAAGGCTCGGCGAAATTGCGGATATGACAAAAAGATTTTTGGTTACTGAATTAAACATGGGTCAGATGATTGACGACGTGAAGCTCGCGACAGAGTGCAAAAAACCCGTTGATTTTTTCGGTCGCACGGGTGGCGTTATATCAGCGCCGGAAGAAATTTACGAAGCTGTTTTAAAAGTTTTGAAAGGAGATAAATAAAAATGGTTGTATTTGACAGACCAAAATCATTGACAGACAAAGATTTTTCTTACTGTCCCGGCTGTATGCACGGAGTTGTTCACAGAATAGTCGCCGAGGTATTGGACGAGCTTGACGTTAGGGGCAAAACCGTCGGAATCGCTCCCGTCGGCTGTTCTGTTATGGCTTATAAATTTTTTAACGTTGACATGATACAGGCTCCCCACGGACGCGCTCCCGCCGTCGCTACAGGGGTTAAACGGGTTCTGCCCGACAACGTCGTATTCACGTATCAGGGCGACGGAGACCTCGCCGCTATCGGCACAAACGAAACGATTCACGCCGCCGCGAGAGGCGAAAACATCACGATTATATTTATAAACAACGCAATCTACGGCATGACGGGCGGGCAAATGGCTCCCACGACGATTCCCGGGCAGGTTACAAGCACGTCGCCTTACGGCAGAAAACCCGAAGTTCAGGGACTGCCCGTTAAAGTCTGCGAGATGATTGCCACGCTCGACGGGACGGCTTACGCAGAAAGAGTCGCCGCAGACGGCGTCAGAGGCATACGCAACACTAAAAAAGCAATAAAAAAAGGGTTTCAGTATCAAATAGAAAAAAAAGGCTTCTCGATAATCGAAGTTTTGTCAAACTGCCCGCTTTATTGGGGCATGTCGCCCGCGGATTCTCTCGAGCGCATAAAAAATACTATGATTCCGTATTATCCGCTCGGGGTTTACAAAGATATTTCGGCTAATCAAAATAATATAAATAACAAAGGGGAGGTATAATATTTATGGGCGCAACTACCAGTATTCTCGCCGCTGGATTCGGCGGTCAGGGAATTTTATTCGCGGGGAAACAACTCGCGCTTGCGGGAATGTATGTGAACAAAAAAGTTACGTGGCTGCCGTCTTACGGTCCGGAATCCCGCGGAGGCACGTCAAACTGCACGGTTATAATATCCGACGACGAAATCGGCTCGCCCGTCACCCCCAATCCGGATATACTTATCGTCATGAACCTGCCGTCTTATATAAAATTTCATGATTCTATCGCAAAGAGCGGGAGTTTAATCTGCGACAGCTCGCTTGTGAGCGAAAAGAGTAACAGGGACGACATAAACAAATATTATATCCCCGCTACTTCTATTGCTTACGAACAAAATATGCCGAAGCTCGCAAACGTTATAATGCTCGGCAAATTAATCGCAGAGACAAAGATATTTACACCGGACGAACTTATCATGTCAATGAAAAAGAGTATCCCCGAATCAAAAAAAGATTTGCTTGACTTGAATATTAAAGCGTTGGATATAGGATTTAATTATAAAGAATAAATTTAGCAGAGGCGATGGGGTATAATTTATGAAAAAAAAATCTAAAAATTTCCAACCAAAAGTCTGCGCCATAATCGCGGCGGCGGGCAGAAGCTCGCGCATGAATCTCGAAGACGGAATCTCAAAGCAATTTATAAAAATAGGCGGACAAACCGTTATTGAAAAAACAGCGGCGGTTTTTGATTCGTGCCCGTATATCAACGATATAATTATTGCGGCAAGGCAGGAAGATATTGAAAAAATCCGTGAAATCGTCGCAAACGCGGGTTTGCATAAAGTCAGATATATACTTTCAGGCGGTGAAACAAGGCAGCAATCTGTCGCCAACGCTGCAGAAGCGGTCGGTGATGATATTGATTTTATCGCGATTCACGACGGGGCGCGATGTTTTATATCTCACGCGGATATAGAAAAAGTTATGCTGAGAGCGTTTAAGTCTGGCGCGGCGGCGGCGGCGACAAAAATCACGGATACAGTAAAATTTATCGGACCAAATAAAAATATAGTCCAGACGATTGACAGGGACTATCTTTGGACTGTTCAAACCCCGCAGATATTCAGGAAAGAATTATATTTGTCGGCGCTGAGCGCATGCAAAAACGAAGTTACGGACGACTGCGCTATTGTCGAAAACGCGGGGCATGGGGTCAGTATCGTCGAGTGCTCGAAATATAATATAAAAATCACGGACACAGAGGATTTAGACTTTTTTTTAAAGGGGCTGTAAATATATGAAAGCAGGTCACGGATATGACGTTCACAAGTTAATCTCCGGTGAAACCGGAGAGGACAGAAAATTAATATTAGGCGGGGTTGAAATCCCAAATGATAACATAGGCTTGCTCGGACATTCCGACGCCGACGTTTTGATTCACGCGATAATCGACGCGCTTTTAGGCGCGGCGGGTTTAGGCGATATAGGCGAGCATTTCCCCGACAGCGACGAACAATATAAAAATATAAGCTCCGTGATTCTTCTTGAAAAAATCACGGAACTTATTAATAAAAATTATATTATTTCAAATATAGACTGCACAGTTATTCTGGAAAAACCCAGGCTTGCGAATTATAAAGACGCAATCCGCGAAAAACTCAGCGCGGTTTTAAAAATTGACAAGTCTGATATTAATATCAAGGCGAAAACCGAGGAAGGTCTTGGGTTTACCGGAAATAAACAGGGCATAGCGGCACACGCAATTTGTTTGCTGATGAGAAAATAAACATAATGCTATACAGAGAGAATTTATATTTGTGGAGGTAGTAATGGTTTTTAAATATTGTCCTGATTGCGGAGTAAGACTTGATGAAAAAGAAATTGGCGACGAAGGACTTGTGCCGTTTTGCTCGGTATGTCAAATACCACGGTTTAGTTTTTCATATCCATGCGTTCTTTGTGTGATATATAATGAAAACGATGAAATAGCCTTAATAAAACAGAGTTATGTTTCTGAATATTGGGTAGGCGTCGCAGGATATGTTAAGCAAGGTGAAACCATAGAAGATTGTGCAAAAAGGGAAGTTGCGGAAGAAACGGGGCTAACAGTTGATGAAATAAAATATATAAAGAGTTTTTATCGTGAACAAGACGACTTGATAATGTTCGGTTTTATATGCAAATCAAAGACTGTTGCTTTTAACATTTCAAAAGAAGTAGACCAAGCGCAATGGTTTCCGGCAAATGAAGCAGTTGATTTATTAAGACCCGGGAGCATTATTCAAACTTTAGCGAAAGAATATTTACAGGTATTAAACCGTTAATTTTTAGCTAAATAATTTTTCGTTTCACGGTACACAGCAGGACTTAAAATTAACACGGCGAGCATATTCGGCAGAGCCATCAGCGCGTTAAAAATATCAGACAGCGTCCAGACGAGCTGTATATCGCCCGCAGAACCCGCTACTTTTAATATTAAAAATATAATTTTAT
>Ga0082212_10012464_pt1 | contig 10704 bp, 6 predicted proteins | sample TergutNt197P3_FD_71548 | JGI IMG/M metagenome (GOLD analysis project Ga0082212, IMG submission 71548) | Neocapritermes taracua P3 segment gut microbial communities from Petit-Saut dam, French Guiana - Nt197 P3 | ecosystem: Host-associated > Arthropoda: Insects > Digestive system > Gut ...
AAAGCCAACAAGCACATGGTGGCCATGCGCTCGGACACGGGCTGCCCTGAGGCTTTAACCCGGGCCATAAGCCGCATATAGCGATCGTTGGAGCGGTTGTATGGATCCAAGCCCTGGTCGGTGAGCCATTCCCGCGCGGTCCATTGCCTGCCCGCGTCAAAACCGCGGCAGTGCTCTTCGCGGACAAGGAAAAAGCGTTCGGCCACCGTATCGTCGGGGCCGGGCTTGGTGCCCCGGCCCAAGGGATAAGCGCGGCAGGCGGCGGAACGGTCTTCGTATACGGCGCAGCCCACCGGCGTGACAAAAGGACAGAATTCATCCGGTCCGTCCAGCATTTTGAGAAGCGGCAGGGGAAAACCCGTGTCTGGATAAAGCTGAACGACGGTCAAGTTCTTAATGAAGCTGTCGCTGTCCATGCCCAGGTTGCGGCGCAGGCGCAGTACATCATAAGGCGCGAGGGGCATGGTCAGTTCGGAACAGCAGCGGTTGAAGCAGGGCACACGCTCGTTGCAGGCGAAAAGGAAGGTCTCGTCCGGCTTCAGTTCCGGCAAGGACTCCAAAAAGGAGGCGGAGGCGTCTGGTTGTTCATTGGGTTCGTACATTGGATTCCTTTGCTCAAACCGCACTACTGTATTTGCATACACGCGCCTTGCCTTGTGGCGGACGCGGTGGTAAGCAATTTGCCAGGATCGAAGAAAGATGCCTGTTTTTACTCCAAGCCATAGCGAGTTACAAGCCCGTTTGTTTCGCGGCATGCAAAACAGACCATATGTGCCCACATATGCAATAGCCAGGAGGCTTCATGCGCAAGCTCATCACCAATGATCTGGCAAAGTGCGTAAGCTGCAACCGATGTATCCGCGTATGCCCCGTGGATGAAGCGAATGTGGCGTATATGGAGGGTGACGTCATAAAGGTGCGCGTGGACAATGCGAAATGCATCGCCTGCGGGGCGTGCCTGCATGCCTGCCGGCATCAATCCCGCCTGTATGAGGATGATACCGAGCGTTTTTTCGCCGATCTGCGCAAAGGCACGCCCATATCCCTGATGTGCGCCCCTGCCGCCCGCTCCAACCTGGACAAGTGGGACAGGGTGCTGGCCCTGCTGCAGCAGATGGGAGCACGGAAGATATACGACGTTTCCTTGGGCGCGGACATCTGCGTCTGGGGCTACATACGCTATATCCAGAAGTATAATCCGCCCGCGCTCATCACCCAGCCCTGTCCGGCCATTGTGGATTACATCCTTATGCACCAGAATGATCTCCTGCCCTATCTGGCGCCGGTGCAATCCCCCATGATGAGCCTTGCCGTGTATATGAAAAAATACCAGGGCATAACCGATAAAATCGCTGCCATTTCTCCGTGCATAGCCAAAGCCAACGAATTTGATCAAAACGGCGGGATGATATCGTACAACGTCACCTTCATCAAACTGGAAGAATACATACAGCGCAACAATCTGCAGCTTCCGGCCCAAGGCAGAGGATACGACCATATCAATTCGGGACTCGGCTCCATTTTTCCCATGCCCGGCGGCCTGCGGGAAAACGTGGAATTCATGATCGGCAAGACGTTGCGCATAGACAAAAGCGAAGGACAAGGCGTGGTCTACGCGGCGCTCGACGCGTACTGCAAGGAAGACAAGGCCAACCTCCCGGCTGTTTTTGACGTGCTGAACTGCGCCGAGGGATGCAACTTGGGCACCGGATGCCATCACGAAAAATCAGTGTTCAAAGTGAACACATCCATGGACAAAGCCCGCCAAGACTCGCTGGAAGGACGCGACAGGGAGTATTTTGAACAATTGTACCAGCAATACGACAGAACCCTGCGCTTGGACGATTTTTTGCGCCGTTACCGTCCGGCCCAAGTGCACGGCATCAGCGCTACCGACAGCGATATTGAAAACGCCTTTGCACAGCTCGGCAAGCTTGACGCAAGCTCCCGCGCCTTTGACTGCGGCGCCTGCGGTTCCGACACCTGCCATGAGATGGCCGTAAAAATAGCCAAAAAGGTCAACATTCCCGAAAACTGCATCCAGAAGGCCCACACCGACCTGAACAGAGAGCACGGTACGGTCGTGAAGCTGCAGCAGCAAAACGCGGAGGCCATCAACGCCATTGCGGCCGACATCGTCGAGATCAAGGAACTGGCGGACAAGAATGTGGACAATGTGGCGAACATTGATAAATTGATCAATCTATACGAGATGATGGCTAAAGAAATCGACAAAATCGCCTCAAACATCCACATGATTTCCCTCAACGCCTCCATTGAAGCGGCGCGCGCCGGCGAGCACGGCCGCTCCTTCGCCGTGGTTGCCGAAGCCATCCGCTCGCTGGCCGGGGACACCCAGGGGGCCACCGCCAATATCACCAAGGCCACGACGGAAGCCAAGCGCGCCCTTGGCGACATGTCCGGCGTCATGGTGACCATAGGCGAGAATGTGCACAAAGCGCATACGGATGTGAACGAAATAGCGGCCCGCACGCAAGCCGCACTGGTCAAATAGCCGCGGGCCGCCCACCGCTGGTATGGTGGAATATCTCAGCCTGTTCTGTGTCGCCTTCATCGCGGCCACGCTCTTACCCGCGCAGTCGGAACTGATGCTGGTCGGCCTGCTGGCCTTGGGCGAACAACCCGCCTGGACGCTCATCGCCGTGGCCACGGCCGGCAATGTGCTGGGGGCCGGCGTGAACTGGCTGCTCGGGCGCTATTGCATATATTTTAAGGACAGACCCTGGTTTCCGGCACAAGAAGAAAGCTTGGCCAAGGCGGAAGCGTGGTACCGCAAATATGGACGCTGGTCTCTGCTGCTGAGTTGGGCGCCGTTCATCGGTGACCCGCTGACTGTGATTGCGGGCGTACTGCGCGAACCCTTCGCCTCGTTCTGTTGTATCGTGCTTGCCGCCAAACTGGGCCGCTACCTGGTGGTGGCAGGCGCTACCCTGCACTGGACGGGATAGCGCCGGGAGACGAAATGGCCGTAGTCACCTCATTGGATACGGTGCGTGCCAGCCAGGGCGCTTAATCCCTTCTGTCCGGGGCGACAAGAGGAAAATTGCGCGGGAAAGGAGGGGCCAGCAAGGAAAAGAATTCTTCCGCCTTGGCTGCGTCGCCTTCCGCCACGGTGCATGGCGCCTTTTGCGCCGTGCCGGCTTGTTTTGCGCCACAGGCCTGGGGATAGCCGATCATGCCAGTGACAAGCGCGGCAAGGGTTTTGGCGTCCAGCGCCAGCGTGGCGTCGGGAGCTGGCAAACGTTCCGCCCGGTTGTTGATGACGCTGTTGCGCAGCAGGACGGAACACTCCTCCTGTTCGTCGCGCTGGACAATGAGGTTCAGCCCTATCGTCTTGCCGCGCGCCTTGTCCGCATCCAGCCGTGTTCCCATGTAATCCAGCAGCGTTGCAGTGGGCATAGCCAGGAGCGTATCCCAACTGGGTCTGTTCGCGAGCGTCGGAGTCGCTTTGCCCTGCCGCAGCTCCTGGGCTCCGGTCAGGTAGAAGTTCCGCCACGTGGCGACTTCCGTCTGATACCCCAACTGTTCCATGGCGTCGGCGGAGAGGCTGCGGGCTTTTCCGTCAACGTCCTTACCGATGCTCTGGTCCCGGGCGGCGCTGAGGATGATATGCTGCAACACCTCGATGACCCAGCGGTATTCGCCTTGTTGATACGCCGCTACGGCCTTGCTGAGGACGCTTTCAGGCCCGCCCATCCATTCAAGATAGCGGCCGGCCCGTTCCACCGGCGGCAGGGGGTTGAGGTTGACGGGATTGCCGTCGAACCAGCCGAAATAAAAGGTGTAGACGCCGCGGGCATTGTGGCTCAGGCTGCCGTAATAGCCCCGCAGCTCCCATATTTTTTCCAGTTCCGGCGGAAATGCCAGCCGGGCCGCGATTTCTTCCTTGTTCAGGCCGGAATTGGCATGGCGCAGGGTCTGGTCATGGATGAAGCGGTAGCCGTCGCGCCCGGCCGTCAGCGACGCCTTGACCTCGGCATTGGTAAAGACCGGCCAATGATGCATGCCGTACATGATATCGCTTTTATCGCCCCAGAGGCGCAGCGTTTCATCCAGTGCCCTGGACCAAGCCAGGGCATCGCGCGTTTTTGCCCCGCGCAGCGTATACGTGTTATGCAGGGTTTTGGTGCAGTTTTCCGCCGCGGACAGGGCGCGGAGCTCCTCGGTGTACCAGTGCATTTCAGCGGGAGCTTCCGTGTTGGGCGCAAGGTAAAAGTAAAAGGTGAGTCCGTCGATACGTTCCGGCGTGTTTTCCGGAATTTCCCGCACCCGTGCAGCGTTCCCCCTGTGCGTTCCTGCCGCGCTTGCGGTGTTCGCTCCCGCCCGCTTCACCACGATTTCAGTCGGCGGGATGAGCGTGACCGTGCCCCCTGTAGGAGGATTAAGCCCCAGCCCGCTGCCCACATGGCCTTTCTCCGAGGGCGGCAGGCTGTTGCCGTACATGTATACCCCTCTGCGCGTCATGGCGTTGCCCGCAAGCACGTTCTCCGCAACGGCCGCTTCAAGAAAGCCTTCCGGCGCGATGACGCGCACCTTTTTTTGCGCGGCCGGTTCTTCCGGCATGACGCCCCGTACGCCGCCGTAGTGGTCTGTATGGCTGTGAGAATATATAACGGCAACGACCGATTTTTTGTAGCCCACGCCCTTGTAATAAAGCTCCAGAGCGGCCCTTGCGTTTTCCTCCATGGTGAGGGGATCAATGATGATAAGGCCGGTGTCGCCTTCCATGATGGTCATGTTGGCAATGTCAAGGTTACGGACCTGGTAGAGCCTGTCGCTGAGTTTGAAGAGCCCGCCCTGCATGACGAGCTGCGCCTGCCGCCACAGCGAGGGATGGACGGTGGGCGGCGCTTTCGTGTCCAGATTGGTCAGAAACGCGTAGCGTGAAGCATCCCAAATGACCCGCGTCCCGTCCTGCGTTGTCACGACCGGCAGCGGAAGCTTTGCATACATGCCCTGTTGCGCGTTTTTCAGGTCTTGCGAGCCCGGCAGCGCGCCGCTCGCATCGGGCAGCGTCGTATAGGCCTTTTTATGGAGTTCTCTTGTTATCTGCGTGGCTTCTTTGGGCTGTTCCGCGGCATGCGCGGCAGCAAAGCCCAGGCAGCCGCACAGGGCCAGAATGTATGCCGCAAAGGTTGGCGATCTCATATATCCTCCTGGTGTAACGTATTCTACTCATCCCCCACTTGCAGCGCGGCCAGAAAGGCTTCCTGCGGCAACTCCACGTTGCCCATGCGCTTCATGCGCTTTTTTCCTTCTTTTTGTTTTTCCAGCAACTTACGCTTGCGGGTGATGTCGCCGCCATAGCATTTGGCGGTCACGTTTTTGCGCAGGGGGCTTACGGTTTCACGCGCGATGATCTTTTGCCCGATAGCGGCCTGGATGGCGATCTCAAAAAGCTGGCGTGGAATGGTGCGCTTGAGCTTGAGCGCCAGCGCGCGACCGTAGGGATAGGCCTTGTCGCGGTGGACGATGACGGCCAAGGCGTCCACGGGCTCGCCGTTAAGGAGGATATCCAAACGAACGAGGTCCGAGGGATGATGACCGAGCAAGTCATAATCCATGCTGGCGTAGCCGCGTGTTACGGACTTGAGACGGTCAAAAAAGTCAAAGACAATTTCGGCAAAGGGCAGCTCGTAGGTAACAATGACGCGCTTGGAGGTCACGTAGCCGATGTTTTTCTGCTGCCCGCGCTTTTCCTCGCACAGTTTCACGACATTGCCCACGTATTCGTTCGGCACATGCACATCCAGGCGCACATAGGGCTCGGCGAGTTCGGCGACATGTACCGGGCCGGGCAGCTTGGCGGGATTGTCAATGGCGAGTTCCCTGCCGTCGCATGTCCGCACCTTGTAGATGACCGACGGAGCGGTGGCGATGAGATCCATTTCGAACTCGCGCTCCAGGCGCTCCTGAATGATTTCCATGTGCAGTAATCCCAGAAAGCCGCAACGGAAGCCGAAACCGAGAGCCTGGGATGTTTCCGGTTCGTAGGAGAAAGCTGCGTCGTTGAGCTGAAGCTTTTCCAAAGCGGCCTTGAGGTCCTCGTAGTCCGCAGCTTCGGAGGGATACAACCCACAAAAAACCATTGCTTTGACTTCCTTGAAGCCGGGCACGGGTTCTTTGGCGGGACGCTCGGCGTGGGTGATGGTGTCCCCGACGCGCGCGTCAGCCAGTTCCTTGATGCTGCCGCATAAAAAGCCCACCTCGCCAGCGGCAAGCGCGTCAACATCCGCAGCTTCCGGAGAAAAAACGCCCAGCCTGAGCACGTCGTACTGTTTGTCCGTGGCCATAAGCCGAATACGCTCCCCCTTGCGGATGCGCCCGTCCATAATGCGAAACAACACCACCACTCCCTGGTAGCTGTCATACCAGGAGTCGAAAATCAGCGCCTTGAGCGGCGCGTCCGCATCTCCCGCTGGCGCGGGCAGGCGCTCCACGATAGCGGTGAGCACGTCATCCACCCCTAGCCCGGTCTTGGCGGAAACCGCCAGCGGATCGGAGCAATCCAGGCCGATGCTTTCCTCAATTTCCCCGCGTACACGCTCGACATCGGCGCTGGGCAGGTCAATCTTGTTGAGCACCGGAACAATTTCGTGGTTATGGTCGAGCGCCAAGTACACGTTGGCCAGAGTTTGAGCTTCCACTCCCTGCGTGGCATCCACTACCAGCAACGCTCCGTCGCAGGCAGCGAGCGAGCGTGAAACCTCGTAGTGGAAATCCACATGGCCGGGGGTGTCAATGAGATTCAGGATGTATTTCGCGCCGTCCGGCCGCGTGTATGGAATGCGCACGGTCTGGGCCTTGATGGTAATGCCGCGCTCGCGTTCCAGATCCATGCGATCCAGGTACTGGTCGCGGCGCTCGCGTTCGGAGACAAGGCCAGTGCGTTCAAGGATGCGGTCGGCCAAGGTGGATTTGCCGTGGTCAATGTGCGCAATGATGCAGAAATTGCGGATATGATCCTGTCTGGGCATGAGTCTTACCGGAAAATATTGTATTTACGGAACAAATTTAATCTTGTTGGCGGCGAAACAGACCATCTTCAACAGCAGCCAGCCATGGCGCCAACGGGAAATATTAGTGTCCCCGTATGTCCGCTCCCTGTACCGGATGGGAAGGTCCTTAATCTGCAAATTCAGTTTTGCCGCGCCAAACAGCAGGTCAAAATCTCCAAAGGGGTCGAAATCTCCAAAATAACGGCGTCCGGCGATCAGCTTCTGGTAGTTCTTCCGGCTGAGCACCTTGGTTCCGCACAGGGTATCCTTGATGCTGCGGCCCAAAAGCCAGGAAAACGCCATGCTGAAGAACTTGTTTGCTATAAGATTGCAAAAGCGCATGGCTTCTTTCTCTTGAGGGTAGACCAGCCGCACGCCGTTGGCAAATTCCGCCTTGCCCGAGGCCAAGGCTTCATAGAACTGCGGCAAGGATTCTGGGGGCATGGTCAAATCCGCGTCAAGTATCATCAGCACGTCACCTTCCGCAGCGTCAAAGCCGCACCGCACGGCATCCCCTTTGCCCGTACCCGGTTGCCGTAGCGTTTTTATTTTTCTGTGCCTGTACTTTTCCGCCATTTGCATAATGCAGTCCCAAGTGTTGTCTATCGAGTTGCCTTCGACAAAAATGATTTCCGTTTCCGCCCCCATATCCGGCGTGCGCTGCACGGCAGCCTCAATATTACCGGCCTCGTTACGGGCGGGAATGACAACGGATACCTTGAGAGGCGCCTTCGCCGGCATGGGCAGACGCGCCACGATAAAATGGGCTAGGCAGAAGATGTTGAAGGGCCAGAGTTTTGCCGCCCAACGATTGAACAAGGGCTCCAGTGCGGGAGTGGCGAAAGGCCACAGAAACTCATCGGCAGTATGCACCACCTCGAACCCGTGCAGCGACAATATGCCCGCCATATCATCACGGGTCAGCCAGTTCTGCGGGAGCCTGGGAGTCACTAGCCCCCACTTTTGGAACACTTGAAAGGGATGCTCCCACAAATGGCTGTGAAAATTGCATATAATACGCGTATCCGCTGAACAAAAGTTTTTAACATTCCGCAATAGTTCGGCGACGTCCCAGACATCGTTCACCGTATCTGACAGAATAATCACATCGAAGGGTTCCTGGGCTTCCTGCGGCAAGTCCGCAACGGACAGTCTTTGCGCGTCAGCGGCGAAAAAATGCAGCGATGGATGGTTCGACCTGGCAAGTTGAATCATTTCCGTGGAAAAATCTATGCCGACCCCCAGGCTTGGATCGAGTGCCGCAAGCAGGTTCCCTTCCGCACAGCCAATGTCGAGCACGCGCAAGCCCACGGGGACGAGCATGCGGTATTTTTTTTGCAAATAGCGTTGATACGCGCGCCGCAGGCCCTTTGCCGCCTCCCGACCGCTCAGCGCCACCGTGTCCCAGTGTTGCTTGCGCGTTGCCAAGTATATCTTTTCCGCTACGTCCATATGTTCCATACGGACATGATCGCTACTGTTCATTACCGCCGCCTGCCTGGTTCTCCCGCGTGAGGCGCAGCATCACATAGTGGGAATTATTCCAGATAATTTCACCGGTCTTTTGCAGCAGGGGCAAATCCGCCGGGGCGAAAACAACAAGGTAATCGGCATCCGTCTTGCGGGCGCAGGCCAGCAGTATTTCCGGCTTGCTTTTCGCGGCTTTGCCCGCATTGGTTTTGGTTATCACACCCAAGTCAGCCGGATTGCCCAGATCAAGAGCCATAGGGTACCAGTCCCTCAGGCCGGATACATTTTTCGCATAGAGCATTATCCCGTCCTTTTGGGAAAAGGCGAGATTGCGCAGGGCGGCGTAGCGCACAAGGTAATCCCCGCCCTCCAAGAAGATTTTCGATCCCGTAGGCGTCAAGCCGGCAAGCGCCCGGACAAGTTCGCCGTTCGCCCGATCCTTCGCGCGCGCCTCGGCCTGCGCCGCGCTGGGCGGCAACACGAGGAAAAGTATAGGCTGCACAGCGCCCTGCAGCAAAAAAAGCACGAGGATCAGCCCGGCTAAGGCGACGGGAATCCGGCACACCCAAGCAAAGCGGGTCTGCGGGATGCCTGTGTCCCAGTAGATGGAAAGGCCCATAAACACCGCCATGAAACACAAAAAAGGAATAAAACGGAGCACGCGTACCATGTCGAATTCCAGGGGCAGGCGTCCAAGGCGGCGGGCGACTTCCTGATCCAGAGCATGGACGGCGACGGTCAGTACGATGCCCAACGTCCACAGGCCCAGCATGGGCAGCAGGTCCCGCTCCTTGTCGTTGCCGTACCGATGCACAGCCCAAGCGCCAAGCAGGGCTAGCGGCAGCAACGGCGGCTGGGTCAACATCTGGATAACGAAATTCCGCAACTGGGGGACAAGCTGGGTGGCGGTTTCCTCATAGCGGTATTCTGCCACAGTACGCAGAAAAAGCAGGTCTTCCGGAGAAAGCCTGTTCAAGTCGCCAGTGGCGAAATAGCCGAGATAGTTTATGATAAAGGGCGTCGCTGGCAGCACAAAACAGACGCCCGCCAAGAGCATATGCAAGAGATGGCGCTTGCGGGTAAAACCTGTCGGCCTGAAATGCAACAGGCCGCACCACATGGCGAAGCCCATGCCCAGAGCGCTAATGGAGTGCACATGCGCCAGAACGCCCATACCCAAAAAAAGCAGCGGCCAGAACCTGTAGCGACGGCGCACGACGAGCATGGCCGCGCAGAGCAGCGAGAAGAAGACGGCCCAGGTTATGCGCGGCAAGGGTACGGCCGCACTCAACAATCCCCAGAATGTTCCCCAGCCGAACCAGAATTCCAACGAGACCACCACGGCAAAGCCGGCGGCCAGCCATCGCTGACGGATACAACACAGGCCGAGCAGATAAAAGCCGACCAAATAGGCGAAGTGGTGGACGCCGGTGAGCTTTTCGTAGGTCAGGCCATAATCCTTGCCCCGGGCAAGCCAACGGATGAGCGGAACATGGACGGACTGATACCAGCCGAAGTTTTTTACGTCAGCCAGCAGGGGATCACGGATGAAAGCCTCCGGATGATCCAAAGCCGCAGCAAAGGCGACAAGCTGCTGCGCATCACTGTTGATATAACGGGTACCCTCGCTTTCGGGCGACACCGATGTATGATGCACCAGCAGAGCAAAGACTAAGGCGAAGAGCACAAAGGCCAGATCAAAGAGGCGTTTGTTGCGGCAGGCCGTCATAAGAATGAAATAGTGCCACAAGAACCCGGAAAAGTACACCCTTGAAACCTATTCCCATCGAAAGGCAACCTTGCGCAAAGAGACCGCCATCCGTATACTATGCTTACGCCCGACTGGGCGGCCAAGGAGTTCGTATGCCGCGCGTCCTTTTCAGCCTCATCCTCGGAGTCGCCATGTGCACCCTGCCGGCCCAGGCTGCCGAACTGACCCGCCTCGCCAACGGTCTTTCCGTGCTCGTCGTCAAAGACGACCGCTTTCCTCTGGTCTCCACCCGCCTCTACGTGCACGCCGGAGCCGCCTTTGAAAGCAAAGGCGAAGAAGGCGTCAGCCACCTGTTGGAACACATGGTTTTCAAGGGCACAAGCGCCCGCCCCGCAGGCGCGGCGGCCCGCGACGTGGAGGCCGTGGGCGGCTACCTGAACGCGTACACCAGCTTCGATACCACCGTCTATCTCACCGACATGCCCGCCGCGCACTGGAAGCTTT
>Ga0082212_10012465_pt1 | contig 10704 bp, 11 predicted proteins | sample TergutNt197P3_FD_71548 | JGI IMG/M metagenome (GOLD analysis project Ga0082212, IMG submission 71548) | Neocapritermes taracua P3 segment gut microbial communities from Petit-Saut dam, French Guiana - Nt197 P3 | ecosystem: Host-associated > Arthropoda: Insects > Digestive system > Gut ...
TTTATTGTTTTTCAAAATTTCGGGAGGGTCTTGTTTGTTAATCTTTATCATCATTATTTCTCCAACTCAAATGCCGCTAATTTCATTTGTAAAACTTGAAGAATCGTATTTGAAGGATGAACAATCTCGCGTATATTTTCAATGGCTGTCTGTAACCCAATAGAATCTTTACGTGTAACACAGTCCATAGCTTCATTGAGTTTAATGGCATAAAGCTTGTTGTCAAGACTATTTACCCCCATTACTTCTTCAAGTATCTCATCTGTGTTCCATCCAGAGTATGTTTTCTCTTTGGGAAAGACTATACTCTCGCCTTTACATAACTCTGGTAATATAATTATCTCGCCTGACTCTGCCGATGAAATTAAATGAGGAGAATGAGTAGTTGTGATGAATTGTAATTTCGGAAAAAATCCCGCTAAAGATTCACGAATTGTAAGTTGCCATTCAGGATGTAAGTGTGCATCAAGTTCGTCAATAATTACCGTACCTGTTGAATCAGCAACATAGGCATTAACATCTTCGTTTGTGCATTCTATCCACTCAATAATAGCAAAAACCAATGACAAAACAGATTGAAAACCAGCAGAAAGTTCTTCGAGATAGCAATCCAACCCATTCAGTGTAAACATCGGTTCTAAGTCACGTTGAATTTCCTTAAAATGAAGTTCACTATTTTTAGGGCTTAGAATTTTTAGATTACCGACAACCCAATCCCAGTTTTTCTTATATATTGATGCCCAATTTTTCTCGATTTGAAAATAGCGATTAATAATCCATTGCTTCACAGCAGGTAAACTCCCACCATGTATATTATTAAATCCTTTATTACGGTATTCTCTTCTTTGTTCAACGGAATTGGATTCTCTGCTCATTCCAGCTATTTGTTTATACTCGATTCTTCTGTATGCGCCTAAAATAAGTGGAGAAATATTAATATTTTCTTGTTCTAAGCTTTGAGCTGTTATTGCTTTAATGCCGCTTTCTGTCGGGGGTAAACTCCATCTATTGTGTTGTCCGCTCCTATATTTTTCAGAATTCTTAGCCCACCCATTTCCCAATCCGATGCGATATTTTATTTCGTCAAAAACAGTATCAATCCATAGAACAGATGTGTCTCTACTTCTCATATTTTGTATGCTATTGGGATTAAGTGTTAGTGCTATACATTTTAATATAGAGGTTTTACCACTCCCATTTGCCCCAACAATAAAGTTAAACCTTGGGTTGAATGTTATATCCAGTTCGTTGAACACACCTGTGTCTTTTATATATAATCGTTTAATATAATTATCCATATAAATCTATACCCCATTCTTATCATATGATTGATTTTATTATACACCATTTCAACATTATTTTCAATCCCTTTTATTAAAATTTTTAAATATTTTCTTATATCGTCCTCTATCGTTTTATAGATTAAAACACCAAATAAACACCAAACACCGCCTATAAAGCCTATAAAACCGCTTTATATAGCGGTTTGTTGCGTTTCGAGGTGCGTTGCAGTGAGATGGCATTGGTGACTTCCCAATTCGATAAAAACGAGCGGTATACAGGCATATATCCGCATATACGCGGCATTTATGGCTTGTCGATTGCCTGTTTTGTCGCTTATTTGTCGCTTTAATCTATTAGACGATACCCGCCGTTTCCAAAAAATACGAGAAAATATTTGAAAAGGGGTTGTAATTCCGCTTGTCATATGATATAATAAAGATGTTTAAGAAATTTTGTGGAGCGAGTGCTATGGAATATATGCGTCAAACAATCGGCAGTGCCGAGTTAAGCGGAATTTTAAACCTACCGCCTATGTTGCGAAACAGGCGAGTAGAAGTCATCGTGTTGCCCGCACCTACAGAAGGCGAACCTACAGCGACAGTAATGCCTAATCGCTCACTTAAATTCGGATTAGCCAAAGGTGCAGAAGTACCAGACAGTTTCTTTGAACCGTTGCCCGAGGAGGACTTGCAAGCATGGGGACTGTAGGCTATTTGTTGGACACACACACTTTTTTATGGTTATTGCGCGAAAGCCCTAAGTTAAGCGACAATGCACGAAAAGTGATGAGCGACCCAAACACGACTAAGTATGTTTCGGCTGTCAGTGCTTATGAAATTATGTACAAGCATAACATAGGCAAGCTACCCGAATTTGAGGATATAGCTAAGAATTATTTTAGTCTACTTCGTGATTGCGGAGCGGAAGAGTTGCCGATAACCACACAACACGCACATTTTGCAGGTTGTCTTGATTGGGAACACCGTGACCCATTCGACAGGCTATTAGCGGCACAAGCAAAACTTGAAAATATGACACTCATCACGAATGACCCTATGATTAGTGCGTTGGATTGGGTTAAGGTGATATGGTGATGAAAGTAAAATAGTGTATAACATACGGAATAAGGGGAATTATATGGAAATTATCAATGTCGAAATCCAAGAGATTATTAAAGGAGTAAAAAACACTCTGAATAAAGATATAACTTCCGAATATGCGTTTAACTACTTAACGCTTTGGTATTTTTTTGTTAACCAATATACAAACAGAGATTTTCCGGATTACCTTGAGTTGTCTGAAATGATAACCGACGGAGCAAAAGATGGTGGAATAGACTATATTTTCTTTGACGAAGAAAAACAAAAAATTATATTGGCTCAATCAAAATTCACTTCAGATATAGAGTATAACACAATAATAACCGAATTACGCAGTATGGCGAATACTTTCAAAAATTTCGCAGAACATAAATCGGAATACTATAATGAAATTTTAAGGCGGGAATTAAGAGAAGCTATCGACAGATTGCCAGACGATTCAATTAAAGATATTGAATATGTTGTTTTTACTACTTCAGCTATTGACGAAACTACTGTTTTAAAGAAAATAGACCAAATGGAAAACAATGAAGACCTCAACAGCGATGTTATTTCTATTTATAGTTTCGCCGATATTGAAACAAGAATTGAGAATTCAAAATGTGATTCAATAACCATAACAGAAGGGAAAATCAAAATCGACAAAGCAAGGAACGCTCTTAAATATGAAACTGATGATATTAGTGGTATAATGGTTAATGTTTCATCTGACTCTATTAAAGACTTATATGATTCTTATGCTACGAAAGGATTGTTTGATTTAAATATAAGGCAGTACATTAGAAACAAAGCAATCGACACTGGAATTGAGCAAACATTGGAAAATGAGCGTGAAAATTTTTGGGCTTACAACAATGGCTTAATTTTTGCTTGTAGCGATTTTGAAATTAGCGGCAATGTTGTAAAAATGTGGGACTTTTCTATCGTAAACGGTGGACAGACAACGCATTTACTCGGAACATATAAATCCAAAAACAGTGCCGAATTCTACTTACCTTGTAAAATTATATGTAAAACTTTCAAAGATAAAAAAGCAGAACGTTTGCCAGATAATGTATTTTATAACAAGATTGCCGAAACTACAAATTCTCAAAAACCCATATTGCCAAGAGACCTTAAGTCTAACTCAAGAGAAATGCTGTTACTAAAGGATTGGTTGAAAAAAGAAAAAATATCATTAGAGATTAAACGTAGTAGCAAGAGGGCTGAAAAGAAAAACTACGATGTCGTTATAAAAAATGATGTTCTTGGACAATTAATCATTTCGTTTATTGAGCAAAAGCCGGGGACTGCACGCTCTAATAAAACTAAATTATTTGAAAATTCGTCGTTATATGATAGAGTTTTTAAGAGACCATATCACAAAGACATTACGAAAAAGGAGTGTATTGTTGATTTAATTAATTTAAATGCGAGGTTTGATGACATAAAATCTAAACTACTTAAGGACAATGCGCTTTCTCCTGATGAAATGTATGTTTTCAAAAATGGTAAATATACTATCATCGCTTGCATTTCATTGTTTTACAGTATTTTAAACGGTGATGTAAATCCAAATGATTTAGTTATTGAACCTAAAAAACTTTTGGAAAACGAGATTGTTTACGATAAGATTATTGACAACTATAAAGGCGATGATATAGACAGCAAGTTGAGTGGTTTGATTGTATTTATCGTTGAACATTTAACGAAAATGTACATTGACGCTCGAAACAAAAAAGAAGCGACGAGTGTAAGTGATTACTTTAAATCAGACAAGATTTATGTGGAAAAAATTGTACCAGATTTGTGCAAAGAGTATATTCGTTATAGAAAAGATGTGATTGATGAACGTGGGGAGATACTGTTAAGAAAAACAATCGGGTAAATCGCGGAAAGTGGGCGTGACTGCCACTCGGCAACGGCGGGCATAATTTTGTCGGTGATTTTAGAAATCAGCCCCGGTGAAGCCTCGACTCCGTAGATGTCGCGGAGGTGGTCTTCAATGTCGCGGTTCGACATTCCCTTCGCATACATCGCCAAAATTCGCGTTTCCAAATCGTCGGAACGGGTTTGTCGCTTTTCGATAACTTGCGGCGTAAACTCACCATTCCTGTCACGCGGAACCGCGATTTCGGTTTCGCCGAGTTCAGTTTTGAAGATTTTGCGGTTGTAACCGTTTCGGCTGTTTCCTGAATTATTTCCCAGAATTGAGTGCTTGTCATAGCCGAGATGGTCTTCCATTTCGGACTCGAGCATTTGCTCAATCGTGTCCTTGAAAAGGTTCTTGAGCAGGGCTTGAACGTCCGCGAGATTGCCGCATTCATCGGCAAGAATTCCTACGAGTTCTTTGGTTTTGGTTGTGTTCATGTGAATATCTCCTTACTTTTTACTATGGAGATTATTGACATTTACACGAGGGCTTATACAGTCTCAGTTCTTAATGTCAAATTTACGTTGTGTGTTTTTGTCTGTTCCGTTGTTGCGGTCGAGGGTGATTGTGTAGGTGGGGTTGGGGGTGAAAGGACCCGTGTTAGCTAAGTAAGGCCAAGGGTCAACGGCGTTGGTACTGTTGCCTATAAAAGTTTGTCCACCTGTAATCACTTCAAAATGGAGATGAAAACCACCCGTTCCTGTATCACCAACTTTCCCAATCACGTCGCCCTGATTAACAGGATTCCCCCTTGCAAAAGTTGATGACGAAGGTGACTGCATATGCTGATAAACCGTAACCAAGTTGTTTGTATGTCTTATAGCAATAGCATAACCTCTGCCTGTTGGTTCTGCTGTGTCCTTTCTCCATTCAACCACTCCGTCCCTAACCGAGAAAATATCCATTCCTTGTATGTTTGAACCTGTACTGGTATTAAAATCTTGACCTTTATGAGGAGGGCTATCATGATGACTTTGCGTACAATTAAATATACAACCTTTTCGCGTTGTTAGCATATTCTTGTCATTCAACGGGTAAACAAACCCATACGAGTTGCCTTGTGACAGCGGCATAATTCCAATTGCGTTAGCGGGTGCAATGTTTGTTGCACTGTTAAATGCGGGTTCAAAAGGAGTTTCATCATCAAAAAGCGGCTCTTTGATGATTAACATTTCGAATCCAGCGATTTCTCCATACTCGTAATGTTCGCATTCAACACTCATTCGATGAAGTATGGGACCTTCAAAAATCTGAACCCATTCATCTTCCCAATGTTTTTTGACGTCAAAAACCTTCATGCTGACAACCTTTTCGCAATACTCAGCAGTTTGAATTAACTCTTCAACCGTTTCAACAGTGTACACCATTTCACCAATTGCACCTGCAAAATAGCTTTCTTCTGTCGGGAAGAATTCCTCCGCTCTCGAACAAATCCAACAATCGGCTTTGCAGAGTCCCTCAAACGCATAAGGCCCTTTAGTAAATGGCTCCGTCGTGGGTTCATCAGTCTCGTCACTGGTGTCGGGTTCTTCTGTCGTCTGCGGTGTCTCTTCGGTTGTGTCATCTTCTGTGGTGTCCACGGTGTCGGTGATTTCGATGTGCCGTGAATTGCCCTCGTCCTCGCCTTGGTCGTCGTTGTTGCCTCTGCCTGCTTCAAAACTCGAACACGCTGTAACGGTGAGTAACAACGCCGCTGTGACGAGCAATGATAGTGCTTTTTTCATGATGAATATTTCCTCTCTTGTCATATTTTTACAGTATAATGCTATTATACGATACATTAAACAAAAAGTAAAGACTTTTCCTATAAAATAATTTTTTTCATACATTTTGTTGAAATTGTATAATTTTTACAGCTTGTTTTTGTATACAATGACTACAGTTAGACAACCGCCGCCGCGATTCGCGCTACCGCGCGAACGTCCCCGCCGTAGCGGAGGGGGTGCAGGGGAACACCCCTGCCACACCTTTACTCACAGAGTAAAGTATAGTGTGTTACACTTATGGCTTGACAAAGTGACTGGCTTGTGTTACACTGTAAGTAGCTACACAGACAGGCAGTTTGTCAAGCCATAAGTGTAAGCGTAGGTACAGACTCTCCCGAGGCGGTACCTACGCAACCTTGCAATGATAACACTCTCGATAACCCACTATACAAATTCACTCTTCCACCTCAACAATATCTCGGATTATTCCTTTACCCTCTTTTAAGTTACTTATCCTTTTATCTAAATCTCGCTTTGTTACCACATAGGGATTGTCGATTATTAACTCAAAAGGTAAACCTCCAACCATAAGCGACTTATGAAAGAACATATTCACTGCATCGCTCACAGTAATACCAAAACTACCGTACAGCTTTTCAATATCTGACTTTAGTTGCGGCTCGGTTCTTATTGACATTACATTTGTTTTCATAACACATTTACCTCACAAACAATTACTTTTATTATACAATCATACCACGATAGAATACAATTGTCAAGTGTTTTCAAAAATCAATATTTATTTTTCAGTCAAGGAGAAAATTTCAATGAGCTATGCAATCTGCCGAGTACAAAAAATCAAAGGCGCGTCATCGGTACACGGAGTACAAGGACACCAACGACGAGAGCGCGAAAGTAACACCAACCCCGACATTGACTATGCACGAGTCAACATGAATTATTCACTACTTGACGAAAACATGAACATTACCAAAAGTTTCAACGCGCTTGCCGATGAGCGAATCAAGCAGGGATACACAGGCACTAAATCAATCCGAAAAGATGCTGTAAAGGTCGTTTCGGCGTTGTTTACGTCTGATAATGACTTCTTTCAAGATAAACAGCCCTATGAACAGCGCAAATTTTTTGAGGATTGTTTGGCTTGGGCAAGCGAAAAATTCGGAAAAGCTAACATTTTTTCAGCAATTGTTCACATGGACGAAGAAACACCCCACTTGCACATCGAGTTCGTTCCTCTTACTGCCGACGGTCGGTTATCAGCTAAAGCGGTACTCGGCGGTCGCGTTGACCTGCAACGTATGCAAGACGACTTCTATCAAACCGTTTGCAAACCATGGGGACTACAGCGAGGTGAGCGCGCCGACCTCGAGAATCCTACTGCAAAACGTCCTCGCAAACATCTTGAAACAGCAGAACTAAAGCAAAAGACTGCCGCTGAAGTCATGGCGTTAGTGGCAGAACGAGACCGATTACACGCCGAAAACATCAAAATGACTGCTGAAAATGCTTGTTTACATAAGCTCATGACTGATAAAAAAGAAAAGTTGGAGAGAGAAATAAACGAGTTACAAGTCCAAAAGGCAGATATTGAATGTAATATTGATAAAACACACAGTGATTTTAATGCTTTGAAGTCAGATATTGACACGCAACGTCAAAAACTGGCTCTTCGTCAAATCGAGTGGGTAAACGGTGATTTTTTTCCGGCTCTGCACCCGCCACCATTGGCAGACTCGCAAAGCTTGTGAGTGCGAGAACGAGCGACAGCATCATAGCTGTCAGTTTTGTAAATTTGCGTTTCATAATTTTTTCTCCTTTGATTTTAATTTTACTACGTTTTTTATCCCTTATAAACAAACAGCAAATAACTGTCCTTAAAGGGGGTTAGCCAATCCAAATCATGTTTGCTAAAAACTTCCACATAGAAAGCACCATAACCCTCACGAGGGAAATAATCAAGATACGACCTTATATGACTCTTCGTATTTTCATCTGTTAAATCATCAGCAAGGTTAATTGGGGTATCCCAAGTTGCGTTCTCTCGTGGATTGTTTCCACCATCACCAACAATCTCACGTCCATATTTCAACCCAATCGACTGTCCGTACTCAATCGCATACGCTACATAAACTTGCGGGTCAAACGCAGGGGTTGGCGGTTGTGTGGGTGTCGGTGGATTAGTAGGCTGCGGCGTAGGTGCTTGTGTCGGCGTAGGATTCGTTGGATTAGGCGCTTGAACCGCGGCCGGCGCGGGGTTCGTAACAACTGCGGAATCGGTAGTTGTTTGCGATACCGTTGTCGTTTCTGTTCTGTCAGTCTGTTCTGTCGTTGTTGTCGCTTTCGTAGTAGTCATTGTTGCGGTTGTGGTAATTTGTGGAGTTGTTGCCGTTGTTCCATCGCTTGAGGTGGTTAATTGATTTTCGCCCGACTCATCAATATCTTTTGAACACCCAAACAATAAAACAGTCAAAACCGTTATCAATGCTATTGCACTTGCTTTTCTCATGTATCGCACCGCCCTTCGTAAGTAATTATGCTTGTTAAAAACATTAATATTTGGCTCTTCGTCAAATCGAGTGGGTAAACGGTGATTCGGGTAACTTGAACCCCGCCATGCGGAATGGTATAATTAAAGTAAAAAAGGCGGTGCAATATGGAGCAATTATTCGCAACTGCACTTGGCGTTGAAGAGCCGATTTACTTAGAAAGCGTAGTTTTTGAAAACAACGAATTACACATTCACCTTAATTTTTACAAGGGTTCAAAATTCGTATGCCCCGCTTGTGGTGCGGAAAATTGTGATGTCTACGATACGGTCAATAAATCGTGGCGTCACTTAAATTTCTTTCAGTATCAATGTTTTCTGCACTTCCCGTTGCCGAGAATTAAGTGCGACAAATGCGGCGGCGTTCACCACTTTAAGCCGAAATGGACACGCCCCGAGAGTGGTTTTACAGTTCTGTTTGAGGCGTTCATCGTCATGCTCGCTAAAGGCGGAATGCCGTATTCCGAGATGTCGAGAATTGTTGGTGTTACCGATAAGAGACTCCGCAGAATTGTAGACCACTATGTTAACCAAGCCTACAATTCAAAGGATTTAAGCGGTGTATCAAAACTTGGCATTGATGAAACATCAAGCAAAAAAGGTCATAATTACATCACGGTTGTTACCGACCAAGACACAGGCGAAGTCATTTTCGTCACAGAGGGAAAAGATTCAGAGACTGTCGTCAAATTTGCACAAGAGTTTCCGAAACACGGCGGCAGTATTGATAATATCACAGAAATATCAATGGATATGTCCGACGCTTTTATTAAAGGTGTAAGCGAAAACCTGCCTGAAGCCGAAATTACGTTTGACCGTTTTCATGTTATGAAGCTGCTCAATGCCGCTGTAGACGAGGTTCGCAGGCAAGAGCAGAAGAAAAATCCGTTGCTCAAAAAGACTCGTTATGTCTGGCTCAAAAATCGGAATAATTTAACGCAAAAACAACTTGAATCGTTGCAAAACTTAGAAAACGAAAATCTTGAAACAGCTAAAGCGTATCAACTTAAATGCACTTTACAAGATATTTACGCCAATTGTAAGACTGCCGATGAAGCGGAAATCTTGCTTGATTCGTGGGTGGATTTGGCTTGGAACAGCGGTTTGGAGCCGTTGCAGATTTTTGCAAAAACGCTGTATCAACACTGGTACGGTGTTATTCGATACTGGACTTCACGCTTAACTTCGGGCGTGTGCGAGGGTGTAAACTCTGTGATTTAAGAGATTAAGCGTGTCGCACGAGGGTATAGGAATATGAAAAATTTCATCAACACGATTTATCTCCGAACGGCGGGGCTTAAGTTACCCGAATCACCGTTTACCCACTCGATTTGACGAAGAGCCTGAAGTTTTACGATTTTATCTGTATTAAAAGTAATTTCAAAAGAGGAATCGTTAGAAACATTTGCACCGAAACCAACTAATGACTTTAGAAGACCGCCTACACCTACGCTTGCCTCAGCATTGGTTTTATTTTCGCTATCTCGGCTCGTTTTATTAGACCTCTTGCGAAACTATAAAAAATAGTGTATAATATAGTTAATGAAAGCAGAAATAATAAACGAATACTCTGAAACAAAATTCCGTCGTATAACAGGAGTAAAGCGTTCAACCTTTGAAAAAATGCTTGAAATACTCGAAAAAGCAATGTCAAAAAAGTTGGCTCGCGGAGGGAGAAAACCAACACTTTCAATGGAAGAAATGCTCTTAGCTTCGTTAGAATATTGGCGTGAATATCGCACATACGCTCATATTGCCGCAAGTTACGGAATTCATGAAAGCAATATGTATCGACTTATCAAATGGGTCGAAGATGTCCTCATCAAGGACGGAACTTTTTCGTTACCGGGTAAAAAGGCGTTGCTGAAAAGCAATGTGGAATATGAAATTGTTCAGATTGACGTGACCGAATCACCGGTTGAGCGTCCAAAAAAGGGCAAATAAATTATTATTCCGGCAAGAAAAAACGGCACACAATGAAAACTCAAGTGGTTGTCGATAAGAAAACTCGCTATGCAATATAGCCAAACATTTGCCTGTGTTTTTGATTATTTTGGTTATATTGCATATATTCCGCTTAAATATGGCTTGCCCTCTTGCGGGTCTAATCTCCGTCTCTTTAGTTGAACGGGATTC
>Ga0082212_10012466_pt1 | contig 10704 bp, 7 predicted proteins | sample TergutNt197P3_FD_71548 | JGI IMG/M metagenome (GOLD analysis project Ga0082212, IMG submission 71548) | Neocapritermes taracua P3 segment gut microbial communities from Petit-Saut dam, French Guiana - Nt197 P3 | ecosystem: Host-associated > Arthropoda: Insects > Digestive system > Gut ...
CAGTCCCGTTACAGGCCTGGAGTGGCCCAGAGGGTTCCAGGAAGTTAAGGTTCCCAGATTTCATGACAACGGCACAGGAAGGTGGTAAGGTTATCAGCCTTATGCACCGGCCGCATTTACCCCCAGGAAATACTCCTGATAGCCATTTCTATTAGAGGCTGAGTCGACCCCAGGGCCAATGACATCTAGAATGGAACCAGCGACCTTCCGATTTCTAGCACACCACCTTAACCACTGTGCCACCGCGGTCCCCGTCTAATGATGGGATAAATGGTAAATGATAGAAAAGGGCGTAAAAGAGACACTTGCCTAGTATTAGCCTGCAGGAGTAGAAGAAAACTGAAATTCGCCACGAGGTTAGTCGGTAAAGTGCAAATATATATTTTTAAATTTAATACATATATTTCAATATAATTAATACAAGTACAATATATTTTTATAAGACGTCTCTATATACGATAAATGTCAAAACGGGGCCCCCGGCCAGACATGCAGTCGGGACCGGTGATGACAAAGGGGAGAGAACAAATGAATATGAGCATAAAGAAAGCGATCTCGATCACGCTTGTCGTAATGCTCCTGTCCGTATCGTCCGCGGGCATCGCCGAAAAAGTGTTATCGTTCGGCGGCGACAACGGAGGATCATTCACGAACGCGGTGGGAGAAGAGACGGTAAGCGTAGACATCGCTTCATGGAGATACAGCGAGAACACAACGAACGCAGAGATCAACGCATCAATATCCAATTATAAGACAGACGACGACGAATATCGCGCGAACGGCGGTGTCAACGCAGCCGATTCTTATCTGTCGGCGAGAAAATACACGACCGACGAACGCAACACCAATCATGTTCTGAGAGGTTCGTCCGGATACATATCGTTCGGGACGGAAACGAATTTCATGGAAGGGGATTACTACCAGTTCCAATTGTCCACGAAAGGATATGACAACATCACCCTCAGCCTTCTGCAGCGCATAACGGGCGGCGGTCCGGGAGACTTTGTGCTTATGTACAGCTACACGGGAGACGACGACGATTACCACGGCATGGGAGTATCATTATCAAGAAGGTACTCGGGAACCGTTGAAATGACCGATCTTCTGAAGCTTCCGGCAGAGTGCTGGGACCAGGAACTTCTGTATCTGCGTCTGACGATCGTCGGAACGACCGCCCAGGGCGGCGGGATGATCACCACCACGGGGACGTGGGGCGTCGACGATATAGTATTCACAAGCACGACCGGTGATATCGGACCGGGAGACGGTGATGACGATGACGATGACGTCATCGTCTCATGGATGTATTCCTCGTCCAGGGAAGACAGCAACGACTCGGTCAACGCCTCGATCAACGACTACATGGTAGGCTCGTTCGCGACGCGCGCGAACGGCGGCGAATATGCCGACGACGCCTATTTATCCGCAAGGAAATGGACCACTCAGGAACGCAACATCGATTATCACCTGAGGGGATCGTCCGGTTACATCTCGTTCGGAGGGAACCCGGCCAACATTTTCAGGATAGGGGACTACTACCAATTCCAATTGTCCACCGTCGGTTGTTATGACATAACCTTCACGATAGAACAGCGTCTGAGCGCCGGCGGCCCCGGCGATCTCGAGATGTACTACAGCTACACCGGATCCGACGACGATTTCCGCAGCATGGGCGTCACACTCACCAAGAGGGGTCCGAACGCGACATCAGTGTACACCGATGTTCTCGAACTGCCTGAAGAGTGCGAAGATCAGGAGATCCTGTATCTCCGTTTCGCCATCTCCGGGAACACCGCGCACAACGGAAGCGCTTCGATATCCCCGACCGGAACGTGGGGGATCGACAACATAATCTTCGACGGAATCAAAGACGGCGGAGAGATAGAGATAGCCTCGTGGAGATACAGCCCCAACCACACCAACGATGAGGTCAACGGTGCGATATGGGTGAACATGATAGGCGAATTCGCGACGCGCGCCAACGGCGGTGTGTACGCGGACGATTCGTACATATCCGGAAGGAAATGGAGCACGCAGGAACGCGCGATCGACCACGCTCTGCTCGGGTCATCTTGTTACATATCGTTCGGATCCGCTCCGGGCAACGAATTCCGGGAGGGCGACTATTATCAGTTCAAGTTGTCCACGTTAGGTTACGATAATGTGAACATGAGCATCCTTCAGCGCATAACGGGCGGCGGTCCGGGCGACTTCGTGCTTCTGTACAGCTACACCGGAGACGACGACGATTTCCATGACATGGGAGTGACGTTGTCAAGAAGGTACTCGGGAACCGTTGAAGTGACAGATCTTCTGATGCTTCCGGCAGAGTGCTGGGACCAGGAACTTCTGTATCTGCGTCTGACCATCGTCGGAAAGACCGCCCAGGGCGGCGGGACGATCACCGCCACGGGTACGTGGGGTATCGACAACATAATCTTCAGCAGCGGTCTCGACGACAAGTTCCTCGACCAATATCTGACGATGGAAGTATTGACCGCGGACGTACTCGCGAACAGAGGCGACACCGTGGAAGTGGAAGTTGTCATCAGCAACACGAGCACATTCAACATAGAGAATGTGAACGTGTTCGTCGAGCCTCCCTATTTCGCGATCATGACCGGCGGTTCGCCGCATGCGGTGATCGACATCCAGCCGGGGCAGACGATCACGCTGCAATACAGCTGCATGGTCTTAGCGGGCGGCCGCGAAGCGTTCTTCGCGATGCTTGAGAAGAACGGGGCCGCGCTGACCGCCTACAGCGGCATATCGGTGAGCGGCCCGGGATACTACAGCGGTGACAACCACTCCCACACGACTTACAGCGACGGAAGCGGAAGCGTGGCGGACAACGTCAACGAAGCGTTCTACAACAAGATGCTCTCGTGGCTGTACAGCACGGACCACAACACCTTCCAGCAGACGGAGGACACCATTGCTCAGACGTCGCGGTTCGACGGTATGTTCCTGAACATCGCGGGCAACGAATTCACCGCGTACAACGGCCATATGCTGTACTTCGGGTATTTCGAGAACCTCATAGACGAAGTGGTTCCGTACAACCTTACGCAGAGCATAACGGAAGCGGACAAACTGACGGGCTACGACTACGGAAACCTGGAGAAATGGCAGGCGATAGTGGACTTCATCGTCGGTAACGGCGGCATTGTCTATTACGCCCACCCCTACAGCGCCACGCTGGGATTCGATAACCGCTCCGGAGTGCAGGACGACAGCACGCTGAGGGACATAAGGAATTACAACGGGTTCGAGGTATGGAACGGCAACTACATGAGCGCCGGTAACGTCCAGTCGCGCGACACATGGGACAAAGTGAACACGATGGGCACGGGACACTACGCGGGTCTCGCGACCTCCGACGCGCACGCGCCGAACAACATAGGCGTGGAGTACATCAAAGCGTTCATGTCTGAATTATCCGCGGACCAGATCCACAGCGTACTCGGAAACGGAACATACTTCCTTTCCAACGGGCCCGAGATCCGTTTCGATATAGACGGGGTCGGAATATCGGAAACGCTGCAGATAACCGACAACAGAAAGGCCGATTTCAACGTTCATGTCTATTCGCCTTTGTACAACATCACAAAGGTGAACATAATAAAGAACACGATAACCGGTAACTTCGAGCTGAAGAGAGAAGTTGTGTACACTCACAACTTCAACGGAGAAAAGACCAACGTTCTCGACCTCATGTTACAGATCGACGTCAAGCCGGGAGAGTTCTACCGTGTGGAGGTCGAGAGCGAACGCGCGCTCACCACTTCCACGTCTGCGGGATATGCTCTCACGAACAACATCTGGATCGGTAACGGGACGTCCAATGCCGCGAACCTCGGCGACATCGAGTACGCGGGAACGGGCGCCGAAGTGAAGATGCTGCCCACCGGAATATACTATCTGACGGTTTCGGAGGGCGAGGTCTTCGATCTCAGCAAACTGACGGCGACCGTCTCATCCGGCGCGTCGCTCGCAAAAGCGTACGACGCGGGAACGAGTATCGTCACATTCACGATAACGGCCGCGGACGGAACGGTCAGGACGGCCGATGTGTTCGTGCTCGGAGAGACGGCGGAACCGCCGTTCGTCCCCGAGACGATGGGCCTGAGCCCCGGTTCCACGGAAAGGGACATGAACTTCAACTGGTACAGCGACGCTGAAGGAAGCACGGTATCCGTAGTGCAGATCGTCAAGGCCGCCGACCTCGTCGGCGGAGATTTCCCCGCGACCGGCATAATAACGGTGAACGGCACCACGGGCGACGCGGTCAGCGGCAAGAAATGGCACAAGGCCGGGGTCACGGGACTTGAATACGACACCGAATACGCATACCGCGTGTCCAACGACGGAAATGTGTTCAGTGAGATATACACGTTCAGGACGACCGCACAGGGCAGTTTCACGTTCGTCGCCGTAGGCGATCCGCAGATATCCGGAACGAACGGTACCGGGATGCAGGATTCGAACAGCCTCAATGACATCGTCATGACGGCGGAAGGATGGGCGTACACGCTCAGCCTGATCGAAGAATGGTTCCCGTACGCGAGTTTCATGGCCGGAACGGGAGATCAGGTGGACACCGGTAACAACGAATACCAGTATGCCAACTACTTCGCGGATTACCTCAGAAGCCTGCCGGTGGCACCGTCTGTGGGCAACCACGAAGGAACGTACGCAAACTTCGGTTATCACTTCAACGTTCCCAACCAGACGTCCGGCGAGTACTTCGGCAATTATTGGTATAAGTACAACAACGCCTTGTTCATAGTTCTGAACACGGCGCCGTACCCGGCGACCACGGAAGAGGCGATGATATACATCATGACCATGGACGCCACGATGAACATGGCCGTGACAATGAATCCGGACGTCGATTGGATATTCGTGCAGCACCACAAATCGACCACGTCGCCCGCGTCCCATCAAACGGACGCGGACGTTCTGATATGGGCGCCGCTGTTCAACCGTCTGATGGACAAGTACGGCGTGGACTTCGTTCTTTCGGGACACGACCACATCTATTCCAGAAGTTATTTCATATATGATAACCAGGTGGTGGAAGGGATCGACTACACCGCGAACGATGTGACGGACCCGCAGGGAACGCTGTATTTCACCCTCACGACCGCAAGCGGTCTGAAGTACTACGACTACCTCGCATCCGCTCCCGCGAACCCGCAGTGGGTGCCGGCCAACCCCGGAGACCTGCTTTACGAAGGAGGCAACACCATAACGATACCGTCCGGTAAACCGTGGTACGCGAACATCGGCATACAGTACAAGGTGCCGCAGTTCACCGTCGTCGATGTGACGGACGTAAGCGTAACGTTCAAGACGTACCGCACCGACACTATGGAAATCATAGACGAGTACACCGTGCGCAAGACATCGGCGTCCGAGTACACCGTAGAGTTCGTCGATTGGGACGGCACCGTCCTGAAGACGGAGAACGTTATCGAAGGCGCCGCCGCAACGGCGCCCGAGGTCCCGGCGAGAGAAGGATACTCCTTCAAAGGATGGGACAAGGACTTCAGCAGCGTCGCGGGTAACATGACGGTAACGGCGCAGTACACGGCGATCGGCAGCGGAGTGATCATCGGAAAGCCGGTGGCGACCGTTCTCGCGGTCACGAACACAGGCAACGGCCCCATAGGTCCGCTGTGCGTGTCGCTGGAAGGACACGACGCGTCGGCGATGTTCCTTTTATCGGAAAGTATCGCTAAGATCGATGCGGGCGCGACCGCGTATGTGGTCGTCGTGATGAAGGACGGTCTCCCGGCGGGAGACTACTTCGCAACGGTCGTGGTCTCCGACGCATGCGGCGTGATCGGAAGGTACGACGTGAAGATGACCATCGAACCCGTGTACGGAATAGAGACGGACATGAAGGGCACGCGGACGATCACGTCCGAGATAGAGGATTACGCAACGGCGGAAACGATCACGGTGACGGTCAAGAACACCGGGAACATCGCTTCGAGAACGCTTACTCTTTCGCTGAGCGGCGAGAACGCGGACGCGTTCGAGTTATCGGCGTCGACGATAGGCAGCATCGAGATGAACGGAACGGACACGTTCACGGTCACTCCGAAGACCGGACTCAAAGCGGGAACGTACACCGCGATCGTAACGATAAGCGGCGTCGACGGCATATCGGCGAGTTTCACGGTGTCGTTCACCGTGGACCCGAAGGTATACGAGATAGGAACGGGCGGTCAGCAGTCTGTGGTCATCACCGTGACCAACACGGGCAACATGCCCACCGGTCCGCTGTCGGTATCGATAAGCGGCCCGAACGCTTCCGACATGGTCCTATCTTCGACGGAGATCGGTAACATCGCGGTCGGCGGTTCGGACAGCGTGATCGTCGTCCTCAAAGCGGACCTTCCCGAAGGAACGTACAACGCCATCGTAACGATAAGCGGCGGGAACGGAATAATGAGCAATTATTTCGTATCATTCATCGTGGAGGCATCCTGAAAGGTACCGGTGACGTAACGGAAGCAAAGCGGAAACCAAAACGCCCGGGGTATCCCCCGGGTTAATTATTAACGCCGGCCGGAGCCTGTCGGAGGGGGAGAGGCGCCGGCCGGGAGATCTTTCACCGGTCGAAAAAGTGACCGATAGGTCTCTCGAAACAAAACTTTTCTTTTTTCTTTAACAATGTCCATATAATGACCCAAAGTTAAAAACGGTCATGATATACGGTAACATCATGTTCACTTACGACACGCTCATGAATGATCTGCCCGCCGGCGTTAAAGTAGGCATAGGCCGCGGGACGGAACGCGGCGATGTGGAAAGAGCGGCGGCATCGTTCACGAACGTTACGATATATGATGATCCGTGTGAGCTGGCGACGGACCTCAGGGACGGAAGGATAGACGCGGCCGTCCGCGGAGATATGTCGTCATCTAAATTATTGGCGGCGTTCAAACACATTTTCGGACTAAAGGAAATTCAGCGAACGGTGCTTTTGGAACCCGTCGGAAAGAAGATGATATTCGTCGCTCCGGTGGGAATAGACGAAGGATGGACCGTTCCTCAGAAATACGAACTCGCGGAGAAAAGCGTCGAACTGATGAGGCGCATCGGAATGAATGAACGAATAGCGGTCATGTCCGGCGGACGCGATGACGACAAAGGACGCAACGGCACGGTGGACAGAACCATCGACGATGCCTCCGAACTCGTCGCGATCCTGAAAGAAAAAGGCTACGACGCGTACAACGCCGAAATTCTTATAGAATCGGCCGTCGACGAGGCCGATCTGATAATCGCGCCGGACGGGATATCCGGAAATCTGATATTCAGGACGTTGCATTTTCTGGGGAACGCGAAAGCGTTGGGTGCGCCTGTGCTAAATATGAACAAAGTGTTCGTGGACACGTCGAGAGTGAAATCCGATTACAGGGATTCTATAGCTCTCGCGATAAGATTAGCGAAGGTGAAGAGATGATCATCGAGATAGACGGCGCGCATTCGGGCATTCGGTTTTCGGCGTGCCATTTCATTCCGGGTCACGAGAAATGTTCAAGACTTCACGGTCATTCGTATATCGTCCGGGCGCGCCTGGAAGGCGATCCCGGCGTATCCGGGATGGTGATGGATTTCGTGGACATCAAAAGAGCGTTGAAACAGATAGCCGAGGAGATGGACCATAAGACCTTACTTCCGAGGAACACGGAGAACGTTAACGTAAAGATATCCGGAAAAGAGGCGGAGGTGCTGACCTGCGGCAAAAGGTACGTGTTCCCGAAAGAGGATATTCTGATCCTCGACGTTGATATAACGACAGCGGAGGAGATGAGCATGTTAATGACGAAAAAATTGCTGTCCTCCGTTAAATTCCCGGGCAACGTGAAGAAGGTGTGGGTCGGCCTGGACGAAGAGAGGGGACAGACCGCCTGGTATTCCGAAGAGCTGTGATGTTCATGTCCAAAGCCGTCGTTCTTTTGTCGGGAGGGTTAGATTCGACGGTGACGCTGGCACATTGCATCGACGACGGTAACGAAGCGATCGCGTTAAGCTTCAGGTACGGTCAGCGGCATACAAAGGAATTGGACTCGGCAAAAGCGATAGTAGATCACTACGGAATTAAGCACATAATAACGGACATAGACCTGTCCTCGTTCAGGTCGTCCCTTATCGGAAATAAGGGAGAAATAAAAAAGGACAGGAAGAACATCGGTGACGACATACCGGACACGTACGTTCCGGCAAGGAATATGATCATGCTGAGCGTCGCGGCCGGATTATGCGAATCCCTTGGTGCCGAAAGCATTTACATAGGCGCGAACTCCGTCGACTATTCCGGGTACCCGGATTGCAGGAAGGAGTTCTTCGACTCCTTCGAAACAATGATGGCCAAGGGAACAAAAGCAGGTGTCGAAGGACATATGATAAAAATTGCCGCTCCGATACTGAACTTAACGAAAGCGGAGATCGTGAAGCTCGGAAAAAGACTGAACGCACCTTTACATCTGACATGGTCGTGCTATTCCGGCGGAGAGAGGGCCTGCGGCCGCTGCGACTCCTGCATATTGCGTCTGAAAGGTTTCGCCGACGCCGGATACAAAGATGAGGTGGAATACGAATGAGAATATGCGAAACGTTCAGATCGATCCAGGGAGAGGGGATGATGATCGGTTCCGTCACATTCTTCATACGCACCGTGGGATGTAATTTATCATGTTCGTGGTGCGACACAGGATATTCGAAGGACGGAGGATATGAGTTATCCGTATCTGAGATAGCGGCTCTCGCGAAGGACGAAAAGAATATATGCGTCACCGGCGGGGAGCCGCTGCTTCAGCCCGATATCCATGAACTTCTCAGAATTCTGCTGAAGAACGGTAAACGCATCGTCCTGGAGACGAACGGTTCCCAAGACATATCAAAGGTGCCGGTAAGCAAAGATCTGATGATAAGCATGGACATCAAATGTCCCTCGTCGGGAATGAGCGATCGTATGATGATGTCGAACATCCCTTGTCTGAAAGCAACGGATCAGTTAAAGTTCGTCATCGCCGACGGCGATGATCTGGAATATGCGGTATCGTTCATCAATTCTCATAAGATCGCATGCGGCGTGATATTCACTCCGGCGGGAGGGATGGACACAGAACCCTTGGCGGAAGAGGTCATCGAAAGAAATCTGGACGTTCGCGTTCTGCCGCAATTACATAAAATTATTTGGGGGGACAGACGGGGAGTTTGACCCCCTTCTTATCCCTGTCCTTCATACTTCTTCATTCTTTCCAGTCGTTGTTTCACTTCTCTGACGCATTCTTCGACGGTGCCGTCCTCGTCATATGATACGGTAATGCCGGCCCCCGTCAGTTTGTTGTATCCGTGCGGGCCTATGCCGCCGGTGATGACGACGTCCACGCCGAGGCCGATGATCGCGTCCGCCACTTTCATCCCCGCTCCTTCGGCGTTCACGAACTCGTTCTTTACCACTTGGTGATCCAATGTGTCCATGTCGACGATCAGAAAATACGGCGCGTGACCGAAATCGTCGGCGACGTAAGAATCAAGTGACTCTCCTTCTGCCAGAACCCCCGCTTTCATTTCACTGCACCGTTCTGATAACTTTTTCTGTGATCTCGGCGAACGCTTTCGCCGATGCGGAATCCGGCGACGATGAGACTATCGGGGCTCCCGAATCACTGCTTATCACTATCGCCGGCTCTATCGGTATGCGTCCTAAGAACTGAATGTCCATCTCTTCCGCGGTTCTTTCCCCTCCGCCCGTTTTGAAGATATCGGAACGTTCTCCGCAGTGGGGGCATATGAAACCGCTCATGTTCTCCACGATGCCGATGATCGGTATTTTCACCTGAGCGCTGAAGACAATGGATTTCCTGCTGTCCAGCAGCGCCACATCCTGCGGCGTGGTGACCACGACCATTCCGTCCGCCTTCGGTATGAGCTGAATTATCGATATCGCCTCGTCCCCGGTCCCCGGAGGCATATCCACAACGAGATAATCCAATTCTCCCCACGCGACATCTTCAAGGAACTGTCTGATCGCGCCCATCTTCACCGGCCCTCTCCACGCCACAGGGGCATCCTTCTCGGGAAGCAGGAAGGCCATCGACATCACCTTAAGACCATGTGCGGCATTGACGGGAACGAGTTTATCGTTCTCCACGAGCATCTGTTCATTCTCAAGGTTGAACATCTTCGGTATGTTCGGTCCGTGAATGTCGACGTCCATTATCCCCGTTTTAAGGCCTTTCATCGCCAGCGACAGGGCAAGGTTCGACGACACGGTGCTCTTTCCCACTCCGCCCTTGCCGCTTATCACTATGACGACGTGTTTTATCTTACCAAGGGATTCGCTCAGTTTGAAATCGCTCTCGCTTATCATCGGTCTGCCTTTCGCCATAATTCACTCAATAACGAATAACGGAATAAAGTTATCGTTCTGCAGCATTCCTATTTTGCGGAAGATGTATAGCCTCGCTCGCCATCATACGGTCATGCCGTTAGGTGACCCGGGAGGATGCAATTTCGAGTATACGACGGAAGGTCTTCCGCTTTCGCTGGCCTTCGTGCGGATACCCGTCAAAGACGTCGGACGCGCGACCGATTTTTATTGCGATATTCTGAAGATGGAAAAGGTGTCCGGCGATGATTCGGAAGCTGTGCTTACGATGGACGGCGGAGGCAGGATGG
>Ga0082212_10012467_pt1 | contig 10703 bp, 7 predicted proteins | sample TergutNt197P3_FD_71548 | JGI IMG/M metagenome (GOLD analysis project Ga0082212, IMG submission 71548) | Neocapritermes taracua P3 segment gut microbial communities from Petit-Saut dam, French Guiana - Nt197 P3 | ecosystem: Host-associated > Arthropoda: Insects > Digestive system > Gut ...
TTCCGCTTTGGAAACGGTGGGATTGGATCCGGCAGTAGGTTTTCTGCATCGCGATCGTCCGGGACGTCCGGGAATGGCTATGGATATCATGGAAGAGTTCCGTCCGGTAATTGCAGATCGGCTGGTTTTATCTCTTATCAATCGAAGGCAACTTGGAAAGAAAGGTTTTACCAGGACGGCTGGCGGTGCAGTTACCATGGATGATGATACACGGAAAAAGGTTTTGGTTGAGTATCAAAACCGCAAACAGGATGAGGTTTATCATCCCTATATTGAGGAAAAAGTTCCTATCGGTATTCTCTTTTTTATTCAGGCAAATCTTATGGCCCGTTATATTCGTGGTGATATTGACGGGTATCCTCCCTTTTTTTGGCGGTAACCAGCAATGATGGTTCTTGTGAGTTATGATGTGATGGTAACCAGTCCCGGTGGTAAAAAACGGCTCAGAAAAGTCGCTAAGGTCTGCACCAATTACGGACAAAGGGTACAATATTCGATCTTTGAATGCGTAGTTGACCCAGCCCAGTGGGTTCAACTTAAAAACACCTTGGAAAAAATCATTGATGACAAAACGGACAGTCTGCGGTACTATCACCTTGGCGCCAATTACAAAAGGCGGATTGAACATGTGGGTGCCAAGCCTTCTTTTGATGTGGACGGCCCTTTAATTGTCTAACCACTCCATTCAAGCTGTTTTTTATCGGTTAAATTCTCCATTGCGAACCCCAAAGACACAGAAAATCACGGTATGTTCGCATAGAATATAATTCTTTACAGGATAGTTCTTTGATAATCTAGGGAAGGAATTTACTATTGCTTGTTTTCTTGTTTTTGCAAGGTTCGCAAATTTCAAGCTTTAAATTGTTGTATGATAAGGGTATAATAGAGTATTAGTCGCACCCCGCACGGGTGCGTGGATTGAAACTTCACAAATAAGTATACCCCTGCCAACGATTAATGTCGCACCCCGCACGGGTGCGTGGATTGAAACTTTTTCCATTGTCTAACAAAGCTGTGAACATCGACGTCGCACCCCGCACGGGTGCGTGGATTGAAACATAACGGGGTAGTAAAACTACTAAATCAGTTAATGTCGCACCCCGCACGGGTGCGTGGATTGAAACATAAGCCATGAAAAGCCAAACGCCCAGAACGCTATCGTCGCACCCCGCACGGGTGCGTGGATTGAAACATGAAAGTGAGATTGTTTCAGGCGGATTAACAGGCGTCGCACCCCGCACGGGTGCGTGGATTGAAACAGATAATAAGCCGATTTAATAACATCCTCATTGAGTCGCACCCCGCACGGGTGCGTGGATTGAAACACATTACAATTTCTTTTAGGATTAGCAGGCAGCCGGTCGCACCCCGCACGGGTGCGTGGATTGAAACCTAAAAAACATTTTGGAGCATTTTAGCATAATGACGTCGCACCCCGCACGGGTGCGTGGATTGAAACTTCTTCTAGCATTATAGGGAATTCGTTTTTAGTTATGTCGCACCCCGCACGGGTGCGTGGATTGAAACGATAGATATAGCATCCAATAAAACATTTGCCGGAGTCGCACCCCGCACGGGTGCGTGGATTGAAACGCAAGTACCTCATTCTGTGCATTCGTATGGTCATAGGTCGCACCCCGCACGGGTGCGTGGATTGAAACCCAAAAATGGGTTTTACCCAAACCTGATGGTTAAGGTCGCACCCCGCACGGGTGCGTGGATTGAAACACAAACAGAGATGTGGTAAAATACCCCGGATCAAAGTCGCACCCCGCACGGGTGCGTGGATTGAAACAAAATCATCCGTACACCCATGAGCTACAAGGCAGGGCGTCGCACCCCGCACGGGTGCGTGGATTGAAACCTGCCATTTTTGGATTTGAAATGCCAACCGTAACGTCGCACCCCGCACGGGTGCGTGGATTGAAACAATGGCTTTTGGAAGCTGTTCAATTATGTATTCCGCGTCGCACCCCGCACGGGTGCGTGGATTGAAACATGTAATAGAGTTTGTTGCCATTCAATATCAGGCACGTCGCACCCCGCACGGGTGCGTGGATTGAAACATTGGTTGATGAAAAATTCAAAAATAAACAGATTGTCGCACCCCGCACGGGTGCGTGGATTGAAACAAAGTAATCAGCCAGGACTAGACCGGGCGCCATCCGTGTCGCACCCCGCACGGGTGCGTGGATTGAAACCATGTAGAAGGTAGTTGTATGAACCCTGAAGAACTGTCGCACCCCGCACGGGTGCGTGGATTGAAACTTGTCTTTCGTACTTGTTCATTACACGTTTATCGGGTCGCACCCCGCACGGGTGCGTGGATTGAAACTTTCGGGCCATACCCCTTAGACGGTGGTGGCGGTGTCGCACCCCGCACGGGTGCGTGGATTGAAACCGTGTAGCAAGCGTTCGGGGAATATTTGATTTACGTCGCACCCCGCACGGGTGCGTGGATTGAAACCTCTTTTATCGGAAATGCGATTGACTTATATTATAAGTCGCACCCCGCACGGGTGCGTGGATTGAAACTTATAGTATTGTCCTTGTAATAAACTCGCTTAAGTCGCACCCCGCACGGGTGCGTGGATTGAAACTCTGCGAATTGCTTTTTGAATAGCAAACGATCCGGGTCGCACCCCGCACGGGTGCGTGGATTGAAACGTAACTGGATACCGCCTTGCAAACCGTGTCACCGGGTCGCACCCCGCACGGGTGCGTGGATTGAAACCCTTAATCGGGTAAACACCCCTCGACTGCCTGGGTCGCACCCCGCACGGGTGCGTGGATTGAAACGGCCATAGTATGGATTTAGCCTCGTCGGTATTACGTCGCACCCCGCACGGGTGCGTGGATTGAAACATATTCCCATTTGTTGATAATTCCGTACCCTATTTTGTCGCACCCCGCACGGGTGCGTGGATTGAAACCGAAGTCTTTTCAAAAATTGTTGATAATCTATTACGTCGCACCCCGCACGGGTGCGTGGATTGAAACTTTTCGGGTACCGTAAGTCCCCTCTCTCGCATAAAGTCGCACCCCGCACGGGTGCGTGGATTGAAACGGCTTCAATATAGTCGGTGAAGGAATAGGCTTCAGGTCGCACCCCGCACGGGTGCGTGGATTGAAACATTGTCCAGTCAATAATCGGGTTTAGTACGATAGTGTGTCGCACCCCGCACGGGTGCGTGGATTGAAACTGCTTACCATTACCCTCACCGCTTTTTATCTGGTGTCGCACCCCGCACGGGTGCGTGGATTGAAACTGATACTTTTTCTAATTCTTTCTTGGCACCTTCCAGTCGCACCCCGCACGGGTGCGTGGATTGAAACACCATGTCATTAAAGATAAAAAGCGTTGGTATTGGAGTCGCACCCCGCACGGGTGCGTGGATTGAAACTTTATACATAATTTTACACCACATTTTTGGGTGGGTCGCACCCCGCACGGGTGCGTGGATTGAAACATCTACCTTTGCCGTCAATCCCAGCCGATCCATAAGGTCGCACCCCGCACGGGTGCGTGGATTGAAACAGTTTTGTAAAGTTCATTATCAGCATATTTTTTAGGGTCGCACCCCGCACGGGTGCGTGGATTGAAACATCTGTTTATCGTGAAACACGGACAGCACATAGCAGTCGCACCCCGCACGGGTGCGTGGATTGAAACACCGTCCGGGGACCATCGTGCGCGCCGTTGTTCCAGTCGCACCCCGCACGGGTGCGTGGATTGAAACGCAACGATGTATACCGCTAAGGCAAAACCGGCAAAGTCGCACCCCGCACGGGTGCGTGGATTGAAACACCGATCCTCATACCACACAATAATCCAAGATAGGTCGCACCCCGCACGGGTGCGTGGATTGAAACCTCTAAAAATAGTCCACCCCATGCCGGAAATAGTGTCGCACCCCGCACGGGTGCGTGGATTGAAACAGGGGAAGGAGAAAAAATGAACAAGGAAGAATTGAGTCGCACCCCGCACGGGTGCGTGGATTGAAACTTTAATTGTGTTATATGGGGAAAATACGGCGAGTTAGTCGCACCCCGCACGGGTGCGTGGATTGAAACCGGGAATTTTCAGCGGAAAACCCGGTAGGGAAAGGTCGCACCCCGCACGGGTGCGTGGATTGAAACTGGACTTATAACGCGCGGTACAATCCATTTAAGGTCGCACCCCGCACGGGTGCGTGGATTGAAACTTGCGCTGTTTTGTACTATTATATGGGGACAAAAAAGTCGCACCCCGCACGGGTGCGTGGATTGAAACATGATATTCTTAAGAAAGAAGAATATCTAAAAATAAGTCGCACCCCGCACGGGTGCGTGGATTGAAACTGATTTTGCTGGCGCATTTAGTTCAGCGGGAATTACGTCGCACCCCGCACGGGTGCGTGGATTGAAACTTATACGGACGGCTCTTTTTGCTTCATCAATAAGTCGCACCCCGCACGGGTGCGTGGATTGAAACTTTAGTTTATTATTATTTTTACCAGAGGGTAAAAGTCGCACCCCGCACGGGTGCGTGGATTGAAACATTGGTGTCTCGTACTGACGCCTCGTTGGACTTATGTCGCACCCCGCACGGGTGCGTGGATTGAAACTCTGTAAGTCTTTATTAGGTAAAGATTTACGGTGTCGCACCCCGCACGGGTGCGTGGATTGAAACTACGTGGACATGTCCATGCTTATGGCAAGTTATTGTCGCACCCCGCACGGGTGCGTGGATTGAAACCTGCTGAATAGCGGGGCTGGAAATAAACCGATTGTAGGTCGCACCCCGCACGGGTGCGTGGATTGAAACAAACAAAAATGCGCCGATGCCTGTACCCCAGTGCGTCGCACCCCGCACGGGTGCGTGGATTGAAACTAAAGACACAAGGGAAGCTGTCAGGGAAAATGCAGAGGTCGCACCCCGCACGGGTGCGTGGATTGAAACTTCTCATCACTTACTCCTTAATAATTTCTTGACGGTCGCACCCCGCACGGGTGCGTGGATTGAAACGTATTTTTCTTGACCCTGGCCATGGGGGGAGTAGCGTGTCGCACCCCGCACGGGTGCGTGGATTGAAACTTCAATCCAGCGTGTTATATCGCTTGACCACTTTGTCGCACCCCGCACGGGTGCGTGGATTGAAACCAGTATTTTCAAAAGCCTGAAAAGCAACAGCGCCAGGTCGCACCCCATGCGGGTGCGTGGATTGAAACTTTATTACAATAAGATGAAGCAATTCCTGCAAAATTAGAACGTTTTTTTGGTAGTTAAATTGCCAATTGCCCTGAAAGTGTCGTTTTTATGATCAATCGAGTATGCCATGCTGATTTCCTTAGGTATTTGAGCATACTTTATTCGAAAGTCTGGTTTAATATCCCGTGGCTTGCCACGGCTGAAAGGAAATAAAGTACGAGAGTGTATGGTATTAAACCAGACGGTATAATAAATTTCCTATCGAACGAGGCTCCCCGGCAGATTATGTAACGTTTACAGATACCCCGAGGCTTGCCTCGGGGAGCCTCATTTAAATTTGATGTTTAATTCGGGTAGGTAAAATATAGTTAACATGTTGACAAGAATACTGTAAAATACTGTTATGAAAGCATTAACTGTTGCTGAACTAAAAACACATTTTTCTGATGTACTCGTTCAGGTGAAAAATGGTGAAAGTGTTAAGGTATTATTCGGAAAATCAAAAAACCGGTTGTTATGATAGTTCCAATTGAAAATATGACTGGTACCAGGAAGATCGGGGTTTTGGATGGTAAGGCAGTATTTCGAACAAAAGGGACCGGTAAAAATTCCGAGGAAAATTTTTTGGGTATATGATTTATCTATTAGATACGCATACATTTATTGATCAATACAAGGAAAATGGATTAAGGGTTATTTGGTAATAACGGAGGTACAATTTTCGATGAAAACGTATGCGAAAAACGGGGATATTATTTTTGTTGACCGCGGCTTGTACAAACATTATGGCGTTTACAATCATGCCAGGAGTGTAATTCATTTTTCGCCGGAAAACGGTGCAGAGATAAACCCTGATAATGCCTATATACGGGAGACTTCCCTTTCGGAATTTCTGAAAGACGGCGGTCTGCAGATCGATACATCAGTAAAAAAAGCTTTTTCGCCAAAAGAAATAGTCCGTCGCGCCCTTTGTATGGTGGGTACTAATCTTAAAGAATACGATTTGATTTTTTTTAATTGTGAGCATTTTGCCCATTGGTGCGCTACTGATCAACTGGAATCAAAACAGGTAAAAAAAGGGGTTGTTATTGCAGGAACCATTGCAGCTACGGCGGCGGCAGCGCTTTTTTTAAAAAAAATACTGGATAAAGACAAGTCCGGATAATGAATATATACAAAAATCGTTTATTTATGATATGTATACAAAAGTATACGCCCTGGGCTTTCGATTATTCTCTTTACCTATTCGGCTAATTCTGCGATAATTATACTATAATATGAAGCGTTTTTTCATTTTTATGGTTTTTCTGGTACTCTTTGTCTTCGAAGGATTTTCCCAGTCGTCGGGGCTTTCCATTACCGTGGAAGAAAACAACGGAAATCTAACCATTATAAAATGTAAGGGATATGTAAAAGAAGTGGTAATTCCCGCAGAGATTAATGGTATGCCTGTTACGGCAATAGGAGATTATGCTTTTGCCAAAAAAGAATTGACCAGCGTTACCATTCCTGACAGTGTTACGACAATCGGCAAGGGGGCATTTACCGAAAACCAGCTGACTGAACTGGTTTTAAGCGACAATGTTACTTCTGTTGGTCTGGGGGCCTTTGCCTACAACAGATTAACCAAAGTTACCATAGGAAGCGGTATTACTGTTATTCCGCGGGGCTGCTTTCTGGTAAATAAACTCAGTTCAATCGAACTTCCGGATTCGATCACTGAAATCGAAGATTATGCTTTTTTTGGAAACCAGTTGTCGGGAATCACCATACCCTCTGCGGTAACTGCAATTGGGGAGGGGGCTTTTGCCGGAAACCAGATAACAATCCTTACCATAGGCTCCGGGGTGTCAAAAATTGGTGACGGCGCTTTTTTCAACAACGACCTTAACCGTATTACTATTCCCGGAGCTCTGGAAGAACTGGGGCAGCGGGTTTTTAACAATAAACCAAAGAATAACAGTTTTGCCAAAAGGATAAATTACTACGATACTCACCAGAATCTTCTCTTTTCTACCGACGATAGCTTTGATACGTATTTTAATTCCCAGGGAAGGCAAAGCGGCACCTATGTCTATGCCGACGGTGCATGGGATCTGGGTAACTGATACCTGAGCAACTATCAATTGAGAAATTTATAAAACTCTGATAAAATTTGAAATATGGTAGTAATGAAGTTCGGCGGCAGTTCTGTTGCCAATGCCGAACGTATTGTTAATATGGCGGAAATTGTCAGGAGCCGGATTAAGAACAAGCCCATACTTGTTCTTTCTGCAATGGGAGACACTACGGATCTGCTGCTGGAATCCGCCGGCATGGCATTAAAAAAGGGAATTGTTTCTATCGAAGCGGTAGAAGAACTCCACCTGAAAGCAATTAACGATTTATCTTTGGGAAATGCCCTGCAGAAAGAAATAAAAAATCTTTTCTGGGAACTGGGAAGCCTATTAACCGGTATTTCGTTAACCAGGGAATTAACGGGTCGAACCAGAGATTGTCTGGTATCTTTTGGAGAACGGATTTCGGTCCGTATTGCCGCCGCGTACTTTTGCAAAAAAAAGATCAATGCCAGGGCTTTGGATGCCTGGGATGCAGGCTTTATTTCCGATTCATCCTTTGGCCATGCGGAACTCCGCAAAGAAAGCTATGTACGCATTGCATCAGCTATGCGCATACTTACCGCCGAAGGGACGCTTCCGGTGGTTACCGGCTTTATTGCCAAAGACGAAAATGGCAACATTACCACATTGGGAAGAGGGGGATCAGATCTTTCCGCCACCGTGATCGCCGCAGCCTGTAATGCACGTGAAGTCCAGGTTTGGAAAGATGTTGACGGCATCCTTACCGCGGATCCCCGCCTTGTAAATGATGCAAGGCCTGTAGAATTGGTTAGTTATGACGAAGCTGCGGAATTGGCTTACTTTGGCGCACAGGTGCTTCATCCCCGCGCCATGCAGCCCTGCATTCAGACGGGAATTCCCGTTCTGGTTAAAAATTCATTTAACCCCGTATCTCCCGGTACAAGAATAGAACCGGGGCCTGTTAAAAAATCATCATTGGTTCGTGCACTTACCAGCAAGAAAAACGTAACACTGGTGGATATTGTTTCCACCCGTATGCTCGGTCAGAGCGGTTTTTTGGCAAGGGTTTTTTCCGAGTTTGCCAAAGCGGATATCTCCATCGACATGATCGCAACAAGCGAAGTTTCCGTTTCACTTACCCTGGATGCAGACAAGGATCTTTCCGCAGTATGCCGGGAACTTTCCGAATATGCAGGTGTGGAAGTAAAAACCGGCAAAGCCATTGTTACAATTATTGGCGATGTGCACCGTTCTTCCGAGATACTCCACGAAGCTTTTGGGATTTGCCGTAAACTGGGCTTTCAGGTTCAGATGATTTCCCAGGGGGCAAGCAAGGTAAACATTTCTTTTATTGTTAATGATAACGAAGCGGATTCAGTCATACAAAAATTGCATGGTTTTTTCTTTCCTTCTGAAACGGCGTCAAAACCGGAAATAATAAAAACAAGGAAAACAAAATGAAGATAGCATTAATCGGTTACGGAAAAATGGGAAAGATGGTGGAATCCGCTGCTCTGGACAGGGGTCATTCAATTACCGTTGTAATCGATCCTTTTACTCCCGATACAAAGTCCGCAAGCGGTGCAGTTTTGTTACGGGTATTTCCTGCTACAGCAGAAGCGGCGGGGAATCCCGATCTGTTTATGGAATTTACCAATCCCAAAACAGCACCGGACAATGTAAAAGCTGCCGCAGCAATGGGAAAACCTGTGGTTTGCGGTACTACCGGATGGAGCGAAGAACTGCAGGAGGTTTCTGCAGCAGTTGGAAAAGCCGGTACGACGCTGCTCTGGTCGGCGAATTTTTCGCTTGGTGTAAATCTGTTTTACCGGATTGCAGGTTATGCCGCCGCTTTGATCGATCCTTTTATTGAATACGATGTAGGGGGAACGGAAACACATCACAGGAAAAAAGCGGACAGTCCTTCGGGAACTGCAAAAACACTTATGGAACATATCCTTGGTGCAATGAACCGAAAAAACAAGGTTTTATGGGCAGCGCCTTCCGGAGAAACGCTTGGTGAGGATACGATCCACTTTGCCAGCCAGCGCTACGGATCTGTTCCCGGCGCCCATTCGCTTTTTTTTGATTCACCTGCAGACACAATACAAATTACCCACACGGTACGTACCCGGGAAGGATTGGCTTCCGGTGCTGTGATTGCCGCAGAATGGCTTGCCGGTCCGGAACCTGAAGAAATACGGAGCGGGATCTATACCATGGAAGATGTGTTTAAGGATATGCTGCCTTAAACGAAAAACAGGAGATCGAATTAATGAAGGAATTTAAAGGAGCTTTTACAGCGCTTGTAACCCCAATGATGGATAATGGGGATGTAGACTATGATGGATTTCGCAGGTTGATTAATATCCAGATTGAAGCAGGAATTGACGGTCTTGTACCTCTCGGTACTACCGGGGAAACGCCTACGCTTGATGACAGTGAAGAAGAAAAGTTAATCAAAATTGCAGTGGAAGAAAATAAAGGACGGGTTCCGCTGATTATCGGGGCGGGATCAAATTCTACACGGCATATGGAAGGTTATGTAAAACGGGCCAGGGATTCTGGCGCTGATGCAGCTCTGGTAGTAACCCCCTATTACAATAAGCCCAACGACTCAGGTCTTGTTAAACATTTTGAAATTGCCGCGTCTGCAGGACTGCCAATAATTGTATACAATATCGCAGGCCGTACGGGGCGTAATATTCCCACGCCATTAATGGAAAAAATCGCAGCTATTCCGGGAATTGCCGGGGTAAAGGAATCGTCCGGGGATATTAACCAGATAATGGAAGTAATTGACAGAATTGCCAAGCCGCGGAAAAACACCGCTAATCCTTTTTGGGTGCTGTCCGGCGACGACTATATTACCCTGCCGCTTCTTGCTCTTGGGGGAGTGGGACTTGTTTCGGTAATTTCCAACCTTGTGCCGCAAAAAGTCAAGGCCATGGTCAGTGCCTGTCTAGCCGGTAATTTTGAAGAAGGACGGAAACTCCACTATGAACTTCTGCCGCTGATGAAGAATGCATTCATCGAAACGAATCCTGTTCCGCTTAAAACTGTAATGAATTGGGCCGGTCTTCCGTCAGGGCCGGTGCGGCTGCCTCTGGGGCCGCTTGCGGAAAGTAATGAACAGGCTTTGCGTAATGTGCTGGCCGGTTTGGGGATTGAGTACGTTGCCAAACGCCGTTAATTAATTGCGATATACGGTCGCACCGAAATAACACATTGATGTTATTCATTCAGTCTGGTATAGTATTATTAGGAGTGAATCATGCTTGAGGAAAAAGTAAAGAGCGCACTTGATGTTGTTCGTCCCTCCCTTCAGAACGATGGCGGGGATGTTGAATTTGTTTCCGTTGATGATAACGGTAAAGTTTCTGTCAAACTTACGGGCGCCTGCGGTTCCTGTCCCATGGCTGCCCAGACTC
>Ga0082212_10012468_pt1 | contig 10703 bp, 6 predicted proteins | sample TergutNt197P3_FD_71548 | JGI IMG/M metagenome (GOLD analysis project Ga0082212, IMG submission 71548) | Neocapritermes taracua P3 segment gut microbial communities from Petit-Saut dam, French Guiana - Nt197 P3 | ecosystem: Host-associated > Arthropoda: Insects > Digestive system > Gut ...
AATCTTCGCGTTCAATCCCCCTGTATATTTGCAACAATTCCCTTGCCGGTAAACCGCACTCGTACCCAAACATCTGCAACAGCCTGCCGGCAGCCTTTTCGGGATGCTGTTTCGCGTAAGCGGTACGGCAACTGTCGTTCAAATATTTGACGGTTTTCAGTCCGTCGAACCAGCCGAAAAACCTTTTGGCGAACGCTTCCGGCGATGCGCTGTTGGCGTTCGCTTGCGCGATATGTTCCATATAACGGTTCTGCAAAAGATAATCCCGCAAAGGAGCGGCAAGCGAAGCGCACAGCTTTTCAACATCATCCCGATTGGCTCTGAAAAAACGCGGAACCAGCGCAAACCACCGCTTCAAATCCTCGAACGGTTCCAAAGGGTAGGTATGCAATTCCGCCGCTCCATCGCTCAACCACCGGCTAATACTTGCTCCGGTGCCGAACGGAACGCGGTCTGACCGGCGCGGCGACGGAATAACTCTTGTCGTATTGATTTCCATATAATTTCCCAACGGAATAATCTTCTGAAGAAAATGAAAATCCTCGCCTGCCTTGCGTCCGTTCATCCCGCCCTGACGGATGTATGCCGACGCGCTTACCGCAAACGACGATCCTACCGTGTGAAAAGCATACGGGAAACCCGCATACCGCAACGCCTGATTCAGATAGCGCAGATGCAGTTCGTAAAGCGCAACGCCTTCGTAAACGCGCGCATCGTATTCGTCGCCTTCCAAGGGATGCTCGAAATAGACGGACGCCCCGCTGACAGCGCGTCCGCTGAAAAACGTCCGCTCTATTTCCTCAAAATAGTTTTCATCGCAGGTTGCATCGGCGTCAAAGCCGATGATGACGCCATCATCAACGCCCGACCGCATGAAACGGTACACCGCCTCGTCCATGCCCGTTTTGCGGGCATAACCCACGCCGGCAATCTTTTCGGGAACATCGGGCTTGTAAACGGCATGAAACTGCAACCTGCCGTCGTTGAAAAAACCTGTCAGTTTTTGGAAACCTGACAGGTTTCGTTCGTTTTGACGCTTGGCTTCTTCCGGCGCATGTTCGGGATGGTTGATTACAACGATAACTTCAACGGAACACGATGGCGTCCGGCAACGTCGCAGCGACTCAAGCGAGCGAAACAATGCCGGTTCGTTGTACGACGGTATCGCCACGATCATGCGCGGCGGTTTATCCGGCACATCGGCGATGGACGGCTCAAAACCGTGTTTCATCAGGTATTGCGCGTAAGGATGATTGGGATCGGGATACGTCATGGTTATTGCTACTGTCGAAATACGGCGCAAAGGTACGTCAAAACTTTTTTTATTCTTTATTGAAAAATTGTGTTAATTTATTCAAAAACATCACGTATATTTGCAACGATGAATTTAAATAAATGGCGGATTCCGAAAAGCCTTACGAGTAGGAGATATTAATTTTAAAACCATGAAAAAAGTTTTTTTTGTATTTGGACTGTTGTGTTTCAGCCTTTTCGGGACACAAAAGATTTCGGCGCAAACTCCGACCTTTAACACTAAAGGCGATCAATTAGCGGGTGTTACTATCGGATTTGGCGGGTATTATTCGGGGTCATATTACAGCGACGTCTCGCGTACCCCTTATATCGCATTTTATTACGAAAACTGTGTCAAGGAAAATCTTTTTGATGAAAAAAGTTCCCTTGGACTTGGCGGAATGCTGGGACATACTTCGGTAAAGTACTCAAACCTCACATCAGGATTTAAAGCCAACAGTATCATTCTTGGTTTCCGCGGCATCCTGCATTATGCTTTTGTGGACAAACTCGATACCTACGGCGGATTGATGCTCGGCTACAATATTGCCACATGGAAATGGGAGGATAAGAACACTACTTTGAAAAGACATGCCGACGGCGGCTTTGATTTTTCGTTGTTTGTGGGTGCGCGGTATTATTTTACCGACACGTTTGCCGCTTTTGCCGAATTAGGCATTGCCGTACCCATCAATCTTGGCGTTTCGCTGAAATTCTAAAAATATAAAGTATTACGAGGACATTCCTCCATGCCCGTTGCCCGATTGATTGGAAACGAGCATGGAGGTTTTTTGTTTTATATCATCATAAAGTGCGGCAAAATTAAAATCATTCGAAATCATGGAGCAAAAGTACGTCAAAACTTCTTTCTCTTTTGCTGTTATTCGTTTTTGTTTCTATTTTTGTCCAAATTAAAATCATTGAATTTTTGAATCTTTAAATCATAAAATATCAAAAACATGAACTCAAATGAATTATCACGGCGGTCTTTTCTGAAAAAAGCCGCAGTATTTTCGGCGGCGGCAGGCGCTGCGCCAACCATATTGACTTCGGTACAAGGCTCCGCCCAACCGGCTGCTTTTAAACTCGCTGCAGCCAACGAACGCGTCAATCTTGCCTGTTGCGGTATCGGTAACCGCGGCGCCGATATCATTCAGGATTTTCAAAAAACAGGTTTGTGCAACATCGTCGCTCTGTGCGATGTGGACATGGGCGCTCCCCACACGACCAAAATCATGGGAATGTTCCCCGAAGCCAGGCGGTTTCAGGATTTTCGTGAGATGTTCGATAAAATGGGCAACCAAATAGACGCTGTAACAGCCGGCGTACCGGATCATTCGCATTTTCCCATTGCGATAACCGCCATGAAACTCGGAAAGCACATCTATTCCGAAAAACCGTTGGGACGTACATTTTACGAAAATGAACTTCTGATCAAGGCTGCCAAAAAATATCCGAAAGTAGCCACGCAGATGGGTAATCAGGGACATTCGGAAGCAAACTATTTTCAGTTCAAGGCATGGGTGGACGCCGGCATCATCAAGGATGTAACCGCCATCACGGCGCACATGAATTCGTCGCGCCGCTGGCATGGCTGGGATCCGAATATCAAGAGCTTTCCGGCTGCCGAACCGATTCCCTCAACGCTCGACTGGGAAAAATGGCTGACGATGGCGCAACATCACGATTACAACCACGATTTTGTGAACGGTCAATGGCGATGCTGGTACGATTTCGGGATGGGTGCGCTCGGCGACTGGGGCGCGCATCTGATTGATACCGCCCACCAGTTTCTCGACCTTGGTTTACCTTACGAGGTTATTCCCGTCAAACTTGAAGGACACAATCCGTTCTTCTATCCGATGTCTTCAACGCTTCTGTTCCGTTTTCCGGCAAGGGGCAACAGACCTGCCTGCGATATTACATGGTACGACGGCATTAACAACCTTCCCCCCATCCCCGAAGGGTTTGGCGTTGCCGGACTTGATCCAAACATTCCTCCACCAAGCAGCGGAACGCTTGAGGCTCGCCTGAATCCCGGAAAGATCATCTACAGCAAAACATTGACTTTCAAGGGCGGATCGCATGGCAGCACCTTGTCTATCATTCCCGCGGAAAAGGCAAAGGATATGGCGCAACAACTTCCCGAAGTACCGAAAAGTCCGTCGAACCATTTCAAAAACTTCCTGTTGGCGTGCAAAGGCGAGGAAAAGACTCGTTCGCCGTTTGAAATATCCGGTCCGTTGAGTCAGGTATTTTCCTTAGGCGTGATGGTTCAAAAACTCAACATAAAGATTGAATTTGACCGCAAAAAGAACAAGATTACCAATAACAAATTGGCTAACAGTCTGCTTGCCGGTCCGCCGCCGCGCAAAGGCTGGGAACAGTATTATAAGATTTAATTCGCTTATCGCAGTAGCGCAGCCCCGCCGTCGAAAAAACGCGGGGCTGTCCGCAACATCTTCACTGTTTCGCTTCCCGCAAGGATCACAGGTCCGTATCCATGCGCTGCATTGACGCTGGTCGGGCGTTTGTAATAGAACCCCGGTTCATAACCAACTCCGGTGCCTACGCATACTCCTTCAACTTCGCCCTGTTCGTTAATTCTGGTAGCAACCGCTCTCCATGCAGCCACCGCCGATGGTCCGTAAGCCTGTACATCAAGCCATCCTTCATTGGCGGCATGTGCAACCACATAAGCGAACATTGCCGTTATGCTCGTTTCGGTATAGGAATCGTTCCTGTTGAGAAGTTGATGAAAGAATCCATCGCCGCCCTGTAACGACATAAAACTGTGAATGTGATCGAGAAGCAGCGCCATGATGGCAGGACGTTCGCTATGGTCTGCCGGAAGCACATCCAGCACATCGCTCATGCAAAGCATAGCCCAGCCGTTAGCCCTGCCCCAGAAGAACGAAGGGTGGTAAGGCATTGCCTCAATCCAACTGTGTCTGAAAAGTTTCATTTCAGGTACCCAAAGATATTTTTTGAACAATTCAATCTGGAGTGCGGCTTCATCATAATACTTTTTTGCAAGATCGGGATTTTCTTTTTCAACGAGTTTTCCCATATAGGCAATCGGAGGAATACCCATGTACATATCGTCAACCCACAACGAATTTTCCGTTGGACGCATCCGCGCAAGCGTTTTGTCGGGCAGGCGATATTCTTCATTCCATAAAAAGTCGAACGTGCGATTGATGATCGGACGAAGTTTGGCTGCCAAAGCGGGATTTGCCAGCGTTCCTTTAACAAAAGCCGCTTGCATTGAACCGCAGTCGTCGAGCCAAATGGGAGCAATCAAACCGCGAAGCGCAATGTTGCCGCCACGAAGCGGAATATGACTGCCGCTACGCATGGTCGTTTCCTTACTTTCGGCGATTAATTTCACATAATAAGGGTAAATATCCCCAACGAAATTAAAACGCTCATAAACATAATCGGCATAACGCTTATCGCCGAAAATTTCAGATGCACGGAGCATTGCCGCGTAAGTTACGCCCCATTCATAGGTGAACAATCCAAAACGTCCTCGTTCGGGAACCGTATTGGCATTGATTTTCGTGTAATCGGTAACCGGATTTTGCGTTTCGCGATCTGCCAACCTTGCCGGAGTATTGGCATTGAGAAAATCAAACACGCGGTCAATATCCGCTTTGATCGTTGCGAGTAAACCGAGTTCAGCTGGTGTTTGTGCCTGTCCTCTTTGTTGCGGCATTTGCGCTTGAAGCGATAATACTGCAAGCATAAAAAAGGCAATTATTACCTGTAATCTTTTAATTTTCATGATGTTTAGTTTGATCTGATGATTGTTGATATTGGATTGGCAAAAATAAACATTTATCCAAACAAATCAGATAGACTATTATATTCTGACGGTGGTTCCGACATTGTTTGAAGCGGTTCTTCATGTATCTTATGAACTGCAATTCCGTTCATATCCACAGCCACAGCGCCGTTTTGTATTAAAACCATGTTGTCGTTTTTTTCTGTCGGTTCGGGCTTTCTGACGTAAACGGTTCTTCCTTTTTTCAATCCATCCATGGCTCCTGCCCACGTTCCGCCTTTGGTTTCAACTCCTTGCCGGTTTTTTGAAGGTTTTGATTCCGCCACATAAATTTCTTTTGCCAATCCATAAATCAGCGGATTGCGCGCCATTGCCAAATCCTTACTCCAACCTGCTTTTGGCGGGAAAGTGCTCAATACCAAAACATCGCCGTCAATAATTTGTTTGTAATACGTTTTAAATCCCGTCTCAAAAGTTAGTATTCCCTGCGGTAATACAATGATACTTTGCCCTTTACAGGCAATAGCGGAGTCTAATGCCTGTTTGTCCACTCCTTTTGCAAAACCGCTGACCACTACTTTGTATTCCTTGCTTGCCAATTTCGCAATATGGTCGGTAAACAGTAAAGCGAGTTCCGAAGCATCGCGCGAACCAACAATCGCAATGGATTTTTCCTGCATGATTTGCTTGTTTCCCTTGATATACAATACCATTGGCGCCGATTTTTTCAAATTTTCCTTCAGTGTTTTTGAATAATCGGGCGAAATAACGGGAATAATTTCGATCCCGCTATGTTGCAATGTTTCACATAGAAATGCGTTGTTTGCCAATTTTTCTTTGGCTTGTTTCAGGTCAATAATTTGTTTTTCGGTAAGTTGATAATCGGTTTTCCAAATTTCATCAGATAAATTGAAAAAATCTTCTATCGAAATTTTATTTTCATGAAAAAAACGAATGATGAGGTTCATTTTTTCCTCGTTTTTCCAACCTTCTCTGTTGCTGAAACTGAATGGCGTCAAATCGTGCGCCAGCGTTATCCAATATGCTGCTTCTCTGTTCATGCCAAATCTCCTCCTACTGTTTTTGCGATGACTAACGGCGTTATTTTTGCTGCGCCAAATATGGTTAATACCTTTCCTGCTTCTTTTATGGTTGCTCCGCTATCAAAAATATCATCAAACAAAATAATATTTTTTCCCTCAATTTCTTCGGGGTTTGCCAATGAAAAAACATTACTTACATTTTCCCTTTTGAGAAAACCATTTTCAAATATTTTTTGCTCTTTCGTTGGTTTTCTTTTCAATAAACCGTGTGAAATGGGAATTTCCAAAATCTGCGAAATCTTTTCGGCAAAATTTCTGACCAAATTTCCCGATACGGTCGGCGGAATATAAAGGATGAAATCAAAATGCTCCTGTCCGATTTTTTTACGAAATGCTTTCAGAGTTAATCTCAACAGAAAATCGGGAAAATCTCCACCGTTTTCATATTTCGACCTGTGAATGGCGTCTCCGACATTTGAAACTCCGTAATAAGATGCCGCAACGCCATTGACCATCTTGGAACCGCGCGCCTCAACCGTCAATTCGGGAAAATAATTTTCCCTGAAATCCTGTAATTTATTTGTCCATTCAGGAGTTACCATTACCGTTACTTTCTTTTCGCCGGTATTGTCGCAATTTGTAAATTGATGATTTGCATTATCCCCCAGATAATCGCACAAAAACTTCATTCTCGAACCTTTTGTTTCGACGTATTCAATCATTTTGTCGAGGTCTTGCAATTTTGCATTTCTCAATTCTTCAAATGATTGCGTGTTTAAAGGTTGAGATTGGGGAATAAATTCATACATTTTACTTCTGCCATAAATAACCTCTCTAATAATGCCCTGTTCCATGAGGTCGGCTTTGATAACCCTGATCTGCGTCTGTTTTAAATTGGTCTGTTTCATTAATTCTTTTTCACCAAACAAACCGGATTTCACAACTTCAATCACTTTTTCATATTTTTTGATGGAAGGTCGTCCTCCCTCAATAAAGGCTTCGGGCAATTTTTTATCTTCATTCGGATTGTAAAACAGAATGATGTACGATGTTTTTCCATCTCTTCCCGCCCTGCCGATTTCCTGATAATAATGTATCGGCGATTGCGGTATTTGCGTGTGAATGATGAAACGGATGTCGGGCTTGTCAATACCCATTCCCAGAGCGTTTGTCGAAATAATACATTTCCACTTATTTTGCATCAATCCGTTTTCAATATCCACTCGCGAAACGGGGTCAAGTCCTGCGTGATAGGCAGTTGAAGAAATATTCAAATGATGAAACCAGTTAGCGTAAGTTTCGGTATCCACACGAGTTCCTGTGTAAAAAACGCCTGACCCTTCGAGTTTGTCCGCCAATATTTCAATGTTTTTTCCCAGCCAAATCATTTTTTCATCTTCCGACTGAACTTTGATCACAAACAACTTGAAATTATCGCGCATCAAATTACCTCTGATCACGGTTATTCCATCGCCAATTTGTTGGGCAATATCCTGTTCAACCCGTATTGTGGCGGTTGCGGTTGTAGCAAGTACAGGAAGTCCTTTAGGCAAAAGTTGTACGAGATTAATAATCCGTTTGAAAGCCGGACGAAAATCGTGTCCCCAAACAGAAATACAATGCGCCTCGTCAACCACCACCATAGATAAATTCATTTGCTGCGTTGCTTCTATCCATTCGTTGTTTTCCTGTCGTTCGGGCGCTATGTACAGAATTTTGATTTTTCCCTGTTTTGCGTCTTCAATAATTTGAGTGTTTTCTTCCGCTGTTTGTTCGCTATTGATACATTTCACGGATATTCCGAGCGAATTGAGTTTTTTTACCTGATCGCGCATCAAGGCTATCAACGGCGAAAAGATGACGGTCGTTCCCGAAAAAACAGAAGCCGGAAACTGAAAACACAGAGATTTACCAAATCCCGTTTTTTCAATCAACAAAACCCTTTCGCCCTTGAGAATTTTCTCAATGGTTTGCCATTGCTCATCGTAAAAACGAGGCAATTTGAAGGTTTTTTGAAGGATTATTTCTGCTTCATGTCGGGTCATTTTTTCATGATTAATCACAACAACATTTTTTATACTTTTTCCCGCTACCGCAAGGGCAAGGGTCGTTTCGCCCGACTTTCGGCGCTGCAATATAAGGAGCAGAAGGCTTGTCATTTGAGTAGTCTTCATCATCAATATCTTCTTCATCATCGCTATACCAATTTTGCCAACGGTCGTAATATTGATGTACAGAAGTAAAAATTTCCCGTATTTTATAGTCAGGTATTTTTCGAGTAAGATATTTTTTAATTTTCGGTATTGAGAAATCTTCGTCCAAGGCAAGGACATCATCACGAAAACGCATGACAAGCGGGAACTGTTCTTTGTCCGCTATATCAAGCAAATCTTCAAACAAAGAGGAATATACGTAATCCTCAAAAATGGCGTCATCGTTTTTGTTTTCCATCATATATTGAAGCACGTCTTCGTACCATTTCAGCACTTCTTCTTTCCGGTCGGGTTGATGAGCAGCCAGATGCATTATCGCATCCGATACAGTGGTTCGAGCATAGGTATATCGGTTGGGTTCAAGTATAAAATCTTTTAAGCGGTCGAGGCGATTTTGCCCCATCCTGTAAATGAATTGCCAAAAATCTTCGGTAATCATATCGCCGTACCAAAAATCATAATATTTACTATCCTGCCGAAGCACTTTAAAAAGGGCGTCTAAGGCTTCTTCGGCTTCCAGCGCCGACAGGATATTCAATGCGTGTATGGGAGCATCAGGTATATCCAAATCCACATTTTCTTCGAAATAGCGAAAACGTGCAATACTGTCTAACAATATTTTCTCCAAATCGCGTATCAACGTCTCACGAGGCAATTCCATAATACGGTTCAGCGCCGCACGATCTATATTTGCCCCTTTTCTGTACAGCATTTCCATTTCCGGATGCTCGAAATCAGGCGCTTTGTTGCTTGTTTCCACTTGTTCCGGAATAACATTAACCGATTTCATTTTTGCCGTTTTATTATTTTCTTTTTTCATGCGAAACAAATTCAATTGAAATTGATACATACCGTTTTGAATTTCATCGGGAAAATAATATTCAAGAAAATCAAGGTGTTTTTGCGCTTCCGTATCATTTTTATCATCTAAATGATACATGAAAACGCCGACATGATAACTAAAAATTTCAACTAATGTAAATTGATGATTTCTGCATGGATACAAAGCCGAGAGGTCGAATTTTTCCCCAAAAATTTCCAAGGATTTTTCACGTTGTTTTTCACGTACATATTCTATTGCCAAACCGGTATGTACCATCACATATTCGGGAAAGTCCGCACAAATTTGATGCGCCATTTCAAAATAACGCTTCTTGTTTCTGTCCCTGTTCTCGGACAAAAAGGCTAAAGCCAAAGAGTTCTTAAAATGTGGAATATTTGGGTATTCCCGGGTAAGTTTTTCCAATTCCCGAATGGCATTACTTACAGTTTTTTTGTTTTGTATCTGTATTTTTGTTTTGTCAATCAATTTCCACAATGAAGGGTTTAGTCCGTACTTTTCGTCGAAAGTATCATGTGGAATTATCGTGTAATTTCGAAAAAAAATTATATTGTTATCAATTTGCTTTATTTGTTCATTGACCTCAAGAAGATTGAATTTGTGTGCTTCTTCCCATGTTTCGTTTTCGCCAAGTTCCAACCATTCCCGTACAAATTCGTACTTCAGATTGTTTTTGTCAGACAAGATATACTTCATTTCTTCATAATCGTCAACTCCTGAACAAAATATGGTCGGATAAGCGCCATTTCCGTCAAGGCAATAGGCGTCGGTAATTACTTCCTCGCTGATTTGTTCCAAAATAATTTGGTGTATCCATACGTCGTCATAATCAGACTTGTATGTGAATGTGTGCCCTTGATGATTAAAAATGGACGATAATCGCGTTGTTTTGGCGCTAAGACTATTCGAACCATCATACAGGTCAATGGAAGTAATTTGGGGTTTTGAGCCTTTTCCAGATGGACTAAATTCACACATTGCCCGTTTATCAAATTCTACGCCGAATGCGGTTCTTATTGCCTTATGAAACTGCAAAAAGGAATAATCGGACGGAACAACAACTTGCCGCCATACTTCTGGATTTTTAATCCCTGCTATTTGTATTTTAAATTGGAAGATCATTGGGGATTTTAGATTTTAGATTTTAGGAATTTACACGTTTTCATTATTTTCTGAATATACTATATCATCTTCTATTTCAATGGATTCTCCAAGCAAAACATTCGACTGTTCCTGCGGAAGCGATTCTACGCTACGTAGTTTTCTTTCAATTGCCCGCGTTTTTACGCCTGCGTTTGTGATGCTTCTTGCCACCGTTTGCAGTTGGTTGGAGGCTTTGTCCAAAACATCGCCGAATTTTCCAAATTCTGTTTTGACGGCTCCCAATATCGTCCACACTTCGCTGGTGCGCTTTTGAATAGCCAATGTTCTGAAACCCATTTGCAGGCTGCTTAAAAATGCCGCCAGATTGGTCGGACCCACAATCGTAATGCGAAAATCCCTGCGCAACGATTCAAAAAGTTCTA
>Ga0082212_10012469_pt1 | contig 10703 bp, 7 predicted proteins | sample TergutNt197P3_FD_71548 | JGI IMG/M metagenome (GOLD analysis project Ga0082212, IMG submission 71548) | Neocapritermes taracua P3 segment gut microbial communities from Petit-Saut dam, French Guiana - Nt197 P3 | ecosystem: Host-associated > Arthropoda: Insects > Digestive system > Gut ...
GCTCTTTTTGAATGATTTTACACTTTTTAACAACCACTATAACCCTAACCAATTGCTATTGTTCGACTTATGATTGGACGCTAGTGATTTTCACCTCAAAATCTTCAAACTCTCAATCCCGCGGGCATCGATGATCTTCACGGCGACGGCCTTGCCAGGCGTGAAGGGAAGCGACACGGTGCCGCGGAACGCTTCGATTTTCTCCTCGTCCAGTTCCGCTTTCAGGTTCTTGGCCAGGGTTGACCAGCCGTCTTTCGGGCCGGCCATCGGGAAAAACACCTGCGACGGGTACAAGCTGCGACCGTCGTAATCCGTGTCGAGCATCCACATCGCAATGTCGCCCTGACCGCCGCTGATAACGTCACCTTGCTTCGGGTCGTAGTAGTCGAAACCCAAAACGGTGACTTCTGACTTGCCTTTGTGTTCGCCTTTTTTGACCCTGGTCATCTCAACATCCGGTTGGCCAATGAGCCAAAAACTATCGTTATTGGTCAGTTTCTTTTTGAGGTCATGTGTTTGCAGGTCGGCGTTCATTTGGACTTTGAGGAGGGGTACGCTCCAGTTTGTCTCGTCAATATCTTTTGCGGCTTCTTCATCGAACTGAAACGCACAGAAAAGTATCATCTGCGGAGACGGCTTGATGTGACCCGCCTCTTCGAGAGCCAGTTCAACGGCACGCTGCTCCAGCGGTGCATGTTCCGGGCCGAAGCAGATCAGCACGCGTTGAGCGGTGCCTTGCGTTTCCGCTTCCGCATGAAGATATCGCGTCCCGGAAAGCGATTCCACCCGGGAAAACTCGATGCGTTGCCCGCCTTTGGCACGCACCCCGCTGCGGAGCAGTTCGTCTTTCCATTCTTCCTGCCGGATGCTTTCCCCGCTACGCTGGGGAGCAGTTGCGAGTGGCGAGTTACGAGTTGCGAGAATTGTTGACGACTCATCACTCTCATCACTACCATCCCCTAGCCCCTCGTCCCTAGCCCCTAACCACTCCCCCGCCACCGCCGTCGGCGCAGGCACCGCTTCGACCGTAAACGGCCCGGTCACGCGGATGCGTTGCCGGTCAATGTAGGGCTGATCGTAGAGCGTTTCCTCCGGGGCAGGCTCGTTGTTGGCAATCGACTTGAGCGTCACATGCGGCACGGTCTTATAACGAAACCCGCTGCCGACGCCTTCGGACGGGTGTGCCAGTTCGAAATAATCGTACCTGGCCGTCATCAGCCGCTGCTTGGCAAGCGTCAGTGCCACGCGCGACGTGTCACAGGTAATCCAACGCCGCCCCCAGTTTTCGGCCACATAAGCCGTCGTCCCGCTGCCACAGGTAATATCAAGAACGAGATCGCCGGGATCGGACGTCATTAAAAGGCAACGTTGGATTGCCTTATTTGCTGTTTGAACAACATAAATTTTCGCATCCGTTCGACTTTGAATACCACCAATATCCATCCACGTTGCGTTGAGTGGAAAACAAGGAAAATCATCAAGGTATCTGACAAATCGAATCGTTCCGTTTGCTTCATATATTCTATTGGCTTTAAGTAGATTATCCAAACCTTTCGACGTGGTTTTGTATGTACCTTGATATGTGTTTTTCCCAATCGTATATGATAACAATGGATTTCCCTGACTTGTTAAATTATCATCCACCCAATATTTTGCACCGGAAGGTATTTCACATGATTTATTCTTCTCCTCATCTGTTAATACTCGTCGTGTACCATCTGGAAGCTCAATCCGATTGTATTTCGAAGCACCTGTCTCTCCTGGGTTTTTGTCTGCATACAGTTGATGATATTTGACTAGCTTAATATCTTTCGCATACCAAATAATAAAATCACATATCCCATACAACAATTTACTTTGCAGCCCACTTGTTTTAGCAAAATTGATCAATGCACAAAAATTCTCCGCCCCGAACACCTCATCCATCAGTTCACGGATATGATGCACGTTTTCATCGCTGATCTGGACAAAGAGACTTCCGGATTCGTGCAGGAGTTCACGGGCGAGCAGGAGGCGGTCGCGGATGTACGTCAGATACGAGTGGATGCCGAGTTCCCAGGTGTCGCGGAAGGCCTTGATCATTTCCGGCTCGGCGGTCAGGTCTTCGTCCTTGCCGTCTTTCACGTCGCGTTTGTTGACGAAGGGCTGAAAATTCGAGCCGTACTTGATCCCGTAAGGCGGGTCGAAATAGACCATCTGCACCTTGCCTGCCATCGCCTCTTTTTCGAGCAGCGAGTTCATCACCAGCAGCGAGTCCCCGGCCACAAGCCGGTTCGACCAGTTTTCCGTGTGCTTGTAAAACTCGACCGCCTGACGCAAGGGCTTGACGTCGGATTCAAACAAAAGCGTCTGCTTGTTGTCCGTATCCGGCTCTTTGCGGAGTTCCTCGATGATGCGTCGCGGGTCGATACGTTCATGGACGTGCAACGAAACGGTCGGCACTTCAAACGACGTGTGTTCCGTTTTGCCGCACCAGTCGAGCTTAGGGTCGATGTGCGGATCATAAGCGTATTGCCGGCGACGCACCCCTCCGTTGTCCAGGTGTGCCGTCACCAACCCCACCGGCGGATTGTTCACCCGCGTTTTGTCCGTGTGTTCGTACTGTTCAATCGGCTTCGTGTCCGTACCGCGTTTTGCTCGCTTGGCCATGGTCGTGAGTTGTGGTGGGTGGAGAGTTGTGAGTTTCGAGTTGCGAGTGGTGAGTTGCGGGTTGTGAGTTGCGAGAGAAGAAGAAAACTCGCCACTCGCCACACACAACCCAACACCCGCAACTCTCCACTATACTGTTCTCCAATACAGTGTCAAGGTTCATTTCCCTCCACATTTCAAACGAGAACTGCGCCGGTTGAAGAAAAACCGACTGCCACTTGCGATTGTGCGCTCAACGCCACGATTGGGCGATAGTTTCTTGTCGCAAAAACATGGAAGGTTAATCAATCAGAATTCATCCGTATTTTTTATGTTTTTACTGGAAAAATACGCAGTGTAAAACGAAAAATCAAGCGTGATTTTTCTTTACTTTTTCACAAGTTCCATGTAGAATGAGTGAAACCAAACGGCGAATGGCAACATCACAAGCAGCAGGGTAAACGATGTGCCATGCCCATTTTCCGCAAAATCGAACCAAATCTGAGACACAATGAGCCAACAAGTATCTTTGACACTGCGTGTGTGGGATAACCTACAGTTTTTGCTTTGCCTGGGCGTTGTCGGTTTGCTTTTGGTTTATCTGACGCTGGGGTTCGGGCATGGCGATTCTGGGCATAACGATACGGGCACGACCGGTCAGGCATCCGATGTTCAAGTCGTCGGTGTCAGGAGCATTGCGATTTGTCCGGATTCTCCGATTTTTCAAAAGTTGCGCATCGCAACCATGAGTCAGATGGAAACGACCGCTCCAATTGTCATCGTCACCGGCATTGACGTGGCGAGTTTGCAGCCGAAGCAAATTTCCGACGGAGCGGAGGATGACGGCGGTGCCGATAAACTGAACGATTTCCAGTTTCACTCGCTCGAATTGTTGACGGCGTTCACCGATTGGCAAAAAGCGGTTGCCGATATTGCCTTTGCCGAAAAGCAACTGCAATTGGTCGCGGAACACCACACCACGACCATCGAAGCCCACAAGCAAAAGGTGGACCTGCTCGAAAAAGAGGTCAAAGGAGGGACGGAAGCGAAGAAAAACCTGACCGAAGCCATGTCGGAACTGCGTCAGGCGGAAATCGAGGGTCAGAAGGAGATTCACGAAGCCCAAACCGCCATACGTCTTGCCCAGCGGGATAAAACGACCTTTGCGAAACAACTGGAACTGGAGGGGCTTCAGCCGGAGTTGCTTGTTTCAACCTCCACCGACGTTGATATTGTCATGGCGGAAGTGCCGGAAAGCCTGATCAAGCATGTGCGTGTCGGACAGAGTTGCGAGGCCAGGTTTTTCAGCCACCCGGACAAAAAGTTCTACGGGAAAGTCCTGACCATCGTGCCGGTTTTGTCGAAGGAACTGCGTTCGCTTCGGGTTCTGTTTGCCATTGAAGATGCCGGCGACCTGCTCCACCCCGGCATGTTCGCGGAAATCGGCCTCGGCATCGACCCGCGTGTCGTTCTCCAAGTGCCGCCGGAATCCATCGTCCACATCGGCGAATTGGATTACGTTTTGGTAAGGAGAAATGATTCCGACTGGAACGTCACGGAAGTGCAGATCGGTGAATTGCACGAATCCGGCGTCGAAGTGTTCAGCGGCCTGGGAGACGGTGACCAGGTTGCCGGAAAAGGCGTCATTCTGCTCAAACCGGTGATCGCGGAATCGTTGAGGATGAAGTAAATTTGCCACTGATGACACGGATATACACGGATAAGAAAATCCGTGCATATCCGTGTTATCCGTGGCTAAAAAGAAGAAAATTATGTCAAATTTGATTTACGAAGAAGAAAGTTACTTGATTCGGGGAGCTTGCATCGAAGTCCACAAAGAAATGGGAAATGGTTACCTTGAAGCCGTTTATCAGGAATGTTTGGAACGTGAATTCAGCGTGAGAGGCATTCCTTTCCAGAGTCAGGCGGAATTGATCCTTCACTATAAGGGAGAGCAACTCCGGCAAACGTACAAACCTGATTTTATTTGTTTTGGAAAGATCATCGTAGAAATCAAAGGTGTCACAAAAATCCATTCGGAACACCACGCCCAAATCATCAACTATTTGAAAACAACCGGTTTGAAACTTGGCTTTCTTGTCAACTTTGGGAGTCATCCACAGGCACAAATCGAACGTTTTGCCAATTAGATTTGCCACTGATGACACAGATATGCATGGATAGTGAATTATCCGTGTACATCTGTGTTATCCGTGGCTAACAATAAACTATGATTGAAACTCTCATCAACCGCACCATTGACAATCGCTGGCTTGTTCTCGGTCTGACGCTGATTCTGGTCGGGTTTTGTTCGTATGCCGCGATGCAATTGCCGGTGGACGCCTACCCGGACATTTCGCCGCAAAAGGCGTGGATCGTCACGTCGTACCCCGGTTGTGCGCCGGAAGAAGTTGAACGCCAGGTCACGATCCCGATTGAAATCGCGTTGCGCACCATTCCCAGGGTGCTCGACATGCGCTCGGACACGATTTTCGGACTTTCCGCCGTCTATCTCGTTTTTGAGGACGGCGTTGACACCTTTTGGGCGCGAAACCAGGTCTATGAACGTTTAAACCAGGTCGAGCTTCCCGAAGGTGCAAGCAAACCGGAACTTGTGCCGGACACTTCGGCCTGCGGTGAGATTTTTCGCTACGAGCTGACGTCGGACGGGTCGGTCGATGTCATGGAATTGCGCACGCTCAACGAGTGGGTCGTGATGCCGACGTTGCTTCGAACGCCGGGTGTTGCGGGCGTTTATAATTTCGGAGGACTGGAAAAACGTTACTCCGTCATTTTCCGACCGTCGCAACTGCTGCGTTACAACCTTTCGCTGGCTGATGTCATCGAAGCCTTGGAAAAAAACAATGCCTTCGGCGGAGGCGGCATTCTCAATCGCGGGGACATGGCACTCGTGATTCGCGGGACGGGCGTGATTGAAAACACAGAACAAATCAAAGACGTTTTCCTCAAATCCGTCAACGGCACGCCGGTTTTCGTCAGAAATGTGGCGTCCGTTGAGCTTGATTCCACGACCCCGTGGAGCATCTACAGCAAAGACGCAACCGACGAAGGCGTGGAAGGCGTCGTTCAAATGCGGCGGGGGGAAAACCCATCGACCGTTCTCGTGGCACTCAAGGAAAACATCAAGCAATTGAACAAAGAACTTCCGGAAGGCGTGCAAATCGTGCCGTTTTACGACCGACAGAACCTCGTTGACAGCACGATTGGCACGGTCGCACACAGTGTTTGCATCGGGATCACGCTGGTGCTGCTCGTGCTGTTGCTGTTCCTGGGGCGTCCGCTCATGGCGTTGCTCGTTGCCTTGACGATTCCGTTTGCGTTTCTCTTCGCCCTCGGTTTGATGTACCTGACGGACATTCCCATCGGCTTACTGTCCATCGGTGCCATCGACTTCGGGATCATCGTCGATGGTGCGGTCATCATGGCCGACGCCATCGCCAGGCGACTCGGCGCATCCGGTGCGAAAAAATCGAAGGAAGTCCGGGAAGTCATCCGTGCCGCCGCGCTCGACATGTCCAAACCGGTGTTCGTTTCAATGTCGCTGATTATGCTGGCGTTCCTGCCGCTCCTGTCACTGACTCGCATCGAAGGACTCCTGTTCCGCCCAATGGCCTTTACCATTGTGTTTGCACTTTCCGGCGGGCTTGTCTTCGCCCTGATCGTCGTGCCGGTGTTGTCTTGTGCTTTCTTCCGTTTCGGGTATCGCGATTGGGACAACCCGCTTTTGAAACTGCTGACACCGCTTTACATCGCTTACGTGAAGCTGATTATGAAGGCACGGTATTTCGTCGCCACCCTGGCCATTGCCGGACTGATCGTTCTTTTGTGCGAATTGGTGCCGAAACTCGGCATCGAGTTTTTACCGTATCTCGACGAAGGGGATATTTGGGTGCGTGCCCAGTTTTCGGAAGGCATGTCGCTCCAGCAAACGCAGGAATGCGGCAGACACATCCGCCAAATGATCCGCGATGAGTTCCCGGACATCAAGTTCGTTTCGGTTCAGGTCGGACGAGCCGACGATTCCGAACCCTATACGCCAAGCCGCATGGAATTGATGATCGGCCCGAAAAAGCAGAGTCTGTGGAAGCATTTCAGTACCAAGCACGAAATCATCGACGCGCTCAGAAAACGTTTGCACGATGAATATCCGACGACCAACTTTAGTTTTTCGCAGGTGATTCTCGATCAGGTGATCGACGACACCAACGGCACGTCGGCCCAGTTGGCGATTGAAATCACAGGCCCCGACTCCGACGTGTTACTTGATCTTGCACTCCAGTCGAGAGCATTGCTCCAAAGCGTCCCCGGAGCCGTCGATACGGCCATTGAGCAGCCGGGCCCGCAGGCACAACTGAAAATCGAGCCGGATCGCAAACTTTGTGCCCGGTATAACGTCAGAATCGAGGATGTCGTTCAAGTCATAAACGTGGCGAGGGGTGGCGAGCCGATCGGTGTGTTGTACGAAGGCGAACGCCGTTTCGACATCGCCGCCAAGTTGGATCGCTCGGCGATGGCGTCAACACAGGCTATCGGGCGGTTGCCGGTGTTTAACGAAGACGGCGTGCCGATTCCGCTCATGCAGGTGACGAATATCAGCGTTGTGGACGGCCAAACGACGATTTCCCGAACCGACAGCCGGCGACGTTTGACGATCCGCACCAACATCACCGGGCGTGACGAAGGCGGATTTGTCGCCGAAGCGCAAGGGCGATTCAACGCGGAAATCGAACTCCCGGAGGGTTACCGCGTCGCCTGGTGCGGCATGTATGAAAATTTGGAACGTGCCTTTAACCATTTCATGCTCATTATCCCGGTCACTGTCGGCATCATCTTCCTGGTGCTGGCGTTCAATTTCGGCTCCGTTCGCGCGGCTGGCGTGCTGTTGCTGCCGATCCCGTTTGCCTTCGCAAGCGGTGCGTTGGCCTTGTATCTGCGCGACATGAACCTGAACGTTTCAACCGGCGTCGGTTTCGCCACGCTGTTCGGCATAGCCGCGATGGACGGCATCCTGATGTTCAAGGGAATCCACAAGTATCTGCAACAGGGTTATGCCGTCGAAGAAGCGGTCATTCGCGGACGCATCGACTTGTTGCGTCCAAGTCTCATGGCATCGTGTGTGGCAATCCTCGGCCTCCTGCCCGCATCGCTTGCCACGTCACTCGGCAGCGACGTGCAACGGCCCCTCGCCACGGTCATCGTCTGGGGACTCACCGGCTCAACACTCTTCACGCTGTTCATCACCCCGGTGTTCTACCGTATTTTCATCAAACCGTTGCCGTCGGTCGAGAAATCGGAAACGTGACCTTCGTGAACAATCTTTGGAAAACGACATCTCTAGTCAGTTGTGCGTTGACCGTTCCGTTTCTGTAAAATCGCTCAAAATTCAAAAAATATCCCTTGAAAATCCTGTTTGTGTGGAGTAAAATATAAATAATGAGCAAAAATCACAACAGGGATGCAAAATGACCACGGGTGAGCAACAACCGGAAACAACGGACGACCAACAACAAGCACGGCAGGACGACCCCATGAGACCACGGCATGACCCGCTGTTTCGATCAACGTTTGAAGACCTGCGCTTGTTTCGCGAGTTGCTTATGTGGCTTGTCCCGTTTGTGGTGGATTTGCTTGACCTTGACCGGGTTGAATTGCAAAAGGATTCATTCATTGACGACTTCCAACAAAACCCGACGCTCCAAAGTGGAACATCGAAAATGACGAAAAATTAAAAAATATTAATAAGACCGCCTAAATTACGACGGCCTCACTTATGCTATTAATGGCGCAATGAACAAGATTCGTCCCTTGCTCCTCGCTCGCCCCACGCCACTTTCCCCTGTTCCCTGAATCCTGATCTGTGTAAATACATGTCTGATCTGCGTCAGCTGTATGCTATTTTGTGAAACTTGAAGACGGACTGCCTTTTTTCAAAAATCTTTGCCGCTATTGTTGCTTTTCATTTATTCTTCTGATATAACATTATTATTGTTTTAAAAACCATCTTGGTTTTTTAGTTTCCTGTGTGTGTTTTTTAAGAAATGAGGGTAGAATGAAAGCAAATCATGTTAAAATGGGGTGGGGGGGCAATGTAAGAGCTTTTACACTTGTTGAGCTTCTGGTTGTCATTGCGATCATCGGTATTTTGATCGCCCTTCTATTACCCGCCGTGCAAGCCGCGCGTGAAGCTGCACGAAGAATGCAATGCACAAGCAACTTGAAGCAAATGGGGCTTGCGATACACAATTATCATGACGCTCACAAAGCTCTTGTGGCCAGCCGTTCCGGTCCAGCTTTTCGTGCAGACGGTACTACGGCGATTTATTCTTGCTATTCCTACGCGATCAACTTGTTGCCCTATGTGGAGCAGCAGGCACGGTATGATCGGATTTATTCTGAACTGATAGCGGCTTGGGCGAATGATGAAGCCTTCAAGTCACCGGTCGCGTGCTATCTCTGTCCATCGGATGCCAACGCATCGGAACCGAGTACAGTAGAATCAGATAATCGCTCAAAGATCAATTATATGGCATCCCTTGGTGATGCTATTCGTGGAACTGGCGAAGGCGGAACTCAAGTTCGGGGATTTTTCCCGGGAAACCAAAAATGGAATAAACTCGGAAGTATTGTCGATGGAACATCGAATACAATCGCTTTTGCAGAATCCGTCACTTTCAAAACAGCCACTGGAAAAGACATCAAAGGGAATTTTGCTTATGAACCAGGGCTTGGAAACGGGAATGGGACTTCGACGGTCGAATTGTTTCGAGAAGAATGTTTTTTAAGAAAAAATGCCAACGACCCAAAAACGTTCACTGGAGATCAATGTCTCGTCGAGCAAACCCGTGGCCACGGTTGGCGAGGTTCGCCTCCGCAAACTGCGTTTAATACGGTGTTACCACCGAATTCTCTAAGCTGCGGAGGTTGTAATCCCGATAATTCGGAGAGATCCGTCAAGCAGGGTAACGTCATTGCCTCTGCCACCAGCAACCACACGGGTGGCGTCAATGCCGCTTTGGGGGATGGTTCCGTTCAATTTGTGTCGGACACCATCGGTTATGGAAACCTTAATGCTCCCGATGTGATTAGCGGCCGTTCGAACTTCGGAATTTGGGGAGCCATGGGCTCCATCGACGGTGGTGAATCGGTTTCGTTTTAGCACCTAGGCTAAGGCAGCTAGAAAATCTCAAGTTCTCTGAGAGGCGGTTACACCGTAACCGCCATGTTTCTTTTTGATCGTTTAGGCTTGCTTTGGATTGAAAACGCATTGTTTTTCAAATTTTGCATAGGATATACTTAAATTATGAGATTAACCACACTAATACTGGTTTTGTGTTTTGTTGTTTCGTTTTCCTACATCGTGGGTTGCGACGGTGGGAAAAAGCCGGAAGGTTTCCCTGATGTCATTCCGCATTCCATCGTTGTCAAAAATAATGGCTCCGCAGAAGATAAAGTTGCCGTTGCTCTTCTTCCCCAAGGTGCATCCGGTGCTTGGGCCGTGGGAGGGGAAACAATTGGCGACGGCAGGGCCAGGCTTGCGACTTTTCAAGGGACATATACGCAATTTGGTGTTCCTGCGGGGGATTATAAAGTCATTTTGACGAAATCGCCCAAGGCTCCCTCTGAGTTATCGGAGCAGGAGTATATTCAGATGTCGCTTGAAGAAAGGGAAGCAAATGCCAGAAAAGTTGGTGAAGAATTAAAGAATATGCCGAAGATCATTCCGGATGTACTGACGACAGCTTCCAAGACTCCGCTTACCATAACCATTTCCAAAGATTCCAAAGAAACGGTTGTTGAACTCAACGATTACAAAAATTAGGCCTTGCCGATCCTGCAAGTTGGAATGCGTATTTTTTTCCTGTCGCATCTCAGCAGGATATTTTTCTCATATTTCCTCTCTTGTTGGCACTATGTATCCACAAAACGCGGTTTTGTGGATTCAATCTGAAAAAAAAGGAATTTTTCCAAGTGTTCATAAACTGGTGTGAATCATTTTCTTTGCGTGTGATTTTTGTTTGATATTTTCGGCATAAGTTGCGACGGCCAAGACGCCG
>Ga0082212_10012470_pt1 | contig 10703 bp, 10 predicted proteins | sample TergutNt197P3_FD_71548 | JGI IMG/M metagenome (GOLD analysis project Ga0082212, IMG submission 71548) | Neocapritermes taracua P3 segment gut microbial communities from Petit-Saut dam, French Guiana - Nt197 P3 | ecosystem: Host-associated > Arthropoda: Insects > Digestive system > Gut ...
TCTATAAAAAAGGCTAACAAAGCTTCGACAGCCAATGGCGCACCGAAAATATCCCCTACATAGCGTGAATACTCGCTCCAGTTCATGCCAAACTGGAATTCCTGCACTATGCCGGTGGCCACGCCCATAGCGAAATTGATGAGAAATAATTTACCCCAGAATTTTACCAGCCTTTTCATTTTTTCATCGCCCGTGCGCTGATAACGCGTTTGAAGTATGGCGATAAACAGTACGAGGCCGATAGAAAGCGGTACAAAAAAGAAATGGAACACCGTAGTAGCAGCAAACTGTAGCCGCGCAAGTAACAACACATCCACTCTACATTCCTCCCTTAAATTTTTTAATAATAACTACTGATACTTGAAAAAGCATTAATTTAGTCTATTTTACCTCAAATTAATTAAGAATGCAATATGCTACAGCTATTTTTTAATAATAAATTTTCCTAGTAATTTTTTTTAATTATTTTTATATGTTTACAAAACCTATTTTTTTTAGTATACTTTATAGCATAATTATAATAATTGCTCTTGATAACAATTTTTTTTATCAAGGCATAAATTTGATTTCTCTGCAAAAAATCTATTGCACGTCATTGCGAGGAACCGCAGGTGACGTGGCAAACCAGAAAGAATTATTATAGCTGCCATTTAACGTCTGGATTGCTTCGCTTCGCTCGGTTGACGCCTGAAAAAGGGATAAAATGGGCTTTTTGCAATGGAATCAAATTTAGTTTTTCAATAACGAGAAGACATAAGACATAATGTGACACAATATCCGGTGTCATGTACGTGAGAAATGTCAGAACTCGGTTTTGCCGAAAGGAGTAAGAAGAATGGCCGAAAAGAACCTCAGTTTGCTGCCGGAAAAGAATAAGGAGCGTATAGAGGCGCTGGCCGATAGCGCCGGTGCGAAGTTGCACGAATGTTATCAGTGCGGCAAATGTACCGCCGGTTGTCCTATGGCCGAGAGCATGGATCTTACGCCGCGGCAGGTATTGCGTTATCTGCAATTGGGTTTGCTGGACGAGGCCCTTGCCAGCCGCGCGCCCTGGATCTGCGCTACCTGCCATACCTGCAGCGCCCGTTGCCCTCATGATGTGCCTATCTCCGAGTTGATGGAGGCGGTACGGCAGCAGGCGGAACGCGCCGGCAAGCGGCCGGTGCGCCGCGCCTATCTCTTCACTAGAGATTTTCTTCGTCCGCTTAAATGGTTCGGTAAAAGCCACGAGCTGACCTTGACCATGTTTTACAATCTGGGTAGCGGAAGGCCGTTTCAGCATTTTTCCTATCTGCCGGCTATGCTCAAAGGCCGTAAGCTAAAAATCTGGCCGGCGCGGGTCAAGGATCGGCGGGCGGTGCGCCAAATCATGGAAAACTGCGAGAAGGAGGCGCAAAGGATATGAAATATTCCTACTTTCCCGGTTGTTCCATGGAAGCCAGCGGTATAGAATACGCCAAATCCCTGGCTTACGTGAATCGCGCCATCGGCCTGGAACTGATAGAAATAGAGGATTGGAATTGCTGCGGGGCCAGCGCCGGTCATACGCAAAGCCATGAATTAGGCTTGGCTTTGCCCGCGCGTAATGTGGCTTTAGCAGTGCGCCAGCAACCGGCATTGCCCATAGCGGTACCTTGCGCCGCCTGTTATTCCCGGATGAAGCATGCCGCGTTGGCGGTAGCCGGCCCGGAGAGGGAAAAGCTTTCCCGCCTGGTGGAAATGCCCTTAGGCGCTAATATGGAAATTGTGAGCCTGCTGGACGCTTACAGTACCCCCGCCGCTTTTGCTGCCATTCGGGCCGCTGTCAAAAGGCCTTTAAGCGGGCTTAAAGTGGCTTGCTATTACGGCTGCCTATTTGCCCGCCCGCCCAAAACAACCGGGGCGGAAAATATCGAGGATCCGCAAAACATGGATAAACTGTTGGGTCTATGCGGGGCGGATACCGTGGATTGGGCTTTTAAGACGGAGTGCTGCGGCGCCGGTCATCATGTGGATCTGCCCAAGGAAAGCAAGCCGCTGCTCTATCGTATCTACAAAAACGCCCGGGCTAAGGGAGCTCAAGCGCTGGCCACAGCCTGCCCCATGTGCATGATGAATCTGGATATGCGGCAGGGGGCCGTGAATATGGCTTACGGCGAGGATTTTGATTTGCCCGTGTATTTCTTTACCGAACTGCTGGCCGTGGCCATGGGGGCCGGGTTTAAAGAAAGTGGTGTGACCAGCCATTTTCACCCGGCCAAAAAACTGCTGCAAAACCTGAGCGGCGCCAAGGAGGTGGTGTAAATGGCCAGAATAGGCGTGATTATTTGCCATTGCGGATCCAATATCGCCTCCGTGGTAGATGTGGAATTGCTGGCGCAGACCGCCCTTGAAATGCCCGGCGTTGTTTATGCCGTCACCAACAAATATACCTGCTCCATCAATGGGCAGGAGATGATCCGGCAGGCCATCGCGGAGCAGGGATTGGATCGCTTGGTTATCGCTTCCTGCACCCCGCGTATGCACGAAAACACTTTCCGCAAAATGCTCTCCAAAACCGCCATCAACCCCTATATGTTGGAAATAGCCAATATCCGGGAGCAGTGCAGCTGGGTGCATAAAGATAAGGAAAAAGCCACCGCCAAAGCCATCGATCTGGTGCGCATGTCCGTGGCCAAGGTGCTGCAAAATCAACCCCTCTTCACTTCCTCCATCCCGGTGCATAAGAAGTGCCTGGTGGTGGGGGGCGGCATCGCCGGTATACAGGCGGCCTTGGATGTGGCGGAAGCGGGGTACGAGGTAACGCTGGTGGAGCGGGAGCCCTCTTTGGGCGGTAAAATGGTGATGTTGGATAAGACTTTCCCCACCCTGGATTGCTCGGCCTGTATCTCCACACCTAAAATGGCTGAGGCCGGGGCGCATCCCCATATTACGCTGATGACTTCCTGCGAGATTTCCGCGGTGACCGGCTATATCGGTAATTTTCAGGTGACGATACGGCAACGCCCCCGCTATGTCAACCACGATACTTGTACCGGCTGCGGAGCGTGCGAGGAAAAATGCCCTGCCAAGGTGGAAAATCCTTTCGACCAGGGCTTGGGACGGCGCAAGGCTATATATAAACTATTCCCTCAAGCGGTGCCCGCCAAGCCGGTGATCGACGCGGAGCATTGCACCATGCTTACCAAAGGCAAATGCGGCCTGTGCGCCAAGATATGTCCCCTGGGATGCATCGATTATGAGGATCAGGAAAGTTTTGTTACCGATACCTTCGGCGCCATCATTTTGGCTACCGGCTATGAGTTGATCGAGTGGGGCCGCCACTACCCGGAATACGGCGGCGGTAAATACGCCGATGTGATCAGCGGCCTGCAATTCGAACGGCTGGTCAATGCCTCCGGCCCTACCGAAGGACATATACAGCGGCCCAGCGACAAAGCAGAGCCAAAAGATGTGGTGATCGTGAAATGCGTGGGCAGCCGCGACCCGGCCAAAGCTCGGGGTTATTGCTCCCGCGCCTGCTGCATGTACGCCGCCAAACACGCCCATCAAATACTGGAGAAGATAGAGGGGGCGCGGGTCTATGTCTTCTATATCGACGTGCGCACTCCAGGTAAGGCTTACGAGGAGTTCTACGACAAAACGCGGGAGGACGGCGCGCTCTATATCCGCAGCCGCGTTTCCAAAATCTACGAGGAAGACGGCAAATTGATCTGCAAGGGCGAGGATACCCTGATCGGCCGGCAGGTGACTGTGGCAGCGGATCTGGTGGTGTTGGAAACCGCCATGGAACCGGCCTCCGGTTCAGCACAAACAGCCTCCTTGGCCGGGGTGAGCACGGATAAAGACGGCTGGCTGACGGAGGCTCATCCCAAGCTGCGTCCGGTGGAAACGCAAACAGCGGGGGTCTTCCTCTGCGGCACGGCCCAAGGCCCCAAGGATATACCGGATACCGTGGCCCAGGCTTCCGCCGCCGCCGCCAAGGTCTTGGGTTTGTTGGCCAAAGATGAGTTGGAAACCAGCCCCCTGATCAGCGCCGTGGATGCGGCTAAATGCTCCGGCTGCCGCTTTTGCGAGCAGGTCTGCCCCGTTAAGGCGATTTCCATAGTGGAAATACCCTCCATATATAATGGCAAGCGGGTGACCCGCAGCGTGGCCCAGGTGAATTCCGGGCTGTGCAGCGGCTGCGGCGCTTGTTCCGCCGCTTGCCGTACCGGCTGTATCGATCTGTTGGGCTTTACCAATAAGCAAATACTGGAGGAGGTGGACGCCCTGTGGCAACAATAGACACCGCAAGCTGGGAGCCAAAGATACTGGCCTTTTGCTGTAATTGGTGTACCTATACCGGCGCGGATCTGGCGGGGCTGAACCGCATGAAGTATCCGGAAAACATCCGCATAATCCGTTTGCCCTGTTCAGGGCGGGTCAACCCTCAATTTATCCTGCGTGCCTTTCAAAAAGGTTATGACGGCGTGCTGGTATGCGGCTGTCATCCGGGGGATTGCCATTATACCAGCGGCAATTACTTTACCCGCCGCCGCTTCCTTCTTATGAAGCGCTTGCTGGAATACGCCGGTATCGAGAAGGAGCGTTTTCAGGCCCGCTGGATCTCCGGCTCGGAAGCGGGTAAATTCCGGGATACCGTGCTTAAAGTCACGGAGGAGATACGCGCCTTAGGACCTAATACCAGGATGAAGGAGGCGGATGCCCATGACTGATATACAAAACGCTCTGCGTGAGCGGGCCCACGCCTTGCTGGCCGAGGGCAAGATAGGTTGCTTTATCGGCTGGGGGCCCACCCGCTTCTCCGAACGCGCCATGCCCAAATTCGTCTTTGAGCCGGAGGAGGCGGCGCAGCTTATCTACAATGAACATTGCCTGAACACCTTGGCTAAATATACTCTGGATTTTCAGTACGGCACAGAGACTGTGGGGCTGGCTGCCCGGGGCTGCGAGGCCCGGGCCGTCAACCGTCTGATTGCCGACGGGCGGCTTTCCCGGGACAAGGTTTATCTTGTGGGCATACCTTGCGAAGGTATGCAGGAAAAGGGTGAACCGGCGGAAAAATGCCTTTATTGCCGCCACCGTAATCCGGTCATATATGATGAATTGCTGGGGGAAGCGGCGCCGGAACAACAAGATCCGCCCCGCTTCGAGACGGTAACCGAACTGGAAAATATGAGTGATAAAGAACGTTACGATTTCTGGCAGAGGCAATTTGCCAAATGTATACGCTGTTATGCCTGCCGTAATGTCTGCCCGGCCTGCAATTGCTTTGAATGTTATACGGAACAGTACCGCACCGGCTGGCAGGGCAAGCAGGCCAATACGCTGGAAAACTCCGTTTTCGGCTTCACCCGCGCCTATCATATAGGCGACCGCTGTATCGAATGCGGGGAATGCGAGCGGGTCTGCCCCATGGAGATACCCTTGATGAAGCTCAACCGTAAGCTGGTCAAGGATGTGGAAGCACTGTTCGGCGCGGCGGAATCGGGGCTTTCCGGGGAGGAAATACATGCTTTGGGTAGCTATAATAAAGAAGATTTGGAAGAATTTATGTAAGGGGGGGATAGCGGTGGAACTGAAAAAAGAAAACCTGGAAAAAATCTTGACGGCGTTGTCACAGTTAGGCAAGGTGCTGATACCCGGCACGGTAGATGGGGTGAAAAAGTTCGCGCCCTATACGCCCGGCGGGGAGTGCGATTTGGATATGGTGAACACCACCTTGCCCCCCAAGGATGTGCTTTTTCCGCAGACACAGAAAATGTACCGCTTTACCACAGGCCCCGAGGCCTCCTTGGAAGAAATAGCGGATGCGGATGCGCAAATACTTTTCGGCATCCGCCCCTGCGATGTGCAGTCTATAGATTGCCTGGATAAGATATTTTTGAGCGGCGAATATACGGACACCTTTTATGCCAGGAAGCGCGCCAAGCTGACTATCGTCGCCATCGCCTGCACCCAGGCCGCGCCGACTTGCTTCTGCGGCAGCATGGGCGTGGAACCCGGCGCGGCGCCCGGCGCCGATATCCTGCTTGCGCCCACGGCCGGCGGCTGGAATATCCACTGTCAAAGCGATAAAGGCACAGCGGTGTTGGCGGCCTTAAACGGTCTTACGGAAGAGGCGGAGGGCCGGGCCCTGCCCGTGGCGGAGCCGTCGCTCAAGGTGGATATGACCGGAGTAACGGATAAACTTGCCGTCATGTTCGAGCACCCTTTGTGGGATGAACTGTACCGCCCCTGCCTGGGCTGCGGAACCTGCACTTTCGCCTGTCCCACCTGCTATTGCTTCGAGATGGGGCCGGAACTTCGCGGTACGGTGGGTACGGAAATGCGTTACTGGGATAGCTGTATGTTTTCCGAATACACCCGGATGGCTGGGGGTCATAATCCCCGCCCCAGCGTGAAAGAACGGCTGCGTAACCGCTATTTGCATAAATTATCCTTTTTTGCCCAGCGTTATGGGGAAAACCTCTGTGTGGGCTGCGGACGTTGCATCGAAAAATGCCCGGTGGGGCTGGATATCAGCCGGGTCGTCGAAATGATCGGGGAGGCGGAAATATCATGAGCGAAGTTAGAGAAAACCAGATAAACCCGCTGTTGCCCAAGATATGTACGGTAACGGATATCCGGCGGGAAACACCGGATGTGAAAACCTTCCGTATCCAAAATGAGCAGGGGCAAAGGCCTTTTGCTATCCTGCCGGGTCAGCTGGGCATGCTCTCTCTTTTGGGAGTGGGGGAAGGGATGTTTTCCGTTACCGCCCAGGGGGATGCGTGGCTGGAGATGGCTATCAAGAAAACCGGCTTGCTGACGGATGCCCTGCATGAGCTCACCACCGGTGCCAAAGTGGGTCTGCGCGGGCCCTATGGTAATCACTTTCCCGTGGAAACCGCTCAAGGAAAGCATCTGCTCTTCATCAGCGGCGGCATTGGATTAGCCCCTGTGCGCTCCTTCATCCGCTACGCCTTGGAACACCGCGCCGCTTACAGCGCTATCGATATCCTGTATGGCGCGCGCTCCTATGACGATCTGGTATTCAAGGACGACCTCTTCGAAAATTGGCCCAAGGAACCGGATACCAAGCTGCATATCACCGTGGATAAAGGCTCCCCCGATTGGCAGGGGAACGTGGGCTTTGTTCCGCCCTATCTGGAGGAATGCGCATTTTCCCCTTTAGATACCCTGGCGGTGTTATGCGGCCCGCCCATTATGATCAATATGTGCTTAAATAGCCTTTCTAAAATGGGCTTTGCCGATGAGCAGATCGTGACCACGCTGGAGATGCGTATGCAATGCGGCATCGGCAAATGCGGCCGCTGCAATATCGGCAGCAAATACGTGTGCTTGGACGGGCCGGTATTCACCCTGGCCGAGCTGCGCGAATTACCGCAAGAAATGTGATGCATATTGTAGGGGACGATGGCAATCGTCCCATTGTAACGCCTATAAATAATTAAGATCACGGGCAGATTGCCATCCACCCCTACAGTTATATAATATATTTGATTATCATTTGATTGAGGTTGCAATGCGTAGGTCAACATACAGTAAATTAACCTTAAATCATGTTGTGGGACTGGCCGCTCCCCATACCTGGGTAGCCTCGGTTTTTCCCGTATTGCTGGGCTCGGCGCTGGCTCGCGCCTTAGGGGGCAGTTTTTCCTGGCTCTTGTTCCTGCTGATGCTGCCGGCCGCTATACTGCTGCAATCCTCGGTCAACACCATCAACGATTATTACGATTTTATCAAGGGCAACGACCGGCTGGAAAATTCCGACGATCCTACCGACGCTATCCTGGTATACAATAATCTCGACCCGCGTCAGGTGCAAAGGCTGGGCTTTTGTTTTATGGGGGCAGCCGTATTGCTGGGTCTGTACCCTGTTTATGTGGGCGGTATCGTCACGCTCGCCATCGGTTTCAGCGGTTGCCTGGTTATCATAGCGTACTCGGCCGGGCCAAAACCTATTTCGCATCTGCCCTTGGGTGAAATAGTCTCCGGCACAGTCATGGGAGCTTTGATCACGGCGGCGGTGTTTTCCGCCTTTACCGGCTATGTGACCGTAGATGTCTTAGTTCTCTCGCTGCCGCTGGTTTTCGCCATCGCCTTGATCATGATGACCAACAATATCTGCGATATCGAACGGGATACCCTCACTGGCCGCCGCACCCTCCCGGTGCTGCTGGGCCGACCCCGCGCCAAAATATTTTACCGCTTATGCGTTCTCGTATGGCTACACCTTAATATCATCTGCATCGCAGCCCATTTTCGCGGCAGTTTTGTGCCTGTAAGCATAATGCTGCTGGTCATGTTCCCTCTATGGCGGCGATTGCTCCGTCTGCCCCTAACGCCGGAGCAGCGCGGCCCCTCCATGGGGACAATTGTGACGACGAATTTGTGCGCTAACACGATCTATGTGGCGGGGATAGTGTTGCAATTCATAATGCATAATTCATAATTAATTTGTGTTGCTTTTGTGTTCGCGTTCGGATATTATATTGACAAGGTGATTTGTTATGGAGAAAACCGCTGATTTGTATATACGTGTCGACCCGGAAACTGAAACCGCAATTCAGGAAGCAAGGGATACCATTAAGGGAAAGATCAAGACAGGCAGCGTTGCGGAAATGAACACCGATATTGACGCGCTAATTGGTTCTGTTCAGTTTCCTTCTGAATATGATAACCCAAACTACGATCCGGATTACGAAATTCTGCGCGAAGCCGCTTACAAGGATAGGGGGTTGCTATAATAGGTTTTTTATGGAAAATATACTGTTAAGCATAAAAGGTTTAAGTGCGGAGCTTTCTTTCGTGGATAATTATATCGACGAGTTCTTGCGTACCGATCAGGAAACGGGGGCGGTGGCACAGGTGTTGAGTGGCGCTCGCAATAGCCGTGGCAAAATGATCCGCCCGCTGCTGCTGCTCTTGGCCGCCCGTTTTGGGCCGCGTTACCCGGAAAGAAGGCAGCGTCTCACCAAACTGGGTGCTTTTGTGGAAATAGTGCATATGGCCTCCCTGATCCACGACGACATTATCGACGATTCTCCCCTGCGCCGTGGTCGCTCCACCGTGCAGCAGCAATTCGGTAAGGACATGGCTGTTTTCGCCGGGGATTTTATGATCAGCCGTGTACTGCGGCATCTTTCCGAAGAGCGCCTGAACAGGGAAGGCATGAGCATTGCTATGACCATCGAGGAAATGTGCCGCGGAGAGCTGGGGCAGATGAGCTGCCGTTGGGATACAAAAACCACTATCGACGCCTATTTGCGCAATATTCACGGCAAGACTGTGGCCCTTTTTGTGGAAGCCATGCACTTGGGGGCCAGCGGCAGCGACGCCGGTGAGCGTGTGATCAACATTCTGGCTGCTATCGGCGAGCATATTGGCTATATGTTCCAAATGCGCGACGATTTGCTTGATTTTCTTTCTAACCAGGGGCAAGAGGGCAAGCCGGTGCACCGGGATTTTGCGGATGGTATCTACACCTTGCCGGTGCTATTCGCTTTAGCCCAGCCCGCCTGCGGTTCTCGGCTGAGAGAGATAGCCGCAGCCGACAGCTCCGCCCCCGGTTATGGGGAGCTGCTCGCGGAGATGGGGGAGTTGGTGCGGCAAAGCGGCGGCCTGGAATTTTGTCGGCGGCAGATAGAAAACCACGCCGCGCAAAGCCGACGGCAGATAGCGGCCCTGCCGGTGCAGGAAGCGCGGCAGGGCTTAAGCAGGCTGATAGAGCGGTTGCTGGATCATGACGACACCGGTCAGCCGTATCTATCCCAATCCGTGTGAAGCCGCTAATAATAAACAAACAGAAGTGTCCAATTTTTGGACACTTCTGTACAAAAAACTGACACTTCTGCCTTATTGTTGAGTAGATACAGGAGATTATGTGGCAATATTGCAGGAAAGGTTGAATTGGCGCAGAATTTATGCATATAGAAGTGATAATCATCATTAGCGGAGGATAATTATATGGATACAGAAAACAATGAAATTTTTACTATCGTGGAGGAAGAAGTTCAGAAAATGGGCTTCTTGCAGCGCTTGGCAAGCATTTTTGTTTCCCCTGTTAAACTAATGCAAAACATTAAAAATTATCCTGTTATTGCCCCCATGCTTTTTTTTATCATGGGTCTAAGCCTTTTATCCATGCCATTTTTAGGCAGGATAACCGAAATATCTGCCAATATGATGTCTGAAATAATGCTGATGCGCTACGGGCAAGATTTCCTGAATTTTATGGAGTCCACACAGGCAGCGGCAAGTTCTGTACCGGCATCAGCTATCATAACGATAACCGCTGTGATAGCCTTAATTGCTACATATCCCATAATGTGTTTTGTTAAGGCGCTGGTCCTGTTTATTATAACAAAAATAGTCAAGGGTACCGCCAAGTATGTGCAATATGCTTCCATGTATGCCCATATACTTATTATCACAATAATCGGCTCCTTAATTACTACCCCCATTATGATCGCCATGGGTGTTTTGCTCGATGTCAGCTCTCTGGCAGCTATATTTATGCCTAACGGAAATTTTTCTATGATGTCATTTAATGTGCTTTCTTCAATAACATTATTCACTGTTTTAGAAGCTGTATTAGCAGCTATCGGCGTTAGAGAACTCAACAGTTTTTCTAATAGAAAATCCGTGATAATAATAGCTATCTTGTTTACTTTGAATGTTCTTTTTACTGCTGTTATGGCTGGATCAAGTGTTTA
>Ga0082212_10002640_pt1 | contig 10702 bp, 12 predicted proteins | sample TergutNt197P3_FD_71548 | JGI IMG/M metagenome (GOLD analysis project Ga0082212, IMG submission 71548) | Neocapritermes taracua P3 segment gut microbial communities from Petit-Saut dam, French Guiana - Nt197 P3 | ecosystem: Host-associated > Arthropoda: Insects > Digestive system > Gut ...
CAGTATACAACGAATTAAACGCATGGCCTGTGGTTTTAGGAATAGGACTCGATTTAAAAACGCAATTTTGTTTCATCTGGGAAATTTAGACCTTTCCCCTTCCACTATATAGCCGGAAGAACCAAATTTATATCGATGCGTTCAGTTCGCTAAATTGTGGTTTGCAGAGATTGTGCAGAGAAATAACACTTTGCGGAAAATGTTTTACTGTATGCCCATATACAATTAAAAGCCATCAAATATCATGAACATATCGCCTGTACAACTGACACCTTCCGGCGGAATAAATGTTTGATCATCTGAATTTATTCCAAACAGTATCGAAATTTCAGGACGATATTCAAAATGCATGGTATCAAAGAGAGACCACTTGCCTCCCCAGCAAAATCCATGTTGCTCAAAAATCTTTACAACAGACATGGGAGGATGGTAGCGTTTTTCGTAGGGCACTTTGTACCACTCAAGGTTACCTTCATCCGAAGTCCATTGCCAATATGTTGCACGGCCCTGTAAATTTTTCGGCAGTATGTCTATGGCTATTCCATAAGAGTGATAACTCCGGCTCTCCGTTGCAGCTACATTACGCCAGTTAAAAGCGCCGATATAACCTATTTCGTTTAGAAAATCCCGTACTTCCTTATCGGTTTTCGCCTTTACCATTACCAAAGCATCGATCTTTACAAGGATATCTTTCAGATCCTTGTGAACATCAAAATTCTTTCCAAAAAAATTAATTCGTACCATATTGGCGGTAGCTTCTTTTTCGGTAGATGCCCGCCACAGAATGTCATAAAAATCCGGGTTCCGTTTGGGCGGGTCTTCCCTGCGGTTGTTCAGCTCATTCCGAAGCCATTCCGCCTGTTCACCTTCCGGCTCCTTCCAGGGGGGAAGTTCGGCAGGGTAATTATAAAAAGACTGCTGCGCCCAGGAGCTTGCGTTATTTCGTTCTTCATCGGGGAGCAGACGGCCATCTGCATAGTAAAACCATTTACCACGCAGCAGCACGGCCCAATCCCCATCCCTCTCTTCGACGCGGCTTATTGCTTCGGGAAAGGCAGCGCCATGAGCTCTCATAACCTGTTCGGCTATTGACGGAGAAGAAGTCTGGCAAGAAGCAGAAAATATCTGAAAAAACACAAAAAAGCATAAAAAATTGAACTTGGACATAAAAAACTCCTGATCTTCCGTTTCAATGGTTGTTTAGGGAGGATCCTATACATCAAGTCTATCAGCAATTTCTCCTTAAAAACCTCCGCTGCATGAAACATTAAAAATTCGATATGAATCATGGTTTTGTGGGCCTTATTTTTCCGATTCATACATAATTTGATGTAGAATTCTCTGGCTTTGCTTGATTTTTTTCCTGCCATAATGAGCAGGTTGTTAGTCCATGTCAATTCTCTCACCAGTGGTGCGAGTTTTGGCTCATCTTTGCAGGCTTCAAAAAACCGCCTCATTCGCCATGAACAACACGATCATTGTCACATGGTTAGGTTTCCCTGTATACTCCACCGAGTGAGCAGTAGCGAGCGAAGGTTCCCCTCTGGATGACTTTATGTTCCAGCTTACTAAATCCGAATGGGAAAACTTGAGGTTCCAATTTAGAACCTCAAGTGTACAGTATGGTGGCAGATGTGTTGCCCTATGTTTTTACTGAACAGCGCGTAACAATGCTGGCTTCTGTTCTTAATAGCTCTAAAGCGGTAATAGTAAACATCAACATCATGCGAGCCTTTGTTGAATTAAGGCATTATGTACTAACTAAAAGCGATACAAATGAGCAAATTGCCGAATTACGGAAGCTTCTTATGGTCTATATTGAAAATACTGACTACAAACTTTCAAAACACGACAAGGCAATTGAACAGATCATTATCGCTTTGAATAATCTCATTGAAAAACCGCCAAAGACTAAAAAGATTGGGTTTGATGCGGAGGATTCTTAACATCGATACAAGCAACAGATCTTTTTGTTTCCAAATCAGTTATTCTATAATAAATACAACCTTGCTGAGGGTGGAAAGGGGTAAATGATGCATAAGCTCCCGTCAATTCCGGAGAAGGAAAACGGTAAATAACCTGGGGATTTCCCCGTTCCAAATCCCAGAAATAATGGCTGTTTCCATAGAGAAGTATTTTTCGGAAGATCTCCACACTCACTAAAAGGGCGTCTCGAAGTATATCAAAACTAGCGTTCTGCTCATTTTCTTCTGTGTAGAATTCATTTCTTTTCCGATTGACACTAAAATTTCAAAAGAATATTCTATATTTATTACAGCTTATTTAAGGAGGCAAACCTATATGCTGTTCGGAACTATGAGTAATAAACCATTAGCCGATTTGGCCAGGGCGGCAGTTCGTAATACAGATAATTTCCACTGGACGTTTATCGCTATTCTTGCGTTTGTCGTATATGTTTATGCAACAGAATATCAGCGCAAAAACTTTTCCGGTATTGTCGCGGGACTGGCTTTGTACATGGTTCACTGGCTGTATGAAATCACCAATGCGATTATATGCGGTGTTACAGGTTATGCCTTATGGACGGTTTCTGCCCAAAGCACCAGCTTTATACTGCTAATCGGCGTAAGCTGGGAACTTTCGATGATGTTTTCCATTGCTGGTCTCGCCACGCATAAGCTGCTGCCCGAAGACCCAAAGAAAAAGATTTTAGGTATTAACAACCGCGTGTTATTTGCCGTTGCCAATGCGGCATTATTCAGCCTGGTGGAAATTTTTCTCGCATCAACACCGGCATTTATCTGGGTATATCCGTGGTGGGGAGCGCTTCCCGTATTTATCACCACCTACATACCATTTTTCCTGGCTGCTTACCTGGTACCGGACGCAAAGCCGAAAACACAATGGTTGTTCATCGGCGGTCTTGCGCTGTTTAATGCGTTACTCCTGTGTATTTTTATTCCGCTTGGCATGATTTAACGGCGGCGACTCCTCCCATGTGTAAGAAGATTTTTTAGACATTCAGCTCCGAAGCTTTCTTTTTTGCTTCCGCCTGGGCTGCTACGATCTGGCGTTTTTTAAGTTCCTGTTTAAAAAGCTGTTCAGTGTCAACTTTATCGTCGACACTGAATGTTGGACGTACTCCTTCGCCTTTTTCGCTGCGGAAAAGCACGCCGGATCGGTCACCGTAGGCCCAACTGTCTTCATCGTTTAACAGTTGATCCAGCACAACGGTAATTGCAAGGGTAAAGAAAATCAGCGAGGCATTGTTTCGTTTTTTCGGGGCAAGCAGCTGATCAAGCCGTTTGGAAACCGGGTTTGGTACCTGGAACACATAGGGATCCCACGGGTTATCAATGCCGTCACAGGGAGCCCTGTTATCGGCGCCGCCGCGTTTATTGCTTTGCTCAATTCCGGCGGCTATGGCGGTAAGGTAACGCCGGAGGGAACGGACTTCCGGGTAAAGCGAGTCGGTAGTATTTTTTTGGAACGGCGGCGGCATGATAGATTCAAATTTATAATAAGGAAGGAAGTACAGCCGTTTTGCCCATTGGAGTTCATTTAAAAGCCGTTTGGCATAATTACTGGTTCTTGATTCAGCGGTGTTTTCCAGAAGCCCGCAATATTCGGCCAGCCTTGGCAGGTATTCTTTTTCGAAACTTGATTCAATTTTTCGCTGCCAGCCGTTGATGATACGGTTCATTGAATCATCCAAACGTTCGGGGTTTCCGTCAGATCCCATAATTACGCCGAATTCCGTATAACGAAGGCCAAAGAACAGTTCCTCAAGAATAATGGAAAAAATATACACCTGTTGAAGAGGATCCGTTGGAGCAATTAATTCCACGCCTTTTTTTAAAGAGAACACATCTGAAAAGTAGGGGTAAAGATCCGGAAATAAATGGATCCGATCCCATCCTGCTTTTGGGAACAGTGTTTCCAGGGCTGAAAGACCTTTTTCCCGGGCCTTGGCTTTAGATTCATGTACCTGTTTTTTTTGCCGTTCTTCCTCGGTCAGAGGCTCATCCATGTTGCTTTCGTCAAAAATTTCCTTGGTTTCCGGATGTTCTTCAGCTGTTTTTGCTTCTTCTGTCTCTTCGGCTATTTCGGCAACTTCTTCCGCAGTTGCGGCATTTTCCATTTGAGGACTAATACGGTTCTTCTCGGTTACCTGCAGAAAAGCCCGGATACGGTTTTTTCGTTCGTGAAAAAATGTTTCATAGGGGATCCAGCAATTGGAAACAAGTTTCATCAGCAAAGGATAAAGCTGATATCTTATATCCCTGGTAATTGTGCTGTACGAAGAAAGTGCGGTACGTATCAATTCCTGGTATTTCCCTTTGGCCTCGGTTGGGTTTTCCAGAAAAAGAACCTTGTAGAGCAGTTTAAATGCTCCCTTAATATGGGTTTCTGTATTAAGTTGCTCAAGTATATACATGGGTTTGTATATTTCCCGGACTATTTCCGTAAAATCCACTGTTTTAACGTTTCTTGGACGGGTTTGAATCCGGGAAAGATTGGATGAAATTGAATCAATATTCCAATAACGAAATGTATCCAGTATGGCAAAGTCAAACGGAGAAGCTTTTTTAAGTTTTTCGTTGCGCTTCATGTTGTTCCGGGGCAGCAGGGTACGAACAGAGGTAACCAGGGTTTCAATTCGTTTGTAGTATTCATTTATTCGCCTGGTTACAAAAGCCGGATTAACATTGTCGGGAGGTTCACTCAGGATCGACAGCATGGAAATCAATACCTGGCCGGGACTTTTTATTTCAAATTCCCCCTGGCCGCAGAATTTGTCCATTTTAACCCGTTCCCAGTAATTTGATGTTAATGAGGCCGATGGATCATCGGACGGATCTCCCTCTTTCTCCTTTTTTTTCTTTTTGCGGTATTCCTTCCAGTCCATGTTGTCAAGTTCGTCATCGCCCGAAGCAAGATCAATACGGCGCCCGCGCTTGCCTCGGCCGCCAATATTTACTTCGACTACTTCGTTCCGTACTTTTTGTTTATTTCGTGTAGCTTCCTGGTCTTCGGATCTTTCGTAACCGACTTCGCCTCCCAGCAGTTTGGTCATGCGTTTGGCTTCGTCTAAATCAAGGTGTTCAATTTTTAATCTGTCCCGGGTCTTGGAAAGTTCTCCCGGGGCATAAACAGCTTTGTTTTTACCCATACCTATACCGATTTTCGGACACTATAATGCAGTATTTTACTATATCATAGAAGGTTTTTTAAATAAAGCTCCTTCGAATAAACCCGTTTTTCCAATGCCATACAGGAATCGATAAATCGGACGGAAACGGGTTATATTTGCCGAAATCCGGCAGCCAGTCGGTGTTTCCCGGAACCAATTCCTGGCAATACCCGTCTTCTATGTTGAATTCAGCCAGCCAACCCAGCACGGTGTCGTATTCTTTTTCGGTGATGTACCGATCCGGAGCGTTTTCTGCCATATCTGTTATAGGTGTATATTGGAACATAAGTGAAAGCAGCGCCTGTCCGCCGCAATGATCGGCAAACCAGCGTAATACTTCGCGGCTTGCTTCCAGATGTCCCGGCAGTACCAAATGACGAACCATTACCCCTGACACAAGACGCGCGGAGTCGAAGCGAATCTTTCGCATTTCCAGCATTTTCTCGATTGCTGCCGATGCTGCGGCAGGATAATCCGGGGCATTAAAGAACTGCCCTGCAATGGTACCGTCCAGCATCTTCATGTCCGGAAGAAAGACATCGACGATTTCGCCAAGCATTTCCAGTGTTTCCGGTAATTCATACGCTGATGAATTCCATAAAGTGGGTATTTCCAGCCCTTGTTTCTTTGCGGCTGTAATTCCCTCTGCAACTGCCGGAACCGCATGGCTTCCGGTAACGATATTGATGTTTTCCGCGCCTTTTTCCTGTAAGGTTAGGCAAATTTTTGTAAATTCCGCAGTATCTGTTGTTTTACCTGTACCCTTAGTGCTTATTTGCCGGTTTTGGCAAAAAACACAGCCCAGGTTACAACCGCTTACAAAGATAGTCCCCGATCCGCCGGTTCCGCTGACAGGCGGCTCTTCTCCCCTGTGAATTGATGCACAAGCCAGGCGCAAAACTGAACTTTCTCTACAATATCCATATTCTTTCTGTATATTAGAATAACTTCGATCAACTCCGCAGCGGCGGGGGCAGAGAAGACACGCTACATAGGGTGAATCATGTTTCGTTGTAAAACAGCCAATTCTTACGGAATCTTTATCTCGCGAGGGTCGAAATCCACTTTAGGATATTCCAGGTTCATGCTTTCGAGGGTCTCAACAAGAACCTGTGCCACAAGCAGGTTGCGGAACCATTTGCGCTCGGCAGGCACGATGTACCACGGCGCTTCGGGAGTGGAGCATTTTTCGAAGACATGTTCAAAGGCTTTTTGATAATCATCCCAGCGGAGCCTTTCGGGGATGTCCTGGGGGCTGAACTTCCAGTTCTTTTCCGGTGTATCAAGCCTTTCCTGAAGCTGCGCTTTCTGATGGTCACGGGAAATGTGGAGGAAAAACTTGACAACATGTGTGCCTTCGTCATGGAGAAGCGCCTCGAAGTTGTTGATGTGGTCGTAGCGTTTTTTGACAATATCTTTTGGGGCAAGTTCTTTGACACGAACAATAAGAACGTCTTCGTAATGCGAACGGTTAAAAACCCCTATATGTCCTCTGCGCGGAACATTCTGGTGTATGCGCCAGAGAAAATCATGGGCAAGTTCGGTTGAGTTGGGTGTTTTGAAGGAAGCCACTTTACAGCCCTGGGGATTAATAGGCCCGAAAACTTTCTTTATGGTCGAGTCTTTGCCCGCCGCATCCATTGCCTGGAGTACGACAAGAATGGCCTTCCTGCCGTCCGCGTAAAGAAGATCCTGGAGGACCTGCAGCCGCTCTGTAAGCTCCGCCAGCTTTTTAAGGCCTTCTTCTTTGGTGAGTTTGCCTTCGTACCGGGTGGGGAAGGAATCGAGTTTTGCGGATTTACCGGAGTCGATTTTGTAATCGCTTGTTTTCATGGGTTATAGTATACATGATTTCAGACACAATGACAACAATCACCGCCCGCCTTCTTGACATACATAAAAGATTTGTAATAAAAAATTAATAATACCAAACAAAAGGAGTTTTTAATGTCTAAATCTAGCCAGACCCCCGCAGTTGTTCTTAAATCCCTCATGGATGAATATCAACTTAGTAACCTGTCCCTTTCAAAGCGGATAACCTTGAGTCCTTCCATGGTTAATCAACTTGTTTCAGGGCAATCCAAATTGACCATCCCTGTTGTTTTACGTCTTGCTAAATTCTTCGGAAAACCTCCGGCTTTCTGGCTTGACTTACAGAGGAAGATGCTGCTTGAAGAAGCGAATGGCGATAAAAAGCTGCAGAGTATCTTAAAAGGCATTCCGAAAGCCCAAAAACCGGCGGCTAAACCAAAGTCCGGGGCCGTTAAAGCAAAGCCAAAATCATTGTCGGAAAAACGGAAAAAGGCCGCAAAAACCCCCGGAGCAAAATCTGCTTCCCGGACAAGAAAATCGAAATAATCTCCTGATTCATGTTTCAGGATATGGTATAATACAGGCATCAGGGCCGGAAAGACACCGGGTATAAACTCTTGCGCCTCATGCCTGTATGGTTTGATAAGGACAGTTTGGCAGAACTGACAAAGGAGTGATTTATGAATGTAGATTCTGTTACATGGGACGATGCTTATTCGGTGGGCTTTGAGCCCATGGATAACCAGCATAAAGAGCTGGTAAAAATGATCAACGAACTGTTTGAAGCCTGCAAACAGGGAACTGCCGCCGCCGATAAAGTCTTTTTGCAGACAATTAAAAAAGCCGTGGAATACGCCAGAAACCACTTCTCCGAAGAAGAAAAATATATGTTACAGGCTGATTTTCCGAACCTGAGTGAACAAAGAAAACAGCACGATGATTTTGTGGCGTCAGTGCTAAAATCGATGCAGGATTACAAAGCAGGAGATACCGCGGGTATCGAAATGGCCCGGTTTCTTAAAGACTGGCTTTTAAATCACATTGCAATATCCGACAAGCAATACGCTCCGTATATGGCAAAACTTTAAAGCCGAAAGAATATAATATAATTACCGCTTTATGTCCATAGAACAGGTTCGGCACTATTTAAGCCGCTGGAGCAAAGACAAAGATATTATTGAAATGGACATTTCCACCGCTACTGTGGAACTTGCTGCCGCTGCCGTGGGAGTAATCCCTGCCCGAATTGCAAAGAGCATTTCCCTGCGAGGCCCTGAACTTGCGTTAAGTACTCAGCTTGCGCAGGGTACTCAGCTTGCGCAAAGTTCAGATAGCGCTGCGATGATAGTAGTTGTTGCAGGTGATGTGAAAATAGACAACCAGAAGTTTCGCAGTTGCTTCAATTTAAAAGCGAGGATGCTGAACCCCGAAGAAGTGCTGAAATTCACCGGCCATGCCATTGGCGGCGTTTGTCCTTTTGCCCTTCCGCCGAAAGTTGATGTATACCTTGACGATTCAATGAAACGGTTCACGACTGTTTTTCCGGCATGCGGCAGCAGTAATTCCTGTATTGAACTGACGCTACCGGAACTTGAAGAGTATTCGCACTATAAAGCCTGGATAGATGTGTGTAAACCGATTGCAACTTAATGCTTAAAATGCCGTGTTCCTGTAAAGACCATTGCAATACCGAGTTTGTCACAAGCTTCTATTGATTCTTTATCCCTGATTGAACCGCCGGGCTGAATGATTGCCTTAATTCCGGCCGCCGCTGCCGTTTCCACTACATCGGCAAAGGGAAAAAATGCATCCGAAGCCAGCACCCTTGCTGGTTTACCGTCTGCAATTGCTTTTCCCTGAAACGAAGGATTTTCCGCTAAAGACTTTATTGCCTGTTCGCTCCGTGCAAGGGCTTGTTCCGCTGCCCAGATACGATTGGTTTGTCCGCCGCCTATGCCAATCGCGGCTCGATCCTTTACCGCAACAATGGCATTGCTTTTTACATAGCTCACTGTCCGCAGGCCGAAAATCATATCGGCTATATCTGAATCTTCCGGATTGGCCTGCGTTACTACTTCCCATTTTTCCAGCAGCTTGCGATCCGTCTGCTGAACCAACAGCCCGCCGTCAACAGTAATGCACTCTGCTTTGTCCTGTGGGGCACAGCGGGCTTTCATCACACGGAGATTCTTTTTTGTTTTTAGGATTTCCAGCGCTGCATCCTCAAAATCCGGGGCAACTACAATTTCCAAAAAGAGTTCCGCCAGCTTTGCCGCTGTAGCCGCATCCAGTTTTACCGTACAGGCCACAATGCCGCCGAAAATCGAAACCGGATCGCAGGCATAGGTTTTTTCATACGCCTCAAGCAACGATGAACCCAGGGCAATACCGCAGGGCGTGTTATGCTTTACAGCGGCACACACGGGAAGAAAACCCGCACCCGATTCGCTTTTAATACCAAGCTGTATTAAATCGTCTTTTCCAAACGGTGAATGGTTTCCCTCAGGTAAACCAAACGCACAGGCGGCTTTCCATGCCAGGTCGAGATCCCTGATATTGTTATAGCCCAGTTCTTTGCCATTAAGCTGTTTCATACCCCCTACAGCGCCGGTACTGTCTGCAGCAAGGTACAGCGCCGCTGTTTGATGTCCATTTTCACCGTAACGGAGCTGTTGGGATTTTTTTAACGCCAACGGCCAATATGCAGGATACTCTTCGTTTAAAAGATACCGGGCAACAGCGGCATCGTAAGCGGAAGTAAGATCGAAAACTTTTCCCGCAAGGCATTTCTTAAAATCCTCCGGTATCGTTCCGACCTTTATAAACTCAATCGTTTGTACATAATCCGAAGGGTCTGTAAGCACGATCATGTCCCGGTAGTTTTTTGCCGCAGAGCGAAGCATTGTTGGTCCGCCTATGTCAATGAATTCAATTGTCTCACAGGTGCTGAGTCCTGCCTGAACTTTTTCAAAAAACGGATAGAGATTTACACAAACAAGGTCTATGGTTCCCAGGCCCAGCTTTTCCAGGGTTTCCATGTGTGAAGGCTCATCTCTTCGTGCCAGAATCCCCGCATGAATTGCCAGATGGAGTGTTTTTACCCGTCCGTCAAGACACTCGGGAAATCCTGTAACCGAAGAGACTTCGGTTACGGGAATTTTTTGGTCCTGAAGAAATTTATATGTACCGCCTGTAGACAGCAGTTCCCAGCCGGAACCGGCAAGGAACGATGCCAGTTCATCAATACCTGATTTGTCAAAAACACTGATTAGAGCCCGCTTTTTCATTATTCTTTCCTTATAATATGATTATGCTTCGGTTTCTGTTATTTGCCTTGTTTGCCGAGCATCAGCCGTGCAGCTTCCACAATAACAATATGTTCTTCCTTGTGTATCCGTTCTGCAAGGCTTTCAGCTGTGTCGTCCTGTAGTACCGGAACTTTCCGCTGAAGCAGAATTGGCCCTGTGTCGGTTCCCGCATCAACCAGATGAACCGTACAACCCGATTCTTTTTCCCCTGCTGCAAGAACTGCTTCGTGGACTCTTGAACCATACATTCCCGCTCCGCCGTATTTTGGAAGCAAAGCAGGGTGAAGGTTAATAATCCGGCCTTCGTATTCACTAAGCAGTTCTCCCTGCAATATAGAAAGAAAACCTGCCAGTATAATCAATTCTGCCTGATATTCATGTGCAATTCCAAGAAGGCGGTTGGAAAGTTCTTCGCGGCGTTCTTTCC
>Ga0082212_10012471_pt1 | contig 10702 bp, 11 predicted proteins | sample TergutNt197P3_FD_71548 | JGI IMG/M metagenome (GOLD analysis project Ga0082212, IMG submission 71548) | Neocapritermes taracua P3 segment gut microbial communities from Petit-Saut dam, French Guiana - Nt197 P3 | ecosystem: Host-associated > Arthropoda: Insects > Digestive system > Gut ...
CTGGTCGGTTTTAGCGCGCTTTTCTTCCGACAAAAGCCGCATGGTCAAAAGCGGAATCGTGAACATCAGCACAAAAAACATCAGCGAAAACATCGGAGAGAAATCCGCAACGCCTGTACCGGGCGCAGGTGAAGAACTCGTCAGCGTGAACATATAAAAGAACGCCCCCGAACAAATCAAGTACACCCCGATAAAAACATACCCGAGAGGAGTTACAAAATATGCTTTAATTTCGCGTTTAAAGATGGCTGTCATACCATTTCCTCCTCTGAATCAAACTCGCCGTAAATGAGCCTGATAAAAATCCGCTCCAAAGACAGTTGTTCGTCTGATTTAAATTCGGAACGTAAATGTTCAAGCGTACCGTCCGCCACGATTTTTCCCTCATTGATAATCACGATTTTATCGCATACCGCTTGTATTTCCGGCAGAATATGCGATGAAAGAATAACGGTGTGATTTTCACCTAATTTTTTGATAAGCGAGCGGATTTCGATGATTTGTTTCGGGTCAAGCCCGACAGTCGGCTCATCAAGAATCAGAATCGGCGGATTGCCTACCAACGCCTGAGCCAACCCTACCCTCTGCCGGTATCCTTTCGACAGATTGCCGATTAACCGCTTTCGCATATCGGTTATTTTAACCAATTCGCAGATTTCGCTCAAATGGGTGTTTTTAGGAAGTTTGGACTTTTTCAGCGCGTAGATGAAATTCAGATATTCGTCAACCGTCATATCCGAATAAAGCGGCGGTTGTTCGGGGAGATACCCGATTTTCTTTTTAGCGGCAATCGGGTCTTCAAGAATATCAATCCCGCCGATGAACGCACTGCCGCTCGTTGAAGAGATATACCCGGTCAAAATGTTCATGGTGGTCGATTTTCCTGCACCGTTCGGGCCTAAGAACCCGAGGATTTCCCCTTCTTCGGCAGTAAAAGAGATGTTGTCGACAGCTTTATTCATGCCGTAGGTTTTCGTGATGTTCTTGACTTGTATCATAGTAAATCAATCGCTTTCCTGATTCTGTTCACGCTTTCTTCTTTCCCGAACATTACGCAGATGTCAAGTCCTCCGCCGGGCGCGGCAGGTTTCCCTGTCAGGGCGACTTGCAGCGGATACAGATAAAATCCCGGTTTTTGGGCGTTCTGTTCGGCGGTTTCTTTAAACTTAGCGTATAAATCATCTTTGGTGAAACTTTCTGTTGATTCCAAAACCTTCACCGCTTTTTCAAGCGAGTCGCGTGCCGTTTCGGGAGAAGTCTTCATTTTCTTATTGAAATATAAATCGGGTGTGTACTCGCACGGTTTTTCGAGAAAGTCTGCCTGCGGCGTGATTTCGGACAGGACTTCTGTCCGCGGTTGCAGGGCGGCACACAGAATGTCATAGTTAATCGGATAGTTCCCGATATAAGGAACGGCGACTTTTTTAAATTCATCCGATGAAAGCCGGCGAATGTGTTCGGCGTTAATCGCCCGCATTTTCTCAATGTCGAATATCGCGGGCGATTTAGAAATCCCATCCGTCCCGAATATCTCTGCCAATTCGCCGAGCGAGAAAATCTCACGTTCCGCATCCGAGCCTTTCGGCGACCAACCGAGTAAAGCGATATAATTAATAATCGCGGCGGTCAGGTAACCATTTTCTTTAAAATCGCTGAAATAAGCATCACCATCGCGTTTGGATAACTTGTGTGTCGCGTCTCTCATGATTTGCGGGACATGGATATAAATCGGCAATTCCCAGCCGAACGCCTGATACAGCAGGTTATATTTCGGGGTGGAGGAAAGGTACTCATTCCCGCGTATGATATGGGTAATGTTCATGGCATGGTCATCTATGACGTTCGCGAAATTATAAGTCGGCATTCCGTCCGATTTGATAAGGATTTGGTCTTCGATTTCTTTATTCTCGACCGTTATTTCCCCGTAAATTTCGTCTTTAAAAGTCGTCGAGCCTGTGTCGGGGATATTCTGCCGGATTACGAAAGATACTTCCGGCAAATCTAAAATTCCTTTTTTCTCTTTTATTTTTTCGGCTTTGTTTTTACAATCACAGGTTTCATTTTCGGGCGGACAGTAACAATAGTATGCGTGACCTTTTTCGATTAATTCTTCCGCGTATTTCATATAGGCGTCTTTGCGCTCGCTCTGAATATACGGCGCGTAATCCCCGCCGATATCGGGACCCTCGTCCCATGTGATGCCACATTCTTTGAGTGTTTGATAGATGACTTCCACCGCCCCCTCGACATAGCGGGATTGGTCGGTGTCTTCTACTCGCAGTATAAATTTTCCCGCGTTATTCTTGGCGTAAAGCCATGCGTACAGCGCAGTTCTTAAATTTCCCAAGTGCATAAATCCGGTGGGGCTGGGGGCGAATCTTGTTCTAATTTGTTTCATGAATGATTTCCTTTGCTTTGTGATTTTTCATTTACACGCTTCTTTCACATCAAGCTGAATCTGTGTTTTGAGTTCTTCGATTGAATTAAACTTTTTTTCTTCTCGGATAAATTCCTGTAGACTGACCGTGACCGTCTGACCGTATATTTCCATATTGAACCCGGGAATATAGGTTTCCATAATGGGTGTGTCGCCGTTATTGAATGTCGGTTTTGTTCCGATATTCGTCACGGCGGTATAGTGAATCACATCGACCAATGCCTGACTTTTATAAACCCCGAATTTCGGTAAAACGCAGTCTTCGGGAATGATTTGGTTAATGGTCGGCGTGCCTAAAGTTCGCCCTAACTTTGCCCCCTCTACAACTTCAAGTTCATAGGTCAAATCCGCACCGAGCATTTTATTGGCTAAAGCAATATCACCGTTTTGGATTGCTTCGCGAATTCGCGTGGAACTCGCGGGTGTCCCGTCTACGTCAATCGGTTTGATGATGTTGACTTCAATTCCGTGACGATTGCAGATTCGTTTCAAATCGTTCCCGTCGGCTTTGGCGTTTTTCGAGAATTTGAAATTCCAACCGCAGGAAACATGGGCGCAGTTCATTTTTTCGATGAGAATCTGCTGTACGAATTCTTCGGCGGAGAGGTTCTTGACCCCTTCAAAATCAGAAGAATAGATAGACTGAATACCCGCCGCTTTCAATAACGCGAATTTACGCTGATAGGGGAGGATACTCTTGGTATATTTCGATAACACCCTGAATGTAAATACCGCCGGCATCAACCCGTTTCGTCGTTTTTGATTCAAAGCCGAGTTGATGACTTCTATGTGTCCGATATGAACACCGTCAAACATTCCGAGCGCGACCGCAGTTTTGCAATTACTATTTAACATAATGAAACCTCTGCTCCATTTTAAGTGAGTGGTCGCCTCCGATTTTTGCTAACGCGACGATTTTATTATCGCTGTCGTACAGGGAATACAGACCGTCATAAATCTTCTGGAATTTGACTAAATCTGCGTTAAGCACAACGCCGTTTCGGTAAAGTTCGGTCTGGCGTTCATCTAAATAGCCTTTAGGATAATCGAAAAGCATATCGAAAGGCTTTAAAAAAGTTTCAAGTTCGGCGGGATTTTTAGCGTAAACTTCTCTCAGTTTTTCTAATGTATAGCAGTCATCAAGGGTGAAACCGTTGGATTTCGTCCGCTGCAATCCCGTCATCACTGCGCCGAATCCAACATCTTGTCCTATATCATGAATTAAAGTTCTGACATAGGTTCCTTTAGAGCAACTTATTTTCATCATTCCCTCTAAGCCGGTGTATTGCTCAATTTCGAGGGAGTGTACGGTGATTTTACGGGGCGTACGGTCAACCTCTATGCCTTTGCGTGCTAAATCATACAATCGTTTGCCTTTTACTTTCACCGCTGAATACATCGGAGGAAGCTGCTCTGTTTCCCCGATGTGCTTTTTTACCGCTTCTTTCAATCGTGACAGCAGAACAGAATCGGGAATGTTGGCGTTGACTTTAGACAGTTCATGCCCGCTAATGTCCTGCGTATCGGTCGTCATTCCGATTCTGAAAGCAGCGCGGTATTCCTTATCGGTATCGGGGCAGTAGTCCACCGCTTTGGTTGCCGCTCCGACGAAGACGGGAAGAACCCCCTCCGCGATGGGGTCAAGCGTTCCCGAATGTCCGATTTTTTTGGTGTTTAAAAGCCGCCGCATGATTGCAATAACGTCAAAAGAGGTATATCCTGCCGGCTTATAGACACAGATGACACCGTTCATATAGCACTTTCCTCATACAACTGTTTCTCTATTTCCTTTAAGATTTCGGATTTTACCGTTTCGAGCGTTCCTTTTAATGTACAGCCGGCGGCACGGATATGCCCTCCGCCGCCGAGCGCGCTGCACAGGAGTTGCGCGTTTATGTTTTCTCCGGTACGAACGGATACTTTCCAGACGCCCTGCTTTTTTTCTTTCAGGACAATCCCTGCTTCAACCCCTTCGATTTGTTTCGGCAGCGTTGAAACATTGCTCGCATCTTCGGGGTCGATTCCCTGTAACATATCGTAGGTAAGGGTAATCATCGCACACCTGTCATTGAAATGAAATGCTATCCCGCTTAATGCTTCCATTTCCAGCGAAATGCGTTCGCGCGTTTTCATCTCAAACATCAGGTAGTTAATTTTCGCGACATTGAAGTTGTATTCCATCAGTTCGGCGGCAACCCGATGCGTTTTGGCTGAGGTGTTGCTGTACCGGAAACAGCCGGTGTCGGTCGAAACCCCTGTATAGATTGCGCCGGCAATCGCCGCTGCAGTCGGTTTAGTTTTTAGTTCCTGTTCACAAATCAATTCCTTGATTAACGCCCAAACCACATTCGCGCAGGCAGCTGCATCGGTATCTAAGAGGGTGCGCGCCGCGTAGTTTTTATTGGAAACGTGGTGGTCGATACAGAGGTCAATGTTCGGATACTTGTCCTTGAATGAACCGAGAAGTTCGATATCCGCGACATCGACCGTCACAATGATTTCGGTTGCGTTCGGCGGAAATTCTGACAACGCGGGAACAATCGTTTCTTTCAAAAAATCAAATCGCGAAGACGGGTCATCGTCGCAGATGACCCTTGCGCGTTTTCCTAATATATGCAAAACCCCGCACAGACCATACCCGCTTCCGAGGGTATCGCCGTCAGGGTTGGCGTGACAAATCAATGTGAAGTTATCGTTCTCTTTAAAGAACGCTGCCGTTTGTGCTGTCGTTATTATTTTCATCATGTTTGCTTTCATTTAACTCATCAATAATTCCCGTGATTTTATCGTAATAATCCAGTGAGTTATCCGGCAGAAAAATCAATTCCGGGATTTTTCTCATCCGTATGCGGGCGTTAATATGTTTCTTGAACAGCCCCGCTTTTGTTTTGAGTTTTTCCGCCGCTTGAACCGTTTTTTCCCCGCCCTCATAAGTCGAGATAAACACTTTACAATACGACAAATCGTTAGACAATTCACAATGCGAAACCGAAACAATCCCATCGGTACCCACTTCTCGCATGGTAACCGATATTTCCCTTTTTATATCTTCCGCTAATCGTTGAATATTTTTATTCACTGTTATGACCGTACCCTCTCCGAGCCGCAAAAGCCCTACGAAATCTGTCAAGCTCTCGAGCGAAATGAACTCGCTCGTAAACTCTTCTTTTAAACTTCTATTTCCTCCATCACAAACGCTTCAAAAATGTCACCCTCTTTAATATCGGAGAATTTTTCGAGACTGATACCGCACTCATATCCCGAGGCGACCTCTTTCACATCATCTTTGAACCGCTTTAACGTGTTGATTTTATCTTCTATAATAATAATTCCGTCGCGCACCACACGGATTTCACAGGCGCGGGTGACTTTTCCGTCAAGAACATAACACCCCGCGACAATTCCCGAACCGGTAATTTTGAACACATTGCGAACTTCAATCCGCGCCATTTCGAGTTCTTTGAATTTAGGCGCGAGCATTCCTTTCATCGCTGTTTCGATTTCCTCAATCGCGTCGTAGATGATTCTGTATACCCGAATTTCGACGTTATCCCGCTTGGCGTTTTCCGCCGCCGCCGGATGCGGACGTACATTGAATCCGACGATAATCGCGCCGGAAGCGTTTGCGAGCATGACATCGCTTTCGCTGACCGCGCCCACACCGCCGTGGATAACGCGAATCTTGACTTCGGGGTGCGATAACTTTTCGAGCGATTGCTTGACCGCTTCCACCGAGCCCTGAACATCGGCTTTTACGATAATCGGCAGTTCCTGAACCGAGCCTTGCTCAATATGGCTGAACAGACTGTCCAAAGTAACTTTTTTGTATTGATTGAAGTGCGCTTCCTTCGCTTCATGTTTGCGTTTTTCGACTAATTCGCGGGCTAATTTTTCATCTGCAACGGCTGAGAATTGGTCGCCCGCGCTCGGGACTTCCGCCAATCCGGTAATTTCCACCGGCACGGACGGTCCCGCTGATTTGGCGGTTTTTCCTTTATCGTCCAACATGACGCGAACGCGCCCTACCGCTGTACCCGCTATCAGAACATCGCCGGTATTCAGTGTTCCTTTTTGTACCAACAGCGTTGCAACCGGACCGCGTCCTTTATCAAGGCGCGCTTCAATGACCGTGCCTACGGCGAGCCGTTCGGGGTTGGACTTGAGTTCAAGAACTTCCGCCGTGAGATTGACCATTTCGAGAAGATGCTCAATCCCGGTTTTTTGTTTCGCGCTGACTTCACAGCAGATGACATCTCCGCCCCATTCTTCTATCAACAATCCGTGCTCGGTAAGTTCTTGCTTGATTCGCGCAGGGTTGGCTTCTTCCTTATCCATTTTGTTAATGGCTACGATGATGGATATTCCCGCCGCTTTCGCATGGTTGATTGACTCAATCGTCTGCGGCATGATTCCGTCGTCCGCAGCTACCACTAAGATTGCAATATCGGTAATATTCGCCCCTCTCGCTCTCATTGCCGTGAACGCTTCATGCCCCGGTGTGTCTAAGAAAGTGATATCCTTTCCGCCGGCTTTTACGCGATGCGCGCCGATATGCTGGGTAATTCCACCCGCTTCTCCCGCCGCAACATCAGAGTCGCGGATACTGTCAAGCAGGGAGGTTTTTCCGTGGTCAACGTGACCCATAACAACCACAACCGGTGAACGCGGACGGAGGTTTTCATCGGTGTCTTCCACTTCCTCGAACAATCGTTCTTCCACAGTGATGATGACTTCTTTTTCGACCTTCGCACCCAGTTCTTCCGCGACCAGTGCCGCCGTGTCATAATCTATCGTTTGATTTTGGTTCGCCATTATTCCTAACGGGAATAATTTCTTGATAACCATGCTCGCTTTAACTTTAAGCCGTGACGCTAATTCGGATATCACGATATTATCGGGAATAAGCACTTCGAGTTGTTTATTTCTTGCTTTTTCAAGTTCAAGACGCTGCAGCTTTTCTGCCTCTGTTTCCTTATGCCGGGGCGGAGGCGGTTGCCCTCTGCGTTGTCCCGAACGCTGGTTTCCGAATTTTTGTCTGCCGCGGTAATTGTTGTTTCCGAAATTGCCTCTGCCGGAATTTTGATTTCTGTTTTGGTTTCCGTGGGAAGCTACACCCTGTTCACGGGCAATGCTTTCGTACTTTTCATTATATCGGTCAAGTTCAGCATAATTGCCCCTTGTATCCACCCGCTTAACAATCTGTTCGCCACGCTGAACCGCCTCACCTTTCTGTTTCGCTTTGGGCGGGTCGTTGACTTTCAACGTGTTGACATCAACCGCCGCTTTAACCGGCTTGGGTGTCATCCTTTTCTTGGGCGGTTTCGGTGCTTTCTCTTCTTTAACAACCGCTCGCGGTTCGAGAGGCTTTACCACTTTCTTTTTGGGAGCTTCTTCTTTTTCGGCGGTGGGTTTGGGTGTTTTGGTTTTGCTTGCCGGTTTAGAAACGGGTTTCGCTTTTTCGGCGACTTTCTTGGGTTTAGAATCAAAATATTCCGGTATGTTATCGGTCACGCGTTTGGCGAGAACTTTTTCGAGGACAACATCAAGTTCGTCGAGAACAAGTGTTCCCGCCGCCTTTTTTTCAACCTCGAAATATTCTTTTACAATCGCCACGATTTCCGAAGTTTCGATTCCGAGTTCTTTCGCCGCGTCTCGCAGTTTGAATTTCTGTTCCATATTGCTCCCTTAGTGTTTATATTTATTTTTCATCAATTAGTGATAGTGAGTGACGAAAATAATCCTTCATCAAGAATAGCGATTATGCCTGTTTTTTTTCCTAAAACATTTTCAATTTCGCTCATCGTAAAGTTTATTTCGGTGATAGGCTTTTTGTGCTTCGCGCAGTGAAAAATCATTTCCTTTTTTGTCTTTTCGGATAAGTCGGCTGTTACTATAATTCCCGCGGTTTTATGAATATCCGCAACAACTGCGTCAAAGCCCGTAATCATTTTTCCCGCTCTTTTACATAACCCTAAGGTTGTGAGTGTGTTATTCATTGATTTGACTGTTGTCAAGCGAACTGCCCGTCGGCAGAGCCGACGACGCCTCCACTCTTATTTGACTTTCCAGTAATACATACAGCGTATTGGGGACGCTGCCTTTCAAGGCGCGGTCAAGACTTTTTTTCTTGATTGCGGTTTTCAGGCAGAGCGGATTTTTATGAATATACGCCCCCCGCCCCGACGACTTCCCGTTTGAATCAACGGCGATTTCACCGCTTTTATTTATTATGCGGATGAATTCGGATTTGTTCCCCTTTTGCCGGCACCCTACGCACATTCTCTCGGGAAGATGATTCATTTCCAATGATTCAGCCCTCAAAGAATCCCGACTCGGGGCGTATATCTATTTTGAAACCGGTGAGTCTTGCCGCTAATTTTGCGTTTTGCCCCTTATTTCCGATTGCCAGCGAGAGCTGGTTATCCGGCACGGTCGCTATACAAATTCGTTCTTCTTCGTTGGGGATATCAACGCTCACGACCTCGGCGGGTTTAAGTGCCTGTTTAATGAATTCTTTCGGGTCATCGTTGTATGTGATAACATCAATTTTTTCTCCGTTCAATTCTTCACATACGGAAGAAATTCTTGAACGCTGCGGTCCTATACACGAACCGACGGCATCGACATTTTCATCGGTTGAAATGACCGCGACTTTACTCCGCATCCCCGGTTCGCGGCTGATTGCGCGGACTTCCACAATCCCGTCAACAATTTCCGGAACCTCGCTTTCGAGCAGCTTTCGGATTAAATTGTTATGTGTGCGGGAAATTCGCAGAGTCGGTCGCCGGTCGTTTGCTGAAACGCCCGAAATATAGACTTTTATATTATCTCCGGTTTGAATGAATTCACCCGGGATTTGGTCATTTTTGAACAATACGACTTCCGCTCCGTTAATCTCGACAAAAGCGTTGGCGGTGTCCGGCTCAACTTTGAGGATTTTGACGTTCATGACTTCGTTTTGCAGACTTCCCCATTGTTCAATTAACTGTTCGCGCTCAACTTCTTTGATTCCCTGTTTAATAACCTGTTTCGCGGTCTGCGCGGCGATTCTCCCGAAATGCCTGGTGTTGAGTTTCACCGCGCACTGGTCGCCGACTGTATATTTTCTTGAAATCTTCTTTGCCGCGTCAAGGTCGATTTGGTTCGCGTCATCTTCAATCTCTTCTGCCGTTTCCACAATTTCTTTGTAGATACAGACATCGAATTTTCCTTTGGTTATATCAATATCAAAATTGATATTCTCACTTTTCGGATAATCTTTTTTAATTGCGATAATCAGCGCGGTTTGGATTTTCTCAACCAATACTTCCGGTTGAATCCCCTTTTCTTTGGCGACTAATGCCAGCGCGTCAAACAATTCAATGTTATTGCTCATTGCGGTTGTTCCTCCAACGTGATTCTGATACATTTTTTGAGGTTCATTTTTTCTTCTCCATTAAGTGTTATAGATTTATTTTCTGTGTCGTAACCGGTTAAAACACCCGAAACAAACTCTGTTTTTCCGTTTTCTAACCTTTTCATGACACGGATATTCTTGTTTTTGCAAAAGTCGAAATGTTCTTTGCGGCGCAACCGCCTTGTCAATCCCGGCGAGCCTATTTCCACAATATCGACTTGCTTGATGAATTCCTCGGCATCTAACAATTTGTTTAAAGGCGGGGTGAGCCGCTCACATTTATCCATATCCAATGCGCCGTTATTATCATCAAACAGGATTTTGAGATAATGCATCGCGCCCTCTTTCTCGAACAAAACATCCCAAAGCAAACAGTTGTTTTTTTCCAGAAAAGGCTCGGCGATTCTCCGCGCACGGTCTTCTATTCTATCACTCATAACCTATTACCCTTTTTAATAAAACTAAGAACCGGAGTTTGTCAACTCCGGTCTTACAATTGGCATTATAACATGAAAAATCTTATTTGTCAACACTTTTTTTGAAATTTATTGATTGCCTTTACCGAATCGATAACCTTTCGGTCGGATTACAAATAAATACATTGCTTAAATTTTACAAAAAATCGGTTGACAAATCCCTTAAAAATGTGTTATAATGACGAAAATAAAGGAAGTTTGTGAAGGAAACCCCTTTACAAAAAAATCATTCTTAAGGAGAGTTTTTTATGAAAAAATCGAGTTTGAAAACAGCTATTTTGATACCCGTACTTGCGGTTCTGGTTGCAGGGGTTACATTGTTGGGTGTTATTATCGGCTCTGTTTCATCTTCTTCTACAATGGATTTGACAAATCGTCTAATGGATGCGCGCG
>Ga0082212_10012472_pt1 | contig 10702 bp, 10 predicted proteins | sample TergutNt197P3_FD_71548 | JGI IMG/M metagenome (GOLD analysis project Ga0082212, IMG submission 71548) | Neocapritermes taracua P3 segment gut microbial communities from Petit-Saut dam, French Guiana - Nt197 P3 | ecosystem: Host-associated > Arthropoda: Insects > Digestive system > Gut ...
CCGCCCGAAACGTATCGGCAGCGGCTAGAATTACTTTTTTTCCTTGTGCATGAAGTAGGGAAGCAATTTTTCCAATCGTGGTCGTTTTTCCGACTCCGTTAACACCGATCACCAAAATGACCGCTTGCTTATTTTCAAATTCATAAGCCGCCGGTTCACCACTCATCAATTCCTTAATGCTGTCAATCAGCAATTGTTTACATGCTTCCGGTTCTTTGATATGTTGCTCGCGAACCTGTTTTTTAAGCTTGCTAATGATGGCTTCCGAAGCCCGGATGCCGATATCGCCCATAATTAAAATTTCTAATAACTCTTCATAGAAATCTTCATCAATCTTTGAAAAACCGTTAAAGACTGAATCAATACCACTGACAATATTATTTCTCGTTTTCGTAAGGCCCTCTTTTAACCGGCCAAAAAAGCTTTTCTTTTCATTATCCATCATTCATCCTTTATGCAAAAACGCATTCACTTTATCTATTAATAGGGGGTGGATAAGAGGATAGGTTAATTGCTCAGGCAAATCAGTAAACAAAGCAATTTGTCCCATTTCCCGATCAGGCAAATCGCCAAATTCCTCTATCTCAGCAAAAAAAAGTAATCCATAACTTTCTGTTTCTCTCTTAATTGAATATACGCAAATTGGGATCAGGGTAAATTTTTCAGCACCTGTTTCTTCATGCAGCTCTCTTTTTGCCGCATCAAAAATATCTTCTTTCTCTTCCCTATGACCACCCGGCACTTCCCAAGTATTTCTTTCTTTATGCTGACAAAAAACCCATTTCCCATATGCTTTTGCAACAATAACCGCAAATCTGAGTAATTCATTATCAATATCGTCTATTTCATAAAATTCGACCTCAATCATCTAACTCTTTCTCCACTAACTTCACACTAACCAGCGCCGAAACCCCCTTTTCCTGCATCGTAATTCCATACAGCCGGTCGGCTTTTTCCATCGTTCCGCGCCGGTGGGTAATCACTATAAACTGGGTGCTTCTTGCCAGCTTATGTAAGTAGCGGGCAAAGCGTCCAACGTTACTTTCATCCAAGGCCGCTTCGATTTCATCCAGTAGGCAAAACGGCGATGGTTTTAAGTTTTGAATCGCAAACAATAGGGCAATCGCGGTCAGGGCTTTTTCACCGCCGGAAAGCTGCATCATATTTTGGAGTTTTTTGCCGGGAGGCTGGGCGATGATCCGGATGCCCGCTTCCAGAATATCTTCGTCTTCCATCAGTTCTAACGTTCCCTTACCGCCGCCGAATAATTCCTTAAAAACTTTATCGAATTCCCGCCCAATCTCGGCGAATTTTTCATTAAACTGCCGACGCATTAAGGTATCAAGCTCGGTTATAATACCTTGCAAAGTCTTTTCCGCTTCCACTAAATCATCGTGCTGGGTTTTTAAGAACGTATAACGCTCAAGGACATTTTTATAATCCTCAATCGCGTTGACATTAACATCACCAAGCTTTTTAATGTCATCCTTTAGGACGGAAATCTGGCGTTTCATTGCGCTTACTTCATTTTTATAGCCATGCCCGGCGGCGGAATCACTTTCTAAATCTGAACCAGGCTCAGGCACCGAAAGGGTCGCGGCTTGTTCCGCTTTTAATTTCGCAACCGCCGAAAGAGTGATTTCATATTCTTCCCACATATAGTTTATCTGCGCCGCAATTTGTTCTTCTAAACGTTCCTTTTGGCTTCCTAAGCGATAAACTTCTTTATCGAGGGCGCTCATCCGCTCGGCTAAACTTTCACGCTCACCAAAAAAGCTTTTCTGTTTCGCCGCCAATTCATCTTTTTTCGCAATGTCTTCTTGCAAATGAATTTCGGTTTTGTCTTTAAATGTATGGGAGGCAATAATCGTTTTTTCGATTTCGGCAATGTCGTTTTCCTTGATGATTATATCAGCGAGGTTTTTCTTAAGCCCTTCGCGAATTTCCGCTAATTCTTTTTCCATCCGGGTAATTTCACCGTCAAGACGCTCAATATTTTGCTTGTGAAAGCCTTGCTGCTGGAAAAGCTTTTCTACTTTCACTTCCTGCTCGGAAACGAAAAGAAGACGAGTCGCTTCTTGCTCACGTTCGGATTCCAGTTCCTTTTGAAAATCACGAATTTCTTCTTCCCGCTTCTTTTCTAAAATTTCCGATGCCGATAGTTCGGCCAAAATCGCCTTTTTGGCTTCATCGATTTCACCTACCTGCCCGGCGATTTCCGCTTCTTCGGAAATCAAAGCGGCACCGCCCGCTAAAGCGGCCTCTTTTTTTTCGGTGGCTTTAATCACATTTAAGCGGGCGGTATTTTGCTCAATAAATTTACTTTGCAACTCGTTTTTCGTTTCTTCAAGCTGCAAACGCAGACGGTTTCGGTTCGATTTCGTCTCCTCAATGCCTTGCATGAGGGTATCGATTGCTAAGAGATGCTTTTTGATATTTACTTCCGCTTCCTCTATTTCGCGATGACGGCTTAACAGGCTTGAAGTATTTTTAAAGGCTCCGCCGCTAATGGCGCCGCCCGGCACAAGAAGCTCACCGCCTAATGTGACCATCCGAATCCCATACTCATATTTTTTCGCGATTCTGACCGCATTGTCGATATGGTCAATCACCATAATCCGGCCTAACATCGACTGGGCGACCGCTTGATATTGGGGGGCGATTTTGACTAATTGATCAGCCATTCCAATCACACCGGTTTCTTTTAAAGCTTCTGGATGTTTAAACTCCTGTATATTGACTAGGCTGGTCAATGGCAAAAAAGTAGCCCGCCCGGCTTTTTGCGTTTTTAATAAAGCGATTAAGCGTTTCGCGGTCTCTTCATTCGCGGTGACAATGTTTTGGATATGGCCGCCAAGGGCGATTTCAATCGCGGTTTCATACTTCTGATCCACTTTGATGATATCAGCAACAACGCCAATGATTCCGCGTTCTTTCTTCTTTTCTTCCATAATCCGTTTAACCGCCCCGCCATATCCTTCATAGCGCTCGGTCAAATTGGTAAGGGCCTCTAATTTTGATTTTTCCTGATGATATTTTACTTGCGTATCCCGCAGCAGGCGGTCTTTTCCGGCTAGTTCTTCCCGTAATAAAAATAGTCTTTCTTCGATGTCGGTTTGGGTATTATTTAAATTTCTAATCAGTTCATTTAATGCTTCAAATTCTTCTTGCAGCTTCGTAATTTCGATTTCTTGTTCTTCCTCGTCTGATTTCGCCTGAATTAAACGGGCGTTAAGCTCAGCTTTACGGATGGTGATTTGCTCCAGCATCGTATCATAACGGCCGATCTTCGACTTAATCGTCGCCCGCGAATTTAACGCCTCAATAATTGCATTCTTGCTATCTTCGATTTTACTGCCCAGCTCTTCAATCTTCGCCTGAACCACCTGCAAATTTTCTCTTGCTTCATTGCGAATATCCGCCAGCTCAGCCGCTTGTAAATCAATGATTTTTTTATCCTGAACGATCGCTTCGCGGTCAACATTTTTGATATCAATTTCACTTTGCACGGTCCGGATTCTTTGATTCAAGTGTTCTTCATTATTTCGGCTGGCATTGATTTGTTCTTTTAAGACATTAATTTCGCCTTCCAATTTACCACGTTGCAAACCGGTATCATTTAAGACATCCCGCTCCTTTTGAATCGCTTCTTCGATGGTTTGCAACATTCCCTCGATTTGATCATATTCGATTTTTATCTTTTCATAGCGATTGCTGGTCTCGGCGAGTTCATCATTCGCGAGGCCGAACTTATCTTTAATGGATCGAATCTGATCCTCTAAACGATGATGTTCCAGTAAAAAAATGTTGATGTCCAGGTTCTTAAGCGCTTCTTTTTTACGTAGATAAATTCTGGCAATTTCGGCTTGCTTTTCTAAAGGGCCGGTTTGCTTTTCCAGTTCCGTAATAATATCACTGACGCGAAGAAGATTTATTTTTTCGTCTTCTAACTTTTTTTGGGCGGCATTTTTCCGGCGCTTAAATTTAACAATTCCGGCGGCTTCATCAAAAAGTTCACGGCGTTCCTCCGGTTTACCGCTTAGTATTTTATCAATCTGGCCTTGGCCAATAATAGAATACCCTTCTTTACCAATTCCGGTATCATAAAAGAGTTCGCTGACATCCTTTAAGCGGCAGGGGGTTCCGTTTATTAAGTATTCGCTCTCATTGGAACGATAAATACGGCGGGCAACCGTCACTTCATCATAACCAAGCGAAAGCGCGCGGTCGGAATTGTCAAAGGTGATCGCAACATAAGCATAACTTAGCGGTTTTCGCATTTCGGTCCCGGAAAAAATGACGTCCATCATCGAAGCGCCGCGTAATTGCTTAATCCGCTGTTCGCCAAGGACCCAGCGGACCGCATCGGCGACATTACTTTTGCCGGAACCATTCGGCCCGACAATCCCGGTGATACCATTGTGAAATTTGAAATTTATGCGATTAGCAAAGGACTTAAATCCTTGAATTTCGATTGTTTTTAAATACATTTTGTACCTGGCTTTAATTTTTCCAAAGCAATATTGGCCGCTTTTTGTTCCGCAATTTTTTTATTTTTTCCTTTTCCGCTGCCAATCAACTTTTCATTTAAGTATAAATCAATGGTAAATATTTTTTCATGTTCCGGTCCGCTGACACTGGCCAAATCGTAATTTATCGTTCCTAAATTATTTTTCATGACGAATTCCTGAAAAAGTGATTTACTGTCCCGAAACTTTATTTTCTCCGGCAACTCATTAAGAACAAACTGGTTGACAAATTCTTTCGCCGCAAGAAGGCCGCCGTCACGATATAAAGCGCCGATTAATGCTTCCAGTACATCGGCGATGATCGAAATCCGGTCATGCCCGCCCGTCTTTTTCTCCCCCCGGCCAAGCAGCACATACTTTCCCAGTTCCAAATGCATGGCATTATGGGCTAAAGCCGACTCACAAACAGCGCGTGACCGCGCTTTCGTCAAATCCCCTTCCGCCATCTCCGGATAGGTATCCATTAAGTATTCACTCGCGATTAAATCTAAAACTGCATCTCCTAAAAACTCAAAGCGTTCATAACTCGGCTGGATCCGAATTAACTGTTCATTCGCGAAAGAACGATGGGTAAAGGCTTGCTTAACAAGCTGTTTATCATTAAAAACATAACCAATCTTCTCTTCCAATTCATGGACTGCATCATCCCAATTTTCCATACTAACCTTCATGTTTTAGAATTATTCTTCTTACTAAACTTCATGTCGCGCTATGCGCGACTTAGATAACCTGGAAGAATGGTAATTATTCTTCATATTTAACCTACTGCCCCTTTTATCAGGTTAACTGCATCCTCAATCGTTTTCACCATCTCAGCCTGCTCAGCCGAAATTTCGATATTGAACTCTTGCTCAATACCCATGATAATTTGGTAAACATCTAAGGAATCAACGCCTAAATCATCCATAAAAGTCGTTTTTAGTGTTATTTCTTCCGAATGCACGCCAGCCACTTCGGCAATAATCTGTTTTAGCTTTTCAAGCTCCATATCTTTAGGCTCCTATTATTTAACACTTCATACTTGTAATCGTGTTTTAATTTTTTCATTAATCTTTTGCTCCGTAAATTGGACGCATTGTAAAATGGCATTTTTTATTTCTGTCGCTTTAGCGCTTCCGTGGGTTTTCACCACCAGCCCATTTAGTCCGAGTAAGGGGGCGCCGCCATATTCATCCGTGTCAAACGCTTTTAGGGTTTTCTTCAAAGCCGGTTTTACTAATAGGGCACCCATTTTCGACCGGACCGTTGACATCATGCCTTTTTTAACCAGGCTAATTAATGCGGCCCCGACACCTTCATAAAGCTTTAGAATAACGTTTCCGACAAAAGCTTCGCAAACGATCACATCCGCTTTTCCGAACGGAATGTCACGAGCTTCAATGCTGCCGATGAAATGAATGTCGGGACAGTTTTTAAGCAGTGGAAACGTTTCTTTAACAAGGGCATTCCCTTTTTCTTCTTCCGCGCCATTATTTACGATGCCGACTTGCGGATTTTTAATGCCAACAACATGCTCCATATAAATCGCGCCGATCTGGGCAAACTGAAGCAGATGTTCCGGCCTGGCATCAACATTCGCCCCACAATCAATCAATAGGGCAACCCCGCGTTCCGTTGGGATTAAGGGTGCCAGCGGCGGCCGTTTAATTCCTTTTATCCGTCCGACTAAAACCTGGCCGCCCACCAAAACGGCGCCCGTGGAACCGGCCGAAACAAAAGCATCGCATAATCCGTCTTTGACCATTAGTAGCCCAATAACTAAGGACGAATCTTTTTTCTTCCGAATCGCCATTACCGGCGGTTCAGATGTATCAATAACCTCCGTGGTATTAACCAGCGTAAGCCTTGCGGGGTCATATGTATGGCCGGCTAATTTTTTTTCGATTAATTCCCGATTTCCGGTCAGATGTACTTTTACGTTTTTACATTCGTTTAAGGCTAATACCACCCCTTTTATGATTTCATCCGGTGCGTGATCCCCACCCATAGCATCAACAGCCACGTTTACTAATGCGGACATAAATACTCTCCTGCTTTTCTTTGCATATTATGTCTAATATACTAAACCATCGTTTAAAAATCAAGTTTTTTCACGAATTTATTAGGGATACGAAAATGACGTAAAAAAAGAGTGCAAAATCACCATAGCTACTTTACGCCATTTTAAAAAGTATTTATACTGTGCGTTTTCATAATTTGAAAGCCTTTGGTTATTGTTGCGAGATTTTCCATCACAGCAGCCACCTTGTTAATTTATTGCGGTACAAACGATACCGTGCTGTTTTAGTTTTTCTGCGTTCACCAAATCAAATAACATATTCGGGAATAAACCGCGGCGGCTATTTGGAATGTGATTGCAAATTCTTTCTTTTAGCATACCTCTTTCCGTTTCGCCTAATATGTCAAAGTTTATTAAAAACAGATAGACAATGCGTTTATTGAATTCCTCTTCAAGCAGAATATTATTCATCATTGCCCTCCAATGCCTCAAATCCGGCATTCACAACCGCATTAAACAAATCTGCGCTCGCGGTTTCGAGTTTATTATCGGGTAGTTTGAGATATTCCTGTGAAGAATTACAAACAATCTGCCCATCGTTATTTTTTGTCAAATTGTGAAACTTCACAGGAATGTTTTTGTCTTTTCTAACATCAAAATATCGCGCAATATTATAGTCGTGCGTTGCGATAAAAATCTGAACGCCGCTATTAGCAAGTTTAAGCAAAATTTCCACAAGTATAGGTACGAGTTCCGGGTTAAGGCTGTTTTCGGGTTCGTCCCAAAAGAGAATAGAACCAGGTTCAAGCAAACCGTTACGGAGTAGTTTCCACAATAAACCAAGTTTTTTATATCCACTCGCTTCTAACGAAAATGGAATTTTCGAACCACCATCTTCTACTTTGTAAAATGTGCCACCACTTTCCGTCACTGTACCTTTTATCAGTTTTGCAATTCTATCGAGCAGTTCTTTACTTTTTTCTGAAAGTCCACGCGACTCTGGCAAACCCGCATTCCAAAGAGTATCAATGTGGGTTCTGTCAAATGGAATGGAGTATTTTTCACTTAGCGCAAGTAATCCGTTCGAGTGTGAAAGCATATCTCCAACGGGAATATAGACAGTGCTATCTATTGATACTGTGTTCAAATCGGCAGTGCAGTAGTAGAAGTAACCCGGACGCAAATCCAAAGAACCTTTATCATTCTTTTGACGCATTTCTCTTTCCATTTCTTCACTTTCATCTTTCCAACCAAAAGTCAAGTTGTTAATGATGATACGACACTCCCTAACTTGAAATTCATACGAATACCCACTGTTAATGTTACTGTACTTATCCGTTGCATCGCTTCGTGGCGCGAAATAATCAATGATTTCTACATTCGCAGTCTGGTTTCGTGAATAATCATTTCTATCCACTACGGTTGGGAAGCGAGTAATAGCATACATCGCCTTCATCAGCGTTGTTTTTCCCGTACCATTTCCGCCGATAAGCACATTGACACCGGGGCAAAAGTCCGCCGAAAACTCTCCCTTGAACACAAGAAAATCCTTGATTTCCACACGATTGATAGCCATTAATTGTCCTCTTCGTTAATATTTTTTTCAAATATGCTCATTTGCCCATAATCATACTCCCTCGCGGTTTAATCTTTGGGTTTACGACCGGGTTTCAATTTTCCTGTTCGCGTTGGTTTCGGTGTGTTTTCTGGTATAGCCCACACATTACCGAATTTTGACGCGCCTTCTATCTTACCGTTCTGACAAAGTAGTTGAACTTGGCGTACCGATACATTCCAGCGTTCAGCCATTTCTTCGGCCTTTATATACCCTTTCATCGAAACCTCCATTACATGGATGCAACACAACACCTTAATTATATTCGTATATTCGCAAAACGTCAAGAAAAATTTTTTCTTGACTTCAAACTCCTTGACAAAACTTATCGGAGCTTATGGATATCCAATTAATTTTCGTAAAATTTTTGCTGATTAATGAATATCTATCTTGCTTTCACATAGGATTTTTGTTAAAATACATTCAAGGGCTTTCGGTTCCCTGTTTTTAGGATGCTAAAAGTATTAAACTGTAACGTATTTTGGAGGACACATGATAAAAATAGCAATATGCGATAATGAAGTCAGTGAAATTGCGAGACTTAAAGAATTAGTAATGGCGCGCGATGATTTTGATGTCCAGACATACGCCGATCCGCTTAAGTTATGCAAGAACATCACTACCGGAATGAAGTTTGATATTTACCTGCTGGATATTGTGATGCCGCAAATGAGTGGCTTGGAACTCGCGAAACAAATTCGGCTTACTGATGAAATCGCTTTTATCATTTTTCTTACCAATCATGATAAATATGCACTTTCTGCGTTTGAGGTGCGGGCATTCCAGTATTTGCTGAAACCAGTTAGTGCGAAAACGCTTTATGCCGAACTTGATTTCGCTAAAAATTTTATCTTCCAACGCGATCAGACTTTGCTTCCTATTAAAACGCGGACAGGCCTTGTGGCAGTTCCTTTTCATAATATCGCTTATTGCTTCGTTGAGGACCGCTGTGTCATTTGCGTCCATAGCGATGGCCAACTCACGAAAAGCTCAACCTTGCGGATTCCGTTTAGTACGGCGATTATGTCCTTATTAGAAGACCGCGCTTTCGTTCAGACACATATATCATTTGTGGCGAATTTGAATTACGTTACGTGCCTCCAGGAAAAGAATTTTTTGATGAAAGACCAAACGATAGTTCCCATTGCTCAAAGTGTCTATACGAGTGTGAAAGAGCGTTATCTGGCCCACGTATTTGGGGGTGTGCCGAATGCCTTATAGTTTTGCTTATCCGCTTTCGATGGTTATCACGCAAAGCTTGCTTTTGCTTTCCACTTTGTTGTTAATCGAGCATCGTTATCAATTAAAAAAAGTAATTATTATTTCTTTAGGTAGTGTTGCTGCCATTTCGGCAGTAAGCATTATTGCCTTTGCTGTTATTGGTATTGATTACTATTACCGCCTCGTTGTTTTTTTGGTAACCCTCCCCTATTTTATTGTCGCTTATTATCTTGCCAAAAATCGCACCATTCATCTTCTTTTCACCTATATGACCATTAGTATCGTTGGCTGTTTTACCCTGACTAATGGTTATGTTGCTACCCATTACTTGGATAATCTCTGGGCCAATCCGGTGATCCGTTTGCTAAGCCTTGGGGCAACTGCTTACCTCTGTTATCTGATACGCGTCCCCTATATCCGTTTGACCCGAACGTTAAAAAAGGGCTGGCTGATTCTGTATTTCCCACCAGCTTTTATCTGTCTGGCTTTTTTGATTTGGTTCACTTTATTTTCCGAAGCGCGGGTTCAAAATCTTTGGTTTCCCTATGCGCTTTTTATCCTCGGCGTCTCTATTTATGGTATCATCTTCCTTTTCTTTAAAACCATTCATGAAAAAAGTGAGCTTTCCTATCATAGTCAAATGCTGAATTTGCAAATGACAGCACTTAAAAATCAACTGGAAGCGCAAGAAGAATGCCGTATTAAAACGCATCTTATCAAACATGATATGCGCCATGAAATGCAGACAATGGCCGAACTTTTCCGAACCGGAAAAAATGAAGAGGCCGAGTTAATGTACGAAAAATGGCAGATTGACCTGAATCTTACCTCTTATGATTTTTTATGCGCCGAACCTTACCTTAATGCTACGTTATCCATTTATCGCTGGCGGGCTGAGAATAAGGGAATCCATTTTGCTATTCATTCAAACTTGCCGGCTTCTCTTGATATTGATGCGGTTAAGCTATCGCTTATTTTATCAAATTCATTAGAGAATGCTTTTTTTGCGGCAATGAAGGTTGAGCCTCCGCATTCTTATGTAAAGATTAAGCTCATCAAAACCGATCAGCATATCGGCTTCGAGTTACGAAATTCTTGCGCTATGCCGGTCGATTTCGATTCCGATGGTTATCCGATTACTCCGGTAAGCGGCCACGGCTTAGGCACTCGCTCGATTGCGGCCTACGCGAAAGAGTTTGGGAGTGGCACGATCCTTAATTTTTCGTATAAAGATGGGGAGTTTCTCATGCAGTTACTAGTATAGCGAATAATAAATAATGAACTGTTAACGTCATTGCGAGCGTAAGGAATAAAGAACATTCCAAGGAATAAAGAACA
>Ga0082212_10012473_pt1 | contig 10701 bp, 13 predicted proteins | sample TergutNt197P3_FD_71548 | JGI IMG/M metagenome (GOLD analysis project Ga0082212, IMG submission 71548) | Neocapritermes taracua P3 segment gut microbial communities from Petit-Saut dam, French Guiana - Nt197 P3 | ecosystem: Host-associated > Arthropoda: Insects > Digestive system > Gut ...
AAGAAAGCAAATTTTCATGCTATGGTTTGCCGGTATTTATATAAAGCCGGAATCGAAGTCAACGCTGATAAATCGCATGGGTTACATTCTCTTAGGCATACAATGGCGACAAATCTTCATAAAAAAGGAGTAGCCGCCAATGTTATCGCAGAAATATTGGGACATAAAAACCCAGAAATCGTAAAGCAATACCTCCGTGTTGACACCGACCAACTCCGTACTTGCACTATTAGTTTGGAGGTGTCGGAATGAAACACAAAGAAATAGTGTTTGATTTTCAAAGTGATTTAGCTCCTCACTTCAAAGGGTTTTTGGAAGAAAAACGCCTGCTTGGGTTCAAATATACCCGCGCGGCATATGAGTTGCAAAGTTTTGACAGGTTTTGCCGAAACTACGATTGCATTGACTGTCTGCCGCAAGAGCTTGTAATGCAATGGATTTCACTTTTGTAAAGGGGTTTGAAAAAATTTAATTGTTTGAACCTTTGGAATTTTATTACGGTCATTCCAACTGTCGAAGCAAAAGCTAAACCTTTCCGTTGACAAGCTAAACTATTTGATATATACTGCATAACAGTGAACTGGGATGAGGTGAACCGATGACTATTTCAGACCAAATCCGTATGCTATGTGCAAGATTGAATATAAGCAAGGCAGAACTGGCACGGCGAACAGGACAGTCCCCGCAAGCATTAAGCGCAAAACTAAAACGCGAGAGCTTCACAATAAGTGAACTGGACGAAATTGCAAATGCGGTTGGAGTGGCCTTTGAGCGAGCGTTCGTATTAACGAGCGGTGAACGAATTTAAGCGAGGTAAAAAGATATGAGTAAATTTAGACTTGGTGAATTGTTTTGTGGACCGGGCGGTATAGCCTATGGAGCAACGACAGCACAAATAGATAATCCCGATTTTGGTATTATTCATCAATGGGCGACTGACTATGACCAAGACACTTGCGATACATATTCAAATAATATTTGTGCATCGGGGCAAAACGGTGTTGTGCGCGGTGACATTCGTAAATTGGATATTGAAAAAGACCTCGGAAAAGAGGGCGGTATTGACGCACTTGCTTTTGGATTTCCATGCAATGATTACAGCGTTGTTGGAGAGCAAAGAGGTTTAGACGGCACTTTCGGGCCGCTTTATTTTTACGGTATAAACGCTCTGAAAATTTTTCAACCGAGATGGTTTCTTGCAGAAAACGTAGGTGGTTTACAAACAGCGAATGACGGTAAAGCGTTTGCGCAAATCCTTAATGACATGAGAAATGCAGGGTACACTGTTACACCACATTTATATAAATTTGAAAATTACGGCGTTCCGCAAGCGCGGCACCGTGTAATTATTATCGGTATACGCAATACCGAAAATGTTACCTATCGTGTTCCGTCAACCGTGCCATATGCCGATATAGACAATTCTTGTCGCACGGCGATTGAAAGACCGCCGATTGCCTCTGACGCTCCAAATAACGAACGTACAAAGCAATCAGAAACTGTTGTACGGCGATTGGAGCATATACGCCCCGGAGAAAACGCTTTTACGGCAGATTTACCTGATGAACTCCGTATTAAAACGGCTACAAAAATCAGCCAAATATATAAACGGCTTGACCCAAGCAAACCCGCTTATACGGTAACAGGGAGCGGCGGCGGCGGTACACACATTTACCATTGGGAAGAACCGAGAGCATTGACTAATCGGGAGCGCGCCCGATTGCAAACCTTCCCCGATAAATATGTTTTTCACGGCTCGAAAGAAAGTGTTCGCCGTCAAATTGGAATGGCTGTTCCTTGTGATGGGGCGAGAATAATATTTGAAGCAATCTTAAATACGTTCGCAGGCATTTCATATGAGTATGCCGAGCCGAATATAAACGAGTGAGGACTGCTTTATGAACAAGACGCTTACCGAGCAGGAGCTACAAGCTATTTGTGATATTATGGCAGACACAAATAACGGACTAACAAAAACCCAAATCACAGACCATTTGCGTCAAAGTAGCATTAACGCTATTGACGATGGAAAGCGTAATAACGGTATGTATTATCAAATTGGGATGAATAAACGCACATGGCTTTATAACTGTTTTGTTGCCGAAATTAAAAAGACGAACACGTTTTCTAAAATATATGTGTTCATAGAATACGCTCTTGCCCCAATTACGCATACCGATTTAAGTAATCGCAACCAATATAATTGGTTACTTGAAGAAACTAACAAAGTTTTATTGTTCCTTGGTCTTTGCGTTGATAGAAAAGGAAAAATTAGTCAAGTCGTTAAAGCCGAGACTCTTAGCGAAGTTGACAGACGAGTCAACGACCTAAGTAAAAAACTATATGACCGGGCCATACATCAGCAAGTGATTAAATATTGCAACAAAGACCTGTTGCGTAAAGATTACTTCGATGCTGTATTTGAAGCAGCAAAAGGACTTGCAGAGCGTTTGAGAGAAATATCGGGCATAAACGTCTTGGACGGCGGTCAACTCTTCGATACAGCTTTTTCATTAGGAAACCCATATGTTTACATCAATGCGATGCAAACACAAAGCGAAAAGAGCGAACATACGGGATTAAAAGAATTATTACAAGCGATTTTCCATTTATTTCGCAATCCTCCCGCTCATACTCCGAAAATAAACTGGAGAACCGACGAAACCCGTGCGCTGGATGCTCTTACCTTGATTTCTCTGGCACACAAATATTTGGACGAATGTCGAAGGATTCCCGGAAAATAACGAGGTGAACAGTATGATTAACAACTGGTGGGTTACGCGCCCAAAGAGAAAATTAAACTCTATACCTGAAACTTTGGCGACGGTTGCTCAAATTGCCCTTAATCAAGAGTGGCAGGGGCAGCGTGACACCCATCTTGATTTTGAAGCCGCTTTAGAAGATGCTTCGATAAAACGTGTAGGCGAACGCCGCGACCAACGCGGCGGCGGTGGTCGTACATATATTGCATGGTTGAAAAGTTTAGGATTGGTATTCGAGCAGGAAAACATAAAAAAACTCAAGCTGACACTTGCGGGCGAAGCGATTATGGCGGGCGATTCGCCTGTCGCTGTACTTAAACATCAAATTTTACGGTATCAATTTCCGTCCTCGTACTCATTGTCGAGGGGCGTTCAAGTTAGTGGACGTTTCAAGATTCGTCCTTTTCGTTTTTTGCTCCGTCTGCTTTCCGATTCGCGTATTGAATACTTGACGAAAGCCGAAATAGGGAAAGTCGTTATCGTTGAAGCCGAAAATGAAACTGACCGCTGTTATCGGCACGTTGTCGAGCGTGTCCTTGCCTATAGGCAGTACGGTGATTCATCACTTGCCGCAGACTTCGCCCAAAAATATCCGTCGAGCAAAGGAATAAATGAAAATGACCCATACGGCAATCTGCTTGATGTGGCAAACACTATTCAGATATGGGTTGAATATACACAGCTTGCCAAGCGTGATGAAGAAAGTAAATTGCGAATTATTCCAGAAAAAGCTGATGAAGTATCCGTTATCCTTACCGAAAATCCACCATTTATTGACCGCCCGGATTCACACGAATATTTTCAGCGTAAATACGGTGTAGACCCCAAGCATAAAAAGGACATTCGCAATTTATCCGAAGCGCAGACCGTTACCGACCGTATGATTATTGAACATAAAGTTAAAACGGCGTTCATCGGTGAATCGCTCCGCGCTCCGATTGCAAAAATTAACACCGCAGTTATTGATAAGATTGCAGAATTAACGGGTGTTGAAATATCTATCGTTGAAGAAACGCTTCGGAAATACTATCCTCGCGGCGCAGTGAGTGCCTTTATGAGCGAATACTTTGAAATGGCTTTTCGCGGGCGTGACAATGCAACTGAATTTGAATTGGCTACGGTTGAATTATTCAAATCCGTTTTTGGTTTTGAAGCCCGTCATGTCGGGCCGATTGGACTAACGCCGGATGTTCTTCTGCTCTCCGATGAAAGCGGATACTGCGGCATAATTGATAATAAAGCGTACTCAAAGTATAACATCAGCAACGACCACAGAAACCGTATGATAACAAATTACATAGGCGGCTTTCAAACTTATTATAACGGCAGTCTGCCTTTGTCATTCTTCAGCTATATCGCCGGAGGATTCGGGACAAATATTGATGCTCAAATAGCGGATATTGTCCGTGCTACGTCTGTTCATGGAAGCGCAGTCAGCGTTCACAATATAATCAAACTTGCTGAAAATCACGCTGCGTTACCGATGACGCATAATCGGTTACGAGAAATTTTTTCGGTGGACAGGCAGGTTCTTGTTTCTGATGTGGCGGGATAATTTCTATGGGATTGAAAATCGCCAGTATGTTTGCCGGAATCGGCGGTATATGTCTTGGCTTCAAGCAAGCAGGATACGATATTGTTTGGGCAAACGAAAAAGATAAAGCCGCTTGTAAAACATACAGACATAACTTCGGTGATGATTGGCTTTATGAATCCGATATATGCAAAATCGAACCGCAAAACATCCCCGATTTTGATGTATTGACAGCAGGCTTTCCATGCCAGCCATTTTCAATAGCGGGTGAGCAAAAAGGATTTCGTGACCCTCGCGGGAACTTATTTTTTGAAATCGCCCGCGTAGTTGACATTAAACGTCCAATGGTTATTTTTTTAGAAAACGTAAGCAATTTAGTGGAACACGATAATGGTAGGACGTTTCTCGTCATTTATAACTCACTTGCTCAATTCGGTTATGCTGTGCGCTACAAGGTCATGGACGCACACGTTTACGGGAATATTCCGCAGCCGCGAAGCAGGATATTTATAGTGGCATTTTTGGATTATGATATGTGTGACCGTTTCAGTTTCCCTGAGACGATTGACTTAACAAAGGGAATTAACGATTTTATTAACAGGAGCGAGAAGAAGCACGGGGTTTATTACTACGCCGCAGATTCGGATGTAGTGAAGCTGTACGGTCGTAAAGTAATTGACCGCGATTTTATCTATCGTATATCAGATAAAGGCTTGATACGGGTTCGTAATAACTACTGCCCAACTTTAACAGCAAATATGGGATTTTATCCAAACCGTGTGCCGATTATATGTGATGATTATGGAATACGAAAACTAACCCACCGTGAGTGTCTTGATTTTCAAGGTTTTCCGGCAGAGTATGGGTTTCCGAAAAGTATTACCGTAGATGATGCGTACAGACAAATTGGAAATACTGTTTGTGTCCCGGTGATTAAACGCATTGCAGAACAGATATGCTCTGCATTTATAGCAGAGGGGAACAGGCATGGCTGATAACCATTCGCAACAAGTGCGGAGTTATAATATGTCGCGTATTCGGAGCAAGAATACAAAGCCGGAAGAATTGGTCAGAAAGCACCTTTTTTCTTGTGGTTTGCGTTATCGGAAAAATGATAAACGCTATCCGGGTAAGCCCGATATGGTTTTCCCTAAATATAATACTGTGGTATTTGTTAATGGGTGTTTTTGGCATAGCCATGTGGGGTGTTCGGATTTTGTGATGCCTAAGTCGCGGGTTGACTACTGGCAACCGAAACTTGAACGTAATCGGAAGCGGGATGTGGCAAATAAGACCGCTCTCGAATCGGCTGGCTGGCGCGTGATTATTATATGGGAATGCGAATTGAAGAACGCAGTTCGCGTTGAAAGGTTGGCTCGGTTATATAAAGAGATAACGCAAGAATGATGAATTTTCTGTAAATAGAAAGGATGCTTAAATATGAGTTATTGCTCTACAAATACCATAACGAACGAGGTCAATATAAACCGTCTTTATGATGTGCTGTCGTTCTTGGGATACAAGCAATCAGATTCTGATGTGCTTTCCAGCATCCCCGGATTTCAACGATACTATTATTGGGATGGCGATGAAAGTTTTAGCTCTTTGGTTGGAATTGAATTATCGGTCTATTCGTAAGCGTCAAATAAGCCCGCGTCTGTACAGAGGCGGGAATTTGTAGTATACTTGAATAGCACCGTATGCAACGGTGCTATTTTGTGTGGGAATTGATTTACGGGATGTTCTGAAAGATTGATGCCTGCAATGGAACTGTGCGGAGGACATAATGAGGATAGGATATGTGCGAGTCAGCACATTAGATCAAAAGACGGAGCGACAAGAAACCGCGCTTCACGACTTGGGCGTGGAAAAGATATTTATAGATAAAGCGAGCGGTAAGACAGCAGATCGCCCTGATCTCAAGAAAATGATGGATTATGTCCGAGAGGGTGATACAGTCGTTGTTGAGTCAATCAGCCGGTTTGCGCGAAGCGCCCGGGATTTTCTCGAGCTTATGGAAAGGCTTTCCGAAAAGGATGTTGCGTTCATTTCAAAAAAGGAGTCCATAGACACAACAACACCGGCGGGTCGGTTTATGCTGACCGTGTTTGCCGCGGTGGCGGAGCTTGAGCGGGAATACATACGAGACCGCCAGCGGGAAGGGATTGAAATTGCCAAAAGCAAGGGACGATATAAAGGGCGCAAGCCCGGAGTATATCCCGGTTTCGAGCAGTTTCTCGCTCTAAGCAGACGCGGAGAAATCACTGCGGCTTCCGCAATGCGCAAACTGGGAATGAGCAAAACCACTTGGTATCGTTTGGCGAGAGAAGTTCATGGACAATGACGCCGTGTCACGCTCCATGCGCGCCCTCTCCGCTCCGTCTTACGCGCCGGATGCGTTGCATCCTCTGCGAAAGACTGTGCTGCGGTCTGAGAAATAACTCGCGTGGGATCGTTATTTTCAGACATGGGCGATGGAGCAGCTCTCTTTTTTATACCCGGAAGGAAGCAATGCCTGAAGGTTTTCATGCTTGTTCATATCCATACTTGGAGCCGATTTGAATACGTATGTCAGATATCCCAAAGGGTCTATGCCTGTTTCTTTCGCTGTTTCAATCAAGCTGAAGAGGATGGCAGCAGCGTCGGCGCCGTTTGTAGTATTTGCGAAGAGGAAGTTTTTTCTGCTTATGACAAATGGTTTAATTGTTCGCTCAGCCCGGTTGTTTGATAATTCCAAATGCCCATCAAGTAAAACATTCTGTAGGTATTTCCGCTGTGAAAACATATACGAAATCGCCTTTCCCATCGCGGATTTCGGCCGCTCTTCAATGCTTCCGGCCCATGTAAAAAACTCATCCATAAGAGGCTTCATGCGTTCAAGCCTTATAGTATGCCGCTTATGGGGATCAAGAGAGGCCAGCTCCCTGTCGATGGCAAACAATCTATCACAATAGCGTTTCCCCAGCAGAGCAGGGCTGCTTTCCCGAGCCGATTTCGGAACGACATTTAGGGCTTCGTCCCATTTCCGCCTTACATGCGCCCAGCACCCAACGATCACAATCTCCGTAGGAAGTTTGTGATAAGCGTCATAGCCGTCTGTGTGAAGGTAGCCCGAAAACCCTTTAAGAAAAGCGCTCGGGTTTTCCTTTTTTCGATCAGGCTTGTATTCAGCCAGCACAATTGGCTCCTCCGAATCGCCGCCGGTTCGGTAGCACCATAGGTAACTGAGCGATTGAGGGGCTTTCCCCGGTTCTTTCAACACCTGAAATGTAGTTTCGTCCGCGTGGATCGCCTTGTGGAGCAAGAGCCGCCGTTTTAATTCAGGGATGAGCGGCCGGAGCCAATGCTCCGCGCTGTAGACAAGCCAGTTTGCCATCGTTTGGCGAGAGAGATGTACGCCCTGCCGTTTCCATTCTTGTTCTTGCCTGTATAGGGGGACGCCCATAGCAAATTTTTGGTATGCCGCGTAGGCCACAAATTCAGGGGAAGCAAAACTGCCTTTGATTACAGATTTGGGAAGGCGGGCCTTGATGATCGGCGTATAATCGAATGCTTCCGTACATGCCTGACAGGCATATGTACAGGCTGCGTACCTGCGAATCATCACTTTTGCCGGAATCACGACAAGTTCATCACGGCACTCATGCCCGATGGCCTGTATTTCACCTCCGCAGTCCGGGCACACCCTTTCCTCTGCGGGCAGTTCGCAGAGAATCTCCTCCACGGGCAGGTCTGCCGGCAACATTTCCGCGCGGCTCCTTTTTCGGGTGTGCGCTTTGACAGGTTGAGTTTCAGATTCTCCTTCTTCTTGTTCGAGTACAGTCGTCTTCAACTCTTCGATGTACATGCTAAGCTGATCATATTCGCTTTTTTCGCTGGACGCGCCGAACCTCTTCTTTTGAGACAGACGAAATCGCTCCTCATAGTGTTTTAGGAGAAGTTCGAGTTCCTTGATTCTATTTTTCAGCGCCTCTATCTCAGCATCGCGCGCTGGTTTTTCAACATGGTTTATCATACCGTGATTATACCACAAAACCTTTGATTTATCAAGGGTTTTAATATAATTTTATGTCACATTCGGGCGCAATATTTCCTTCCTTTTCAGCTTGGAACGAAGACGCGTGCTGCCGATCAGTATTTCAAGCTCAACGTGTGTTAAATCCATAGTTGCCGTTTCCCCGGCGGTGTCCGGCCAGTTAAAGCGGCCATGTTCTATTTTTTTCATATGCAGCCAAAAGCCGTCCCAGTCCCATTCCAAGATTTTTATGATATCTCGGCTTCTGTTGCAGAATACGAACATCGTATCACTGTATGGATCAAGCTTAAAACTTTCCCGAACAAGGGCACTCAGCGCGTCTATGTTTTTGCGCAAATCTGTTGCGCCGCACGCTAGATATATCTTCTTCCTATCACTCAGCATTGCTTGACCAGCCTTTCAAGCAAGATTACCAGCTTTTCAACGGGATAGTCGGTATCAACTTCAATCTCAATGTTGCCGCCACAGATCTTGACACCCCAGCTTGCATTCCTGTTTTGCAGGGGACGGTCTCTTGTCCCGGTTTTAGGGGCAAACTCGACCCACTCCGGCTTTAGAGAAGTCTGAGCCTTTACGCCCAATCTTTTCTCCGCACTTGTCATAGAATCCGGGCTAATCCCTTTTTTCTTACACCATGCGTTTCGATTTATCCCGCTGGATCGTTGTTCAGTTATTAAGGCTCGCCACTCTTCCGCGCTGCGTTTGATCATTGGCTTGCCACTCTCCCTCCCACGGACATGGGATCCTAACGTTTTTTCGTTGATCCCATGCTCACGGCAAAAAGAAGCTTGCGTCTGTCCGCTCTTTTTGAATACTTCTACTATATCTGCCCATTCGGCGGGTGTCCGGCGGGTTACCATTTCCGCTCCCTCATTTCATGAAACCTCCCATTAGTACTTTCGCACCTTCAAATGACACCTTTTTTCTTGTGCTATTTGACCATACTACAAAATCCCGCCTCTGTACAGACGCGGGCTTATTTGACGCTTACAAAGATGTACGGCAGGCCGGACTTATCTACTTGCTCTTTGTGGGCGTCAAAGGCTATTCGCAAAGACTTTTTTGTGAGGTCGGTATAAATCATACTTTCACCCTCCAAGCAACGGCTGATCGTACTCGAACAGCACATTGTTAATCTCAAAAATATCATACCGCTTCCGCGTGATGAAGTATTCAATAATCACATCAAACATCACGCTGCGCGACAGAGCGAAGCCCGCCCGCTCCAATAAGTCGCGTGTTTCTATAAGCGAAAGTTCCAATGCCACAGCGAGGGCGACGGCGGTTTTCTTGCTTGGCATATAGCCTTTGCCTGTGCGGATTTTTGAAAACAATTTGCGGTCAAGATTGGCGCGTTTGTAGATTTCCACATCGCTCTTGCCCTTCGCGTCAATCAGTCGGAGAAGCGTCGCGGAGAAAGGTTCGTCAAGCCGCCCGGTAAACTTATCCGGCGCGATGGAGGGCATAGCCGCTTGGAAAACGGCTTCTGTCATTTTATCCTGTGCTTTGGGTTTTGGCGCTCGTATGGCTTCAAAGTGCTGTACTGATCTTTCCGCTTCCTCATATTCGATGGCAGTATGCTCGAATAGGGGGCGGCTGCGGCCAAACTTAACTTCGCTTTCATCAACATAGTTCTCGCTGATAAACGCCTTGACCTCGCCATGCAGTTCGTTTGAAAGAGCGAACGCCGTTTTATCAAATACAACGAGCGATACGTCCATGTCACCGTTCATCAGCCACTCGCCGATAGCGTTTGTCGCTATGGAAAGGGCTTCATCCTTCGGATAACCATAAACGCCACTTGATATAAGTGGGAACGCCGCGCTTTCGCAGCCGTGCTTTTGGGCAAGGTCGAGGGCGTTTATATAGCATGAGCGGAGCAGCATTTCCTCATCGTGTTTTCCGTCATGGTAGACCGGCCCTGCCGCATGGATTATGTATTTCGCGGGGAGCGCAAACCCTTTCGTTATTGCCGCTTCGCCTATTTGGATCGGCGCGAGGTTGTCACAGGCTCTTTGAAGCCTGTCCGCTCCCGCTGCATTGAATATCGCGCCGCAAACCCCGCCGCCCATTTGAAGCGACGGGTTTGCGGCGTTGATGATGGCATCTACGTTCATTTTTGTAATGTCGTTGCGGATAATGGTCAGCGGCATATCTTCACCCCATATTACAGCCATTATACCAAAGAGATGCTACACCTACAAGACTAGCTAACGCCTTTTATCCGCGTAATGAACATAACAGGGAATGGGCAGCGGATGGTCGTTTCCGAATTAGCCTTTATTTACAACCTAACTTCTCACTCTGTACCTGTATAGCGTCCGCTGTCGTACTTCGCGCGTATCGGAAGAAGATACAAAGCCGTCGCT